>UMGW01019687.1_pt1 | contig 11156 bp, 8 predicted proteins | sample 1965371 | NCBI WGS metagenome assembly UMGW01 (sample SAMEA4836082, study PRJEB28245) | human gut metagenome | biome: gut microbiome; material: fecal sample | place: Denmark | collected 2008
TCAACATCTTTGCATGATTATAATATAATATCATTTTCGACAATGGTCATCCGGTTTCCAAGGCTCTTTTTACTCTCATACACACCGATATCCGCTATCTTATACAGCATGTCAAAATTCATGTCCTTCTTATAAAATGCAGCGCCAAGGCTTATATGTATCTGCTCCTCCATCGGCTCGACATGTATTTTTTCTATCTCAGAGAACAGCCTCTCTATGACAAGCTTGGCATCCTCCTCTGTGTCTATATTGCGGAAATACATCGCGAACTCATCACCGCCAAGGCGCATTGATATGTCATCCTCACGCTGTGCCTTCTTCATCGCGACTGCAATAGCAATCAGTACTTTATCGCCTATATCATGTCCGTATTTATCATTCACACTCTTGAATTTATCCACGTCAAACAGACAGAACAGCCCTCTTTTCTCTTTAACCAGAAGCTCCTTTATGCTCTGCTCGCCATAACCCCTGTTATAAAGGCTTGTCATAAGGTCTGTCTGCGAAAGATACATTAGATAGTTTTCCTTCCGCTTCTCCTCATCTATGCATTCTACTGTATATACGACATTGTGCAGGCTTCCGTCCTCGTCATAGTCGATTGCGATAAATCTTGCCCTGCACCAGCCGTTAATCTTTCCCTTAAAGACAATCGCAATATCGCTTTTCCCCTTCATCCTCTCATCAAGAGTTGACATGTTGACAAACTCCAGCATCATATCAACATGTTTTTCCTCAGTCAGGTTCTTCACGGTATTATATGTCTTGTTCTGCGCCCCTTCGACATTCTTTGACCACATATCTATATATTCATTTGATTTAAAAGGATACTCAATATCCTTTTTCAAATCAAAGGTGTAAATTGATATGTATATCTTTGAAAGTGCATTTAACATTCTGTAATACTCATTCGTGCTGTCCATATTATACCTCCTGTATGACGCATACTGATATTACTATCAGCCTGCGTGTCTCTTCATGCCTGACATTGCCGGTCTTTGTGCATGCTCCTTAATGCTTTTACCGCTAAGCTTTATACATGCCACTTAATGCTGTATCCCAGTTTATTGCCAAAAATTTTATTGTGTTACATACTCAAAGTGCTGGTAGTCCTTGCCCGTCTCCCAGTCACCGCCCCACTCAAATCCATGCTCCGTGAACAGCTTGTAGCATAAATCCTCATGGTCTATCTTGTACAGAAAATCCCCGCTTCTGTCCGCATAGCTTATTGCATCCTCCGGGCTGACCTCGACACCATTCTCCGTCTCCTTAACCTGCGGGTTATAGAATGGGTTAACGTCCACCGCAAGCCCCATGCCATGCTCAGATACAATGTCCGTTCCGGCTATCGTTCTGAAATTGAACGCTGAGGTATTGTTATCACTCATCGACTGCTCATCATCGCCATCGTACTCATCAATAAGCGCTATCCTCTCAATAGGATACTGTGCCTTGTAAAGCTGCTTAAATATATCAAGTATATCATCCGCAATGAGCTTGTTTACAACCAGCTCGCCCTCACTGCTTCTTCCCGCGAAGTCCACATACATGACATGAACATAGCGCAGGTCTTTACGCTCAACAGGGCAGCCCTCCTTATAGCTCTTCCCCTGCATGTTCTCCCACACACTGTCAGGAAGCTCTGATACATAGAAGCTGCTGTAATCGTTGTCAGCTGTGGTCTGTGTGACATCCATTCCCGCACTGCCTGCATCAACACCATCTGATATGTTACCATCTGTTGTGCTGTTAACTGTACCATACGATATACTGCCATCTGTTGTGCTGTCACTGCCACCGGTGTATGTCCCACCACCCGCTTCAGCTGTAACCTTGCTTAAATCTATAGTGCCGCCCACCGGTGAATCAGCCGTGCCTCCAAAATACAGCATCGCTCCAAGCATGCCAAGCGGCACAAGCGAAACTGCCATAATTATCAGCAGTATCTTAGTCGTTTTATTCATATATTTCTCCAATATTCAGCAGCAGCCTGCCAAAGCATGCATTTTAACCATCTTTGGCAGCCTCACATCGAAATCCATCCAAACGCATTCGCGATAGAGCTTAACAAAATTAACGCCGCAAAAATCGGACACAGATACTTAATCATAAAGCAGAATATCTTCTTTCTGCGGAATGTGCCTCCACCGTAGGTCACTTCCTCCTCAATGCGTTTTACACCGACAACTCTTGACACGAACAGACACGTTGCTATAGCCGCAATCGGCATCATAACAGTGTTGGTGAGGAAATCGAAAAAGTCCAAAAACTGCATTCCGATTATCTTTACATCGGCAAGAGATCCGTAACCAAGGGCAGACAGACTTCCAAGCACCAGCATAATCACGCCGATAATGACCGTGGATTTCCTTCTATTCCATCCAAACTCATCTTCAAATGTGGAAACTGCACTCTCCGTCAACGCTATTGAACTTGTGAGTGCGGCAAAGAGAACCAGCAGGAAGAACATAACCCCTGCAAAAGTTCCAAAACCCATACTTGCAAAAACCTTTGGAATAGTGATAAACATAAGTGCCGATCCGGCTTGAAGTGTCTTAGCATCACCACCCGAGAACGCGAACACAGCCGGAATAATCATAAGTCCTGCTATCATTGCAATCGCTGTATCAAAAATTTCAACCTGCTTTGTCGACTCCTCGATTGAATTTTCCTTTTTCATGTATGAGCCGAATGTAATTAGAATACCCATTGCGATTGAGAGCGAATAAAACATCTGCCCCATAGCCGTTACCACTGTCATCCATGAGAAATTGCTCACATTAGGCACCAGAAAATATTTGACACCTGCCAGTGCCCCCGGTCTTGTCACCGAATACACGGTGATTATCAGCGATAAGATTACCAGAATCGGCATCATAAACTTAGAAACACGCTCAATTCCGTTGCGCACACCCGCAAAAATAATGCCCAGCACAATCAAGGCAAATATGATAAAGTAAATCTCCGTCGAAGCACCAGCAGAGATAAATTCCGAAAAATATCCGTCCACCGCCAGAGCCTGTGTCTGCCCTGTGACGTATCCGACAAGATATTTTATGACCCAACCGCCGATTACCGAATAGTACGGGACTATGAGGATTGGGATAATCGCATTTATCCATCCCCCTGCCTTAGCCAATTTTGACTTGCCGAAGGAGGCGTACGCTCCCACAGGACTTTTCCGTGTCATTCGCCCCAATGCTGTCTCCGCTATTATCATTGTATAGCCAAACGTCAATGCCAGAATAATATATATTACAAGGAAAATTCCTCCGCCATATTTCGCCGCCAGATACGGAAATCTCCAGATATTCCCCAGTCCCACGGAAGCCCCCGCCGCTGAGAGAACAAATCCTATCCTGCCGGAAAAAGAACTTCTCTTTGCCTCATGCTGTTTCATTGCCTCTTATACCTCATTTCATATAGAATCTTTTCCCTGCTCTTATTAACGAACATACCGTGTCCGCCGATAAGCTCTAATGCTCATCCACAACCTGGAAAATGTAGAACTTAAGATAATAGGATTCATTCGCAGCCCACAGTATCGGATGATCCTGTCCCTGTGTGCGGAATTCCACCTGTCTTAGACGCTTATGGACACTCTGCGCCGCCTCCTTGATGGTCTTGGTAAACAGCTCCTGTGTCATAAAATGTGAGCAGGAGCAGGTCGCAAGGTATCCTCCGTCCTTAACAAGCCTCAAGCCCTTCATGTTAATCTCCCTGTAGCCCTTTATCGCATTCTTTGTCGCCTCACGCGATTTGGTAAATGCCGGCGGGTCAAGTATCACCACATCATACTTCTCTCCCTCTGCTGCAAGACGCGGAAGCTCATCGAGGACGTTCGCGCACTTAAAACGTACTGTTCCATCCAGCCCATTGAGCTTTGCGTTGGCTTCCGCCTGCTGTATCGCATACTCGGATATATCAAGTCCCGTGACGTCCGCTGCACCTGCAATTCCGGCATTGAGAGCAAATGTTCCCATGTGGGTGAAGCAGTCTAAGACCCTCTTTCCCTTACATAGTCTCTGTATTGCAAGTCTGTTGTACTTCTGGTCTAAGAAAAATCCTGTCTTCTGTCCATTCACAACATCCACCATATAATGCACACCGTTCTCCACAATCTCGACATTGGTATCGAACTCAGCACCTATGAAACCCTTTACAGTCTTAAGCCCTTCCTTCTCGCGCTCCCTTGCGTCACTTCTTTCGTATACCCCACGTATAGCTATTCCATCCGCCTTCAGAATCACCTTCAGGTCATCTACTATCTTTTCCTTAAAGCGCTCTATGCCAAGTGTGAGAGCCTGAACCACAAGCACATCCTCATACTTATCCACAACAATTCCCGGCAGGAAATCCGCTTCACCGAATATAACGCGGCAGGATGATGTGTCCACTGTGTCCTTGCGGTAATCCCATGCTGCCTTGACTCTGTTATATATAAACTCATCATCTATAAGCTGATCGGCATTTCTCGTCATCATTCTTATTCTAATCTTAGAATTCTGGTTGATATAACCTCTGCCAAGCATATATCCGTTAAATGCATGTACTGCAACTATATCTCCGTTCTTAAATGTACCGACAATAGTGTCTATCTCATTATCGTATATCCATGGACCTCCCTGTCCGAACTCTCTTCCTTCTCCCTTTTTTAATGTAACTATTGATTCAGGCATGTCTTTTCTCCATCTCCGCTAATTATTCTGTATATTCTTTTTCGATATAGTAAATAATATATCCATCAAGATATAAAATCAAGCTTGAATAATGTTTCTCCTGCGAGGTAATCAAATGATTAAACAATTCATATTCTGTGGCAGTCTCGGCTGGTGCTTTGAAGTGTTCTGGACAGGTCTTGGCTCATTATTTAAACATGACAAAAAGCTGATGGGGCAGAGTTCACTGCACATGTTTCCCATATACGGAAGCGCAATTATCATACCACCCATTCACAGGCTTATCAGAAAAGCCAATGTCTTTATACGCGGCACCATCTACGCGCTGTGCATTTTCCTGACAGAATTTATCAGCGGCAGCTTCCTGAAAAAACGCGATGCCTGTCCATGGGACTATTCCGATGCCGCCTTGAACTATAAAGGAATTATACGCTTGGATTATGCTCCGGTATGGTTCATTGTAGGTCTGATATATGAGAAAATGCTGTGTGCCACGAACAAGCGTCCGGCATTTCCTGAAGCTCTGAGACTTTTAAAAACACCTTGATTCACTATAAAAGCATGTCATATATGTACATCTTACACATGACCAAAAATCCGGGGCACCATATAGATGTCCCGGATTAATTTTTAATATTTATTGACTGCTTTACAGCCCGGCAGCCTTAGTATAAAGGATACTTATCCGTAAGTCCCTTTACAAGGCGCACAGCCTCTTCCCTATTAGCCTCAGGATCAGCTATCGCAAGAGAAATTGCCTCCGCAACAGTATCCATATCCTCCGTCTTGAAACCTCTTGTTGTGACAGCAGGTGTACCAAGTCTTATACCACTTGTGACAAATGGTGAAGCCGGATCATTAGGAATGGCATTCTTGTTACATGTGATATTAACAGAGTCAAGGAGCTTCTCTGTCGCCTTTCCCGTAACACCCTTGCTTATGAGGTTCACAAGCATAAGGTGATTGTCTGTTCCGCCCGATACAAGATCAAAGCCTCTGTCCATAAGTCCCTTTGCAAGAGCCTGGGCATTGTCAACGATATTCTGGGCGTACACCTTGAAGGCTGGGTCAAGTGCTTCCTTGAAGCATACAGCCTTGCCGGCAATAACATGCATAAGAGGTCCTCCCTGAATACCAGGGAAAATTGCCTTGTTAAAGTTGAATTTATCAGCAGCTTCCTGATTGCAGAGAATCATTCCACCTCTAGGTCCCCTGAGTGTCTTATGGGTTGTTGTTGTAACAACATCCGCATAAGGAATCGGACTCATGTGAAGTCCTGCTGCGACAAGTCCCGCAATATGTGCCATATCAACCATGAGAACTGCACCGACCTCATCCGCTATCTCACGGAACCTCTTGAAATCTATTGCTCTGGCATAAGCGCTCGCACCTGCGACGATAAGCTTAGGGCGGCACTCCTTTGCTATTGCAAGTACATTATCATAGTCTATGTATCCGTCCTGATTAACTCCGTAAGGAACAATGTTAAAGTATTTTCCTGAAATATTGACCGGACTTCCATGTGTGAGATGTCCACCATCGGCAAGGCTCATACCCATAACCGTATCGCCGGGCTTAACGATTGCGAAAAATACTGCGAGATTAGCCTGTGCACCTGAATGTGGCTGTACATTGACATAATCACAGCCAAACAGCTTCTTGGCTCTCTCAATTGCCAGGTTCTCCACAACATCCACATACTGGCAGCCACCGTAGCATCTCTTTCCCGGATATCCTTCGGCATACTTATTGGTCAAAGGACTCCCCATCGCCGCCATGACCGCTTTGCTCACAAAATTTTCAGAAGCAATAAGCTCAATATGATCTCTCTGTCTTCCAAGCTCGTCCGAAATCGCAGCAGCAATCTCAGGATCAAATTCTTTAACTTCTTCAAATGAATACATATTCCTGCCTCCGTTAAATTGTAAATTTATTTATTGCCTCAACAAGGTCCTCAGAATGGCTAATAAGCTCCTCAGACTCATTATTAAGCTTCTTGACAGCCTCTAACTGGCGGCCTGCCGCCTCGTTAACCTCAGTAACCGCCGATGCCGTCTCCTCTGCAACAGCCGATATACTTTCTATAGCTGCAAGAGTATCCTTCTTTGCCCCTTCCATCGCGTCAATACCTGCGGAAATCTGTGACAGGTTCTCTGCAAGTCCCGATACATGCTTATCTATATCGTGGAACACATCTATAGTAGCCTTAAGCGCTTCCTCCTGCGAATTTACAATTAACTCAGCCTGCTTTGCAACCTCTACCGTATCAACCGTCTGCTTCTGAATCTTTCCAACTATATTTCTGATTTCATTTACGGAATTCAGTGACTGCTCCGCAAGCTTTCTGATAGATTCTGCAACTACGGCAAAGCCTCTTCCTGCGTCTCCTGCTCTTGCCGCCTCAATTGAAGCATTGAGTGAAAGAAGGCTTGTCTCATCAGCAATATCATTGATTGCGCCGACAATATTTGCAATAGACTGCGAAGCCTTCTCAAGATCCTCAATATTGGAAATAACCTCCGCCGTTACCTGAGTTGTGGCCTTCACCTTATCCTGCAGGGTATCTATTGTCGCAAGTCCATCCGATACAGTTGACTTGGTCACATCGGCAATATCGGCAATCTTTCCTGTGTTTTCGGATACAACACCTATCTTCTTGGATAAGTCATCCATTCTTGTAAGGCAGTTTTCAGCATCCTTTGCCTGCATTACAATGCCCTGCTCCACATCAGAAATTGAGGTGGTGATTGACTTCGTCTCCTCAAGAAGAATCCCGGAATTGCCTCCGACTCTCTCAGATGCATTTCCTAAAGCCTTGGCAACCGTATCTGCCTTATTAATCAAAGCCCTGATATTTCCAAGCATCTGGTTGGTACTCTCGCAGAGTATCATAAACTCATCCTTACGTCTTGTATGAATGTCAACGGTGAGATCTCCTGTGGAAGCCTTCTCAAGTCCGTTCATAATCTTGCGGATTGTTGTTCCCATGCTTGTTGATAAAATAAATCCTATAACTATTACAATAAGAGCCGTAGCAGCTACTGCAGCCGCTGTAAGTCTTGCGGTCTCGTCAGCGTCTGCGATAATGTATGACTCAGGGACAAGCGATACCATCATAAAGCCCTGCGACTCAAGCTTATTGTAGAGCAGGAGGTATTTCTCACCATTATACTCTACATATTCGCTTCCGTTATTCTCCTCCGAAGCTAATATCTTGTCATACAGCTCGCTGTTAACAATATACTCTGTATCAAGAGAATCATTAGCCTGACCCTCCGCCTCACCGCTTACCGGTATATTTTTATAAGATATCTCTCTTCCATCCGGTGTTATAAGTGCAAGTATAGCATTCTCACCCATATTTATCGAGGCAATATGGTTGGCAATCTCATCATAATCGACATCGACAACAACATATCCAATCTGTCTGAACTTCATATTATATGCCTTTCTCATAATACCGAAAGCATATCTTGAGGTGCCTATATAGTCATCAAGCTCGGGATGATTTCCAAGCCATATAAAATCTTCCTTGTCTGTCCTCTTGGCACAATCTAATTTTCTGACATTTTCATAAATCGAATCATCCAGATACGATAAAGCAGTGGAAATAGCGTTGCCATAGTTAGCTACAAATGCAATATTTCGTATGTACTTGTTGGCAATCTTACGAGATTCAATCTCAGTTCTGAGTGTACTGAAAACCGTGCTCTCCTTATATGCATCCTTAGCATACGTCTGGCCATAATACTCTCTGGCTATCGTTGATACCGATATATCATAAGATGCTGTACGAATCGTCTCAATGATCAGATTCATGTAGCTGGCTGCCGTATCCAATGTCGACTTCGAAGATGACTCATAATTCGACGTGAGCGCCTCTGCAGAGCGATTATAGGAAATGACTCCCAAGCCAATCATAAGAACTACCGGCACGATAAATGCCACTGTAATCTTAAAGCGTATACCTGAAAACAGGTGCAGCTTCTTTCTGTCACTGCGTCCACCCTTAAGTGCCTTTACATCCTCACCCGCTTCAGCCCTTGCCTTGTCGACATGCTTTCTTACATTCTCTCCCATCTCTCCGGCAATCGAATCCGCCTTAACCTTGACATCCTCATAAATCACCTTTGCACTGGCGGATGGATTCTTTTTATTAATTTTTCTCTTCGTACCCATTAGCATCATCCCCTTTTCCGATGTACTTATTATTATTAGATATTACTATACAAATTAAGATTTTGCAATCGTTTCAAAACATTTCACACCAATTATATATAATACTTTGATAAAGTGAGCGCATTTTTTCAGTAAACATGCACCAATTACGGATTAATTACAATAATCTGTTTATTTCTCAAAAAATACATATCAGGAATCAAATTCCTGCATATCATAATCTATTGAGGACTGGCTCTGCTTAATCCTGTCAAACATCCCATCCTCATGTATGACATCCATGAATGCAAGGAAAACCTGCATGTCAAACTCCTTGACATCCTCAATCATAATCCCTATCGCACTGTCAAAATCAAAGGCTTCCCTGTATGGGCGTTCTGATATAAGGGCAATAAACGCATCTGCAACATGCATTATCCTCGCACCTAACGGAATCTGCTCAGCCTTGCGGTTATCAGGATAGCCTGAACCATCATAATTCTCGTGATGATACAGCACAGCCTCGCATATTGCATTGTTATAGCCTTTTTCCTTCAAAATATCATAACCAAGCCTGGAATGCATTCTCATATACCGGATTTCTTCTATTATCATTCCATTCGAATTTCTGCCATATAGATATGATGACAGCCTGAGCTTTCCGATATCATGTACCATTCCGGCAATGGCAAGATTATTGCATGCTTCATCATCAAGACCCAATTTTTTTGCAATCAGGTATGTGAGATTGCTCACACACATACCATGCTTTATTCCGTCTATGAGGTCGATTTCCAATATAGTTTTTGTCCATTCATCAACCATAAAAAAATCTTCTCTTTCTGTCTATCATTTCATCAATATTTTCTATATATGTCGTGACATCCTTCACATTCTCGACGCGTTCTATGCGGTTCTCTTCCGGGAATACAACCTTCGTTGAAGCTCCAGCTCCAACTGCCATAATTGTCTGTTTCTCTTCCATTATCAGAATATTATATATCCCTTCCCTGCCCGGCTTTGAGTAACCCACGTTTTCAAAATTACCTGCCATGTTCTTCTGCCTATACAGATAGTATGGTTCCATTCCCATAGCGGCTGCACAGTCCGCAGTCATGTTGATGATGTCATCAGTGTTGACCATCGCATAGTCCTTATATTTTTCCCAGAAGATATTAAGCCTTGCAGCCCTCTTGATTGCAAGGGAATGTACTGTCAGGCTGTCCGGAGCAAGCAGCGCGACCTCTCTCATAGTCCTCTCAATATGCTCTCTTGTCTCGCCCGGAAGCCCGATTATCAAGTCCATATTGATATTGTCAAAGCCACATTCTCGTGCAAGCGTGAATGCCTCCTTTATCTGCTCGACTGTGTGATGTCTTCCGATAAGCTTAAGCGTGTCATCATTCATAGTCTGTGGATTGATTGAAATTCGGTCAACCCCATGCTTTTTCATAATCAGGAGCTTATCTCTTGTTATGCTGTCCGGTCTGCCGGCCTCAATTGTATATTCCTTAAGACCCGTTGTGTCAAAATGCTCCTCAAAAAAGCTGAGAACCCTGTCAAGCTGCTCCGGCTCAAGCGTTGTCGGAGTACCGCCGCCCATGTAGAAGGTATCCAGCTTCTTATCCTTCATAAGCCTTGAAGTGAACTCCAGCTCCTTAAGCATCGCATCAACATATGTGTCCACTCTGTCCTTCCACACCGCAAGAGGGTATGAGGTGAACGAACAATACAGACATGTTGTAGGACAGAACGGAATACCAGCATAAAGACTGTAGCCGTTGTTATAATCAAGCTTCTCAAGAAGTCTTTTTTCATTAGAAGCGACCTTTATGGCAAGGTCACCCTTTTTTTCACTTACATAGTACTCCTTTTTCAGGTAGTCCCTAATCTCATGGTCATTTTTGCCATCCTCAAGAAGCGTATACACTATCTTTGTCGGTCTTACGCCTGTTAGAGTTCCCCACGGCAGCTCTCTTCCGGTAAGCTTCTTTAACATATCGTACATCATTCTTTTGAATACGTTCCGCGCTTCCTTCTTTCCTGATGCCATCTGCTGTGCTTCATCCTCATACTCATCCCACCTGTCCGTGGAATCCCTATGAAAATATATTCTGATAAGTCTGTCGCAGTCCGCATTGTCAAGACCTGCCATCTCCTGCCTGATAACCCTTACCTGCACAAAAAGCTCCGGAGCCTCATCCGCATTCTCCGGTATACTCGTGACTATCTTCGCCTCCGGGAAAAATGCTTTCAACATAACTCTTGAATCATTTTCCTGTTCGGCATCATTAAATTCAAGTAATATCATATATAACC
>UMGW01012891.1_pt1 | contig 11148 bp, 6 predicted proteins | sample 1965371 | NCBI WGS metagenome assembly UMGW01 (sample SAMEA4836082, study PRJEB28245) | human gut metagenome | biome: gut microbiome; material: fecal sample | place: Denmark | collected 2008
ACGACGGCGCTCGAAATCCCGATGGAGCGGATGAAGGCCGACATCCGGAACGTCGACACCGCGTCGGGCTACGAGGAGATGCTCCTCTCCGACGAGGCCTTCGCCGGAGGCGTCAGCCACAGGGGCCGCGACGGGGTGTTCGCGATGGAACTCCACGAGCACGACAAATACAACGGTTCGCTGCGGGCGCGCAAGTCGTGGTTTTTCTTCGACAACCGCATCGTCTGTATGGGTTCCGACATCGAAAACAAGGCCGAGGGCGGTGTGCATACGACGCTGTTCCAGAATTTTCTGGCGGACGCGGCCGATCCGCTCGTCGTGAACGGCGAGGCGGTGACGCAGTTCCCCTACCGGGCCGAACTTGCGGGCGGCGCCGTCCTGCGCGACAACCTGCGCAACGCTTACTTCGTGCCGAAAGGTAGGGTAGTCGTTTCGAAATCACTTCAGCGTTCGCTCGACGAGGAGACCGACGCCCCGACGCAGAACAATTTCGCAACGGCGTGGATAGATCACGGCAGCGGGTCCGTCAGCGGCGGCGGGTACGAATACATGCTGGCCGTGCACGCTTCGGACGAAGAGGCGGCCCGCTACGCGCGGGAACTTCCCTACGAGGTGCTGCGCCGCGACGCCTCGGCGCATATCCTGCGCGACAGGCCGTCGGGCATTACGGGCTATGCCCTTTTTGCGGCCGGTAAGGTGGGCGAGGGGTTGCTGGAAAGCGTTTCGCTGCCTTCGCTGGTGATGATCGGCGGGGATGGCGAAGGGCTGACGGTGAGCGCTGCGGACCCCGACCTGCGTTTCTACGAGGGGCCGAGCGACGAGGTGTTCGATGCCGACGGCAGGCGCGCCGAGCGGAGCGTCTACTCCCGCAAGTGGATTGACAATCCCTCGGGAGAGTCGCAGCTGGAGGTCGTGATCCGCGGCCGCTGGCAGTCCGCAGACGATAGGCCGGAGTGCCGGATCGAACCCGCGGGCGAAAACACCGCTTTGATCTTCACGTGCCGCGAAGGTGCGACGCGCGAAGTGAACCTGATTGAAATGAAATAAGACACGATGTTGAAAATTAGAATTGCAATTCCGTTTGCGGGCCTCGCCCTGACGGCCTGCGGGCAGTCGGAGACCGGGCGCCCCAACGTGATCTACATATTTCCGGACCAGTATCGCAACTCCTCGCTGGGGTTCTGGAGCGATCCGGAGTTCGCCGCCGAGGTGGGGTGGAAGGGCGATCCGGTCGCAACGCCCAACCTCGACCGCTTCGCCCGCGAAGCCACGGTGCTGACCGAGGCGGTGAGCAATTTCCCCGTGAGCAGCCCCCACCGGGGCATGTTGCTTTCGGGCATGTATCCCGAGCGGAACGGCGTGGTGCTGAACTGCATGTCGGAGCGTCCCGAAAGTTCGCTGCGCGAGGACGCCGAGTGTATCGGCGACGTCTTCTCGGCGGCGGGCTACGACTGCGCCTACATCGGCAAGCTGCACGCCGACTTCCCGACGAAGAACAACCCCCAGCGTCCGGGAACCTACGTCAGCGACGCCGTTCCCGAGTGGGACGCCTACACGCCGCCCGAACGCCGTCACGGGTTCAACCACTGGTACTCCTACGGCACCTACGACGTGCACAAGCATCCCCATTACTGGGATACCGACGGCAACCGTCACGATGTCGACGAGTGGTCGCCGCGGCACGAAGTTTCGAAAGCCATCGAATATATCGAAAACAAGGGCGGCGTGCGCGATCCGGGAAAACCGTTCCTGATGATGATCGGCATGAATCCGCCGCATTCGCCTTACGCTTCGACCGACGACTGCGACCTGGAGGGGTATGAACGTTACAAGGACAAGTCGCTGACCGAGCTGCTCGTGCGCGACAACGCCGACACGACGATGGCCAAGGCCGCCGCCGTGCGTTACTATTTCGCCAACGTGAGCGGTATCGACCGCGAGTTCGGCCGCCTGCTCGCTGCGCTGGACAGGGCGGGGCTTACGGAGAACACGATCGTGGTCTTCGCTTCGGACCACGGCGAGACGATGACCAGCCATTCGACCGACGACCCCAAGAACTCGATCTGGCGCGAGTCGCTGAACATTCCCTTTCTGGTGCGCTATCCGGGGCGGGTGCCGCACCGTGTGGACGATCTGCTGCTCTCGACGCCCGACATCATGCCGACGCTGCTGGGGCTGGCGGGCCTCGGGGAGCGGATTCCCGCGGGTGTAGAGGGGCGCGACTACTCGGCCGTGCTGCGGCAGGACGCCGTGCAGCCCGAACGCCCGCGCGCAGCCCTTTACATGCGCAACCTCGACGGCGGGCGCGATGCCGACGGCCTGGTCCGCGGCTTCTTCGCCCAGGCGCGCGGCGTGAAGACCGCAACGCATACGATGGAGCTGCGCATCGGCCGCGACGGGACGCTCGAACGCGTGCTGATGTTCGACGATGCGGCCGATCCCTACCAGCTGCACAACCTCGCGCCGGAGGAGCATCCCGCGCTGTTCGCCGCGCTGTGCCGCGAACTGGCCGTGTTGCTGCGCGACAACGACGACGTGTGGTTCCGCGAGGGCGTCTTGTCCGACGTGGTTCCCTATGATACGAATAACTAACAATCAATCGGATATGAATAAATTGTTTTTGTGGATTGCAGCGGCCTCGGCCTTTGTGCTGCAATCGTGTGAGAACACCGACGGCATCCGCGACGAGATCGGGAGCCTGCGCGACCGGGTGATTGCGCTGGAGGCGAAGATCGGCAGCGTGAACACCTCCATCGTGGCGCTCCACAAGTTGATGGACGAGTCGACGATCATCGTCGGGATCGAACCCAACGCAAAGGGGTACGAGATCGAGTTGAGCGACGGAACCCGGCTGCCCGTCATCCTCGGTGAGAAGATCGAGGCGCTGGTTCCCGTCATGGGCATCGACGCCGAGGGCTACTGGACCGTGAGCCTCGACGGCGGAGCCACTTCCGAGCGGCTGAAGGTCGGCGGAGAGTACGTTTCGGCATGGCCCGTTTCGGGCGGCGACCATAAGCCCGGCGCCGAGGGCGTCACCCCGCAGCTGAAAGTTTCGGCTGACGGGGAGTGGCTCGTGAGCCTCGACGGCGGGGCGACCTACGCGCCGCTTTTGCAAAACGGACAGCCGGTCAATGCCTTGGGGGATAAAGTCGTCGTCAGTTACAGTTCGGCTTTCAAGTCGGTGACTTACGACGCGACGACCGGACTTTTGGCGGTCGAACTGCTCGACGGCGAAAAACTCACGCTTCCCGTCTTCGACGATTTCGGACTGACGGTGACGGCTTCCGACAACGAGACTTTCCGCCTCGGGGAGACCCGGGCCTTCGAGGTCGTGCAGAACAACGTCGCCGAGGCGGTGATCGACGCGCCTGCGGGCTGGACGGCCGTGCTTGGCGAGACGACGCTGACGGTCAAGGCTCCCGCGACGTTCGACGCCGCTTCGCAGCAGGCGGCGGTCTCGGTGACGGTCTATTCGGACAGGAAATACCGGAAACTCGTCACGCTGAACGTGACGCTGCTCGACGAGCAGGTGGATGCCAACGCCGCTCTGGCATGGCGGAATTTTAAGGCCGGAACTGCGGATAACGTCCTGCTCGATTATTCGTATGCCGGTTACAAGCACGGCGAGGAGGCTCCGGCCGATGTCTGGGGACTGGGCTACAAGGTTTACAACGTCGTCGACTACGGCGCCGATCCCACGGGCGTCAGGTCCTCGCGCGGGGCGTTGGCAGCGCTGCTCAAGGAGCTGAAACTCTCCGGGCGGAGCGATGCGGGGGCGAACCTCGCGAATGCCAATGCCCGGGCGGTGATCTATTTCCCCGAGGGGCGTTTCGTCCTCCACAACGACGACGACAACGTGGTGGACCCAACATCCGCCAACCAGAAATACACCGACTCGAAGGGGAACAACCGCAGCGAGGAGATTTTCATTCGCGGGGGTTATTTCGTGCTCAAGGGCGCGGGCCGCGGCAAGACGACGCTCGTCATGGACACGCCCAACCTGCCGAACAACTCGGAGCAGATGTGGTCGTCGCCCATGATGATCAATATCAAGCACAATTCGGGACTTTCGGACCTCACGACGGTGACGGGCGACGCCGCACGCGGCACGTTCTCGGTGGAGGTGGCTTCGGCGGCCGGCATCGGGAAGGGCGACTGGGTGTGCCTTTCGCTTTCGAACAACGACCCGACGCTGGTGGCGCAGGAGCTGGCGCCGCACCGGGTCGAGGGAAACATGACCGATATTCAGACCATTACGGTCGAGGACTATCACCAGGTGGCTTCCGTAAGCGGCAACCGCGTGACCTTCGCCGAACCGATCATGTACGCCGTGGAGGCCAAATGGGGCTGGAAAATCCGCAAGTATCCCCATTATGAACATGTCGGCGTCGAGGACCTCACGTTCGAGGGCCGCTCGAAGGAGAACTTCGGCCACCACGCTTCGTGGGAGGACGACGGGGCCTACAAGCCGCTCAACATGATGCGTCTGACCGATTCGTGGATTCGCCGCGTCGATTTCAGGGGCGTCAGCGAGGCGTTGTCGATCGTGTCGAGCGCCAACTGCTCGGCCTACGACATCGAGATCAGCGGCAACCGCGGCCACTCGGGCGTGCGCTCGCAGTCCTCGTCGCGCATCTTCATCGGCAAGGTCTGCGACCGCAGCCGCGGGCAGGCTGTCTCGCCGCCCTATACGAGCACGGGGTATTTCGAAAACGCCGGACAGTACCACGCCTCGGGTGTGTCGAACACCTCGCTGGGGGCCGTGCTGTGGAACAACACGTGGGGTGACGACGCCTTCTTCGAGTCGCACTCCAGGCAGCCGCGCGCCACGCTCGTCGACCGTTGCACGGGCGGATTCGTGCAATGGCGTTTCGGCGGCGACGAAACCAACGTGCCCAACCACCTGGGCGACCTGACGATCTGGAATCTGAACGCCACGCGTGCGGCGCACGATTTCGGGGCCGAACCGTTCAAGTGGTGGCTCTCCTCGGACAAGTGGTGGAAGACCATGCCGCCGATCATCGTCGGATTCCACGGCGCGGCGGTCACCTTCGATGAGAGCGCCGAACAGGTGAAATACCTCGAAAGCAACGGCGCGGCCGTCGAGCCGCTGTCGCTCTACGAAGCGCAGCTGCGCCAGCGGTTAGGGTATGTCCCCGCATGGCTCAATTCATTGAAATAGAATAAAAAACCAAACATATTATGAAAAAGTATCTGATCCTGATCTTCGTCGCGCTGGCTGCGGTTTTCCAGTCGTGCGACAACAACGACGACCTGTGGGATGCGATCGACGACCTGAAGAGCCGCGTGCAGGCGCTCGAAACGCAGGTCGACGCGCTGAACGGCAACATCGAGGCGTTGCAGAAACTCTACGGCGGCGCCACGATCTCCAAGGTCGAGACCTCCGATGGCAAATACGTCGTCACGCTGACCAACGGCGAGACCATCGAACTGGTGCAGGGCAGCGAGGCCGAGGCCGTGATTCCGATCGTCTCGATCAACGACAAGGGCGAGTGGCAGGTGTCGACCGACAACGGAGCCACGTTCACCTCGCTCGGCGTGAAGGCCGTGGCCGAGGACGGCACGACGCCCCGGTTCCGCATCGACGAGGCCACCGGCTACTGGCAGGTGAGCTACGACGGCGGCACCTCCTTCGAAAATGTGAAGGACACCAAGGGGCAGCCCGTCAAGGCCATCGGCTCGGGTACGGTGACCGACAAGTTCTTCGAGGAGGTGAAGGTCGACGGCGGCGACCTCTATATCAGGCTGCTCGGCGGCGAGGAACTGCGCATTCCGATCGTGAACGATTTCTTCTGCCGGATCGTCACGCCGACCGAGGGCGTGCAGACGTTCGACGCCGGGGCCACCAAGCGTTTCGTGGTGGAGATCCGAGGTGTCGAGCAGGTGAAACTGTCGGCTCCCGAGGGCTGGTCGGCACGCCTGACCGATGCCGTGGATGAGAGGGCCGAACTGATCGTGACGGCCCCCGCAGCCGTGACCCGCGCCACGGCCGACACGTCGAAGGACGTGGCGATCGAGGCCTTTGCGGCCGGCGGGCTTTCGACGGTGGCCAAAATCCAGGTTGAGAGCACCGGAACGGCTCCCGTCGCTCCGACGGTTGCGGTGACCAACTCCGCGACGGTCGAGCCCACGCAGTCGGCGCTGACCTTCGACGTTGCGCCCTCGGCCAATGCCGACGGCTGGAAATACCTCTGCCTCAAATCGACGGAAGCGGCTCCCGACGCCGCCAGGGTTCTTGCCGAAGGCACGGCCGGTACGGGTACGGGCGTGACGGTCAGGAATCTCGAAGCCAATACGGCCTATACGATCTACGTGGTCGCCTATGCCGGCGATCTGACGAGCGAGGTGGCAAGCGTGCAGAACACGACGGCGGCGGCTCCCGTTACCGCCGAGACGGACTACTATCAGGATTATCAGGACGGGAAAGACATCGCGCTGGGCGACCTGACGATCAATAAGACGGTCTATCCGGAAGCGCAGCTGCTCAAGCCCTCCGAACTGACCGCTGCGATCATTACGGCCGGAGGTTTGATTTTCGTCGACAACTCCGATGCTGCCGATCTGTCGTTCACGATTTCGGGCGCGTCGATCAATATGGGCGACATCGTGCTGATCGGCCGTTATCCCGAACGTGCGCAGGCGACGATCTCCGGGCCGGAACTGCGTTGCAAGTACAATGCGGCTTTCAAGAACCTGCATATCGCGGCTTCGGGCAATTACAACCTCTTTACGACGACCAATGCCACCTATGATCCGACGCTGCATGTCGAGGATTGTACCGTGGATGCCGCCTACAATGTGGTTTACGATTCGCACAATACGCAGAATTTCAAGAGTGTCTATTTCGGGAATTCGATCGTGAAGATGACCGTCGCCAACAAGCCGTTCTATTCGACCAAATCGAAAGGAGCCTATACGCAGCAGTCGATCCGTTTGGAGAATAATGTCTTCTATGCCGAAACGCCTTTGCAGAACTACCTGATCAACTGCGGGGACAGGTCGCAGGCATTCCAGACGACCCGGCTTCAGGTCGAGGTGACGAACAATACGATTTATAACATTTACCAGCCGAACATTATGATCCGGGCTTATGTCCTCGCAGGGCTGACCGTGACCAAGAATGTCGGGTATTATACCGGTGTTACCGCGAAAAATTATCTGACGGGTGTGTATGACACGGCCGGATTTACGGCTGACAAGGCGGAGGTAACCTATAATTACCTCTACACCGCGCCGGTCAGCGATACGAATTTCTGGTCGGCGAAGCATACCGGAAGCTACACGCCTGCAAACAACCAGATGGGCGACGGCGTGGAAGCTCCGTTCTCTTCGATGGATGCGGCGAAGGGGTATTTCCCGGTCGACGCTTCGGTGGTGAAGACGGGTGCGGGAGCGACCTACGACACGAAGGCGTGGTTCAAGGCGGAGTAATTCCGGCTTGCCGTAACGAAAAACTCCGGCCTGCATTTTCGCAGGCCGGAGTTTTTTCGTTGAGCCGAAGAGGCGGATCAGCCGATCCAGCTTGTCAGAATCTTCATGCCGCCGTCGGGCGTGAAGGCGAGCGAACGGGCCGAAGCCGGAATCAGGACCGTTTCGCCCTGGTGCACCGGAACCGCTGCGCCGCTGTCGTCGGTGAGCGTACCGCGGCCCTCGATGCAAATCGCCACGACGAACGAGTCGAGCGACGCGAGGTCGAGCGTCTCGGGGCGGGTCAGATCGTAGAGCGACGTGGTGAAATAAGGGCACGACACCAGCTCTACGCGCGTGTCCTGCGCCGGCTCGTAATGCGTCCGGTAATCGGGCAGCACGGTGTAGTCGATGGCGCCCTTCGCCAGTTCGGTGTGCAGTTCGCGGGTGTTGCCGTTGGCATCGCGGCGGTTGAAATCGTAGATGCGGTAGGTGATGTTCGAGGTCTGCTGGATTTCGGCGATGAACGACCCCGCGCCGATCGAGTGCACACGTCCCGCGGGCAGGAAAAACACGTTGCCCGGTGCGATCTTGTAGTCGGCCAGGATGTCCGTGATGGTGTTGTCCCCGACGCTGGCCTCGTACTCGGCCGGCGTTACCTGCTTCGAGAAGCCCGAACGCAGGTGCGCGTCCTTATCCGCCGACACCACGTACCACATTTCGGTCTTGCCCTTGGATTTGTGGCGTTCCCATGCCAGCTCATCGTTCGGGTGCACCTGGATCGAGAGATCCTGCCGGGCGTCGATGAACTTGATCAGCAGCGGGAACTCCTCGCCGAAACGCCCGTAGTTGGCTTTGCCCAACAGCGCCGCGCCGTGGCGGGCGATCAGTTCCGGGAGCGATGTCCCGGCTTCGGGGCCTTCGGCGACGACGGACTCGTTGTCCTTGACGCCCGAAAGCTCCCAGCTTTCGCCGATGTTGCGCTGGTCGGTGGCGATTCCCTTGTAAGGGGCGATCTTCTCGCCGCCCCAGATCAGGGATTTCAGAATCGGTTGAAATTTATACATGGTCGATCTATTTTATGCGTTTTCCGTGTCGAGCTGGCTCAAGGCGAAAGCGTATGCTCCGACCGAAATGGCTTGGCTCGCGCCGAGTTTCGAAATGGTCACGCCGATGCGTTTTTGCGGGTCGTAGGCCACGTAGCGGTCCGTGCCGTAGACTTTCAGGGGCCGCTGCGCGCCCTTGGCGAATTCGCGGAATTCAGTCTCGTCGTCCAGATCGTAAACCTTCATCTGCACGCGGTTCAACTCGTTGCCGTTGAGCTGGTGCATCTTCGAACGCAGCTCGTTCAGCAGGCTGGGCATGATCCATTTGCGGGCCGCCGTGATGCCGCCGCCGATGACGATCAGGCCGTCCACCAGCGTCACGGCCGTAGCCATGGCGTCGCCGGCGATCTCGCCCATTTCGGCAAAAGCCTTCTTCGCGGCCTCGACATCTCCCGGGCGTTTACCCTCGGCGATTTCGCAGATATCTTTCGGTTCGAAGGTGTGGTTCACGTCGCCCGAAGCTTCGCCGTAGACGCGTTTCACGGCACGGATCGACGCCCCGTCCTCGACGATGATTTCGGGCATTTTCTTGTGACGCAGGCAGAACGTCTCGACGCATGAGTTGTCGCCGCGGTTCAGCCGGTTGTCGATCACAAGGCCCACGCCGAGTCCCGTGCCGAAGGTGTAGCCGACGAGGTTTTTGTATTTCTTCGGGCTTCCCAGCGCTTCGAGCCGGGCGTTGACCTCGGGCAGGGCGCCTCCCAGCGCCTCGCCGTAGGCGAACAGGTCGCCGTCGTTGTTGATGTATACCGGGATGCCGAATTTCGCTTCGAGGAACGGACCCAGCGCCACGCCTTCGCGGAACGACGGGAAGTTGGGCAGATAACCGCCGATGATGCCGTTCGGATAGTCGGCCGGGCCGGGGAATGCGAAACTGATGGCTACGGGTTTTTCGGACAGACGGTCGATGACGGCCTGGAACCCTTCGACCATCGTCGCGAGGCATTTGTCGAGGTTCTCGGCATGCGACGGGAGGGTGATCGGCTCCACAATGAATTTGTTGGCCTGCATGGCGCCGAAAACGAGGTTCGTGCCGCCGGCGTCGAGGGTGATGACCACCCGGTTGTCATGGCTGTACATATTGAGTAGTTTTGTTTGGATTGTCGGTGTTCCGGTAGGCAAAGATACATAAAAATTGAACGGGTGCAAAACCGAATTGCGCGAAAAAGGCCGGCGACTGCTGCCGCCGGCCTTTTTCAGGACCTTGCCTTGTGTCAGTTGTTTTCGGGACGCAGCTTGCGCACGACGGCGCCGGTCTGCCACATCTCGTTTTCGCGCATCTCGCGCAGCTCCTCGTTGAGCTTCTCGCGGTAGTCGGGTTTGCTGTTCAGGTCGATCGAACGCTGGGCCTCGTTGCCGGCGGCCACCTCCCTGTACAGCTCTTCGAAGACGGGCTTCGTGGCGTCGCGGAACTTCTTCCACCAGTCCAGCGCGCCGCGCTGGGCCGTGGTCGAACAGTTGGCGTACATCCAGTCCATGCCGTTCTCCGAGACCAGCGGCATGAGCGACTGGGTCAGCTCCTCGACCGTTTCGTTGAAGGCCTCCGAGGGGGTGTGGCCGTTGGCGCGCAGCGTGTCGTACTGGGCGGCGAAGATGCCTTGGATGGCGCCCATCAGCGTGCCGCGCTCGCCCGTGAGGTCGGAGTAGACCTCGCGCTTGAAGTCGGTTTCGAACAGGTAGCCCGAACCCACGCCGATGCCCAGCGCCACGACGCGTTCGAAGGCGCGGCCCGTGGCGTCCTGGAACACCGCATAGCTCGAATTGAGTCCGCGGCCCTGGAGGAACATGCGCCGCAGCGAGGTTCCCGAGCCTTTCGGGGCGATCAGGATCACGTCCACGTCGGCCGGGGGCACGATGCCCGTGCGCTCCTTGTAGGTGATGCCGAAGCCGTGGGAGAAATAGAGGGCCTTGCCCGGCGTGAGGTGCTTTTTGATTGAAGGCCATACGGCGATCTGCCCGGCGTCGGAGAGCAGGTACTGGATGATCGTGGCGCGCTCGGCGGCCTCCTCGATGCCGAAAAGCGTCTGGCCCGGCACCCAGCCGTCGGCTACGGCCTTGTCCCAGCTCGCGGAGCCTTCGCGCTGGCCCACGATGACCCTGAATCCGTTGTCGCGCAGGTTGAGCGACTGTCCGGGGCCTTGCACGCCGTAGCCGATGACGGCGATGGTCTCGTCCTTGAGTGTTTCGAGCGCTTTTTCCAGAGGAAATTCCTCGCGGGTTACGACGTTCTCTTCGACGCCGCCGAAATTGATCTTTGCCATGATTTTCGTGATTTTGAGTTTGTTATATGTTCTGAAAGTTATTTTTCGCTTTTGCTCCCTTCTTCATCGGATTCGGCCCTTAAACGGTCGATTTCTTCAAGGTACTCGTTCAGCAGCTCGCGCCGCGACTTGATGATGGCCACCGTGCCGCTGCGCACGAACTGCTGTACGCCGTAGGGTTGCAGCAGGCGGAACAACGCCTGCGTGTCGGCTTTGTGACCGGTCTTCTCGACGACGATGTAGTCCTCGTCGATCTCCAGAATGCGGACGTTGTGTTCCCTGACGAGTTGTTCGACACCCCGGCTGCGGGTCACCTTGTAGAGGGCGATCTCCTGCTGCACGACCTCGTCGGG
>UMGW01039827.1_pt1 | contig 11132 bp, 6 predicted proteins | sample 1965371 | NCBI WGS metagenome assembly UMGW01 (sample SAMEA4836082, study PRJEB28245) | human gut metagenome | biome: gut microbiome; material: fecal sample | place: Denmark | collected 2008
CGCGCGCGCCTTGTCGTCGGGGAGCTTGTCGAGCACCGTCTTCACGTACTCGGCGATCGTGTACTTGACGACGCACTGCGTGAGAAGTTCGGGCGTGTAGTAAGAGGCGGACTTTTCGCGGTCGCGCCCCGTCAGGCGGTAGATGAAGGTTTCCTTCGGGTAGACCTTGAGCTTCTTCTCCCCTTCGGGGGTCGTAACGTAGACCTTTTCGTCGTCGTTGTAGTGATCGAGTTCGGACGCGGTCACGAAGTACCCCGCCTCGAATTCGTTCACGGCTTCGCCCGCGGGGTGCACCTCGTAGAGGTCTTCTTTGGCGAAGAACCCGCGGTAGGAAAGGAGCGCTTCGTAGACCGCCCCCAACTGGTTGATGCCGAGGTGCGCGTAGGAAATACGCCCCGTTCGGGAGCGCTTATCACCGCGCGAAAGGCTCATGAGGCGGATCACCTTCTGAAGCACGGCGTTAGGGAAGACGACGTGATTCAAAAGGGGCGTACGGCTCATATCGAAGAGCGTCCCGCGCAGGGGCTCGATCAGAAAGGCCTGGGCCGCGAAGTTGGTGCCGGGTTCGGCCGCCTTCTTCTCTCCCTTCTTCGTTTCGACGGAAGGCGCTTTTTCCGTCGTCCCCTCCGCGTAGAAGGAAACGAGCTTCGTGATGGAATCGTGCAAAAAGCGCCCTTCCCGATCTTCGTCGGTCACAAGCGGCACGAGTTCCAGGTCGCGCAGCGACTCGAACGAGTAGCCGCTTCGGTACGCGAGATTGTCGACCGGAGCGTACTTCAGCTCCTTTCGCGACTCGACGAAGAGGAGGAAGAGGATGCGGTACATGTAGCGCAGGCACTCGACCGTGAGGTTCGCAGCGAGCGACTCGTCCGCCCAAATGGCTTTGGAGTGCTCGCGGCGCTTCGCGACGATCTGACGCGCGGCTTCGTTCCCGAGGAGTTCGATCGCTTCGCGGAGCGACTTTTTGAGGGACTCCGAAACGCCGTAGGCCTCTTTGTGGGCCGTTTCGTCGACGTCGTCCAGAAGGACGGAGCCCTCCACCGACGTCATCGATTCGGAGCAAAGGAGCGCACCGCAGACGTCGAGGACGGACGCCTCGCGACGCACGAAGAGTTCCTTCCAATTGAAGCGCAGCACGGCGCGGCGCGCGTACTTCGTGCGGTCGATCAGCACCCACGTTTCGGGCGCGGCAAGAATCACCCAACGGGGCGGGCGTTCCGCTTGAAAAACGACGTTCGCAACGAGCTTCCCCCAGTCGTCCGCGAAGTTTTCCTTCGCTTTCGCCGTGAGTTCCGGGAGTTCCTCGAACTGCCTGAGGTCGACGTGCATCGCCAGGGGGTCTTTGTCGTCCTCGTCCCCCTTCAAGATACCTTCCGTCGCATCGAGCACCCAAAGCACGGGGTCGCCCGAGGTGCCGTCCGCGGCCTTGTGCCCGAAGGCGCCGAGAAGCGGCAGCGGCATCCGATCGTCCCCCATGGGGCGCACGGTCTCCACCGCGTCGAACGCGGGAATGCGCAACGCCTCCATCATCCCGCGAATCGTCTTGCGGGCGGCGTTCAGGCGTTCGGTCGGGTCCGTTTCGGCACGGATCTCTTCGAATTCGGCGAGACGCTGACGCGCTTCGAGGCGCAGCGCGTGCCCGGGAGCGAGAAGGCGCTTTGTCTTTCCGCCCTCTTCCGTCTTCGCGGCGCTTTCCGCCGCCTTCGACTCTTCCTCCTTCCACGCGTCAAGCTTCGCTTTCAGAGTCGAGCCCAAGCTTTCCGAGAAGAAGTAGGCGCTGTAAAACTCGTGTTCGTTCTCAATACCGTTCCATTCCATGGCGGTCTCCGTCCGTCAATGGCGCGCGCCCAAGGGGGCGCCCGTAAGGCGACCCGTAATGACGGCGGTCACCTGGATATAGGGTTCGGCGTCCAACGTGTGAACGCCGTGTGCGTAGTCTTCGGCCTGCTTGAAGACACCTTCGATGTAGTTGCGGCGCTGACGGCGCTTCTCCTCGGCCCGGCTGAGGGGTTTGAGGGCTGCCTTGGAATCCGCCTTCGCATCGGCCTGGCTTGCGTCCAACTCTTCGAGCTCGGACTCTTCGAAGAGCGACAGTTGCCGCTTGCACATCGCTTTGAGTTCGGCGATCTTTTTGTCGAGCAAAGGCTTTTGCGTCGCTTCGAATTCAACTCGCTTTTGAGCGAGGTGCGCGCGCATCAGTTCGACCGCCTGAGGGAGCAACGCCCGCAGGGGTTCCGCATCCGGCACCTTCCCCGTGTTCACGAAGGGGCGCGAAAGTTCGAGCTTCTTCATGAGGTCCCGTCGGGGGAGAAGCTCGGCCCCTTGGGCCGTCACCCGCACGCACGACCAGTCGTGCACCGGCGTGTAGCCGCGCAGGTTGGGATAGCCCCCTTGCATGAGGATCCACACTTCATCCTCGCCGATCCGGTCTTCGAGATTCAGGATCGGCGCCGCGTGGCGACCGAACGCTCCGATCGCCCAGTCTTCCATCCACTGAATGACGGGGTGCATCTCCCAGAGAAGCTGCAACTCGGGCCACGAAGAATTGGGGTTCGAGGCGGCGTCGCGAATCGACTTCTGAATGCGTTCGGCGTCGTCCGTCAAACGGAAGCGTCGGTCTTCGGGAAGCACTTCGCGCGGCAGGTACGTAAGACGCACGTCCAAGTCAGCGGGCGGCATAAGTTCGATCGTGCGACGATCGTCCGCGAAGGTCGTGTCCGTCTTCATGCGACCCGCCCCTTCGTCGACAGTACGACGAAGACTCAGACCCGACTTGATGAAGTCGTAGTCCGAGGGGAAAAGGAGCGACCGTTCGGCGAGGTCCGTTTCGTCCTGGAGACCGAACAAACCCGGCCCGTCGCCGTTCGAGAGGTCCAAGAATCCCGTCGCAAGGCGCGATGCGGGGTCGGAGGAGGTCTCCGTCTCACCTTCGTCCTGCGTTTTCTTGAGTATCTTGTCACCCCACCTCATGTAGGCGAGCGGGTCATTGAGGTTATAGTCCATAGGAGGCGTTGGATCGACTTCGTTCTGCATGACGGCCGCCGTATGGGCTTCCTGCTCTTCTTTGGTCCCTCCGAATTCGCGCGGGTCGTCGATCGTCTTGCTTGCGTTTTCGTCCTTTTCAACGAGGAGCTCCAGAACGCGCGCGTCGCCGAAGAGCTTCGCGTTCTCCTCTTCGGGCGCGACCGTTTGGAGGTAGCGGATGAGAGGCTGCTTCGTCTGACCGTAGCGGTCCACGCGGCCGTTACGCTGCTGGAAGGTCATGAGCGACCAGGGGATGTCGAAGTGAACGAGCCGGTGGCAGAGACGATGCAGGTTCAAGCCTTCGCTCGCGACGTCGGTCGCGAGCATGAGGCGCACGGGATTCTCGGCGCGGTTGAATTTCTCAACGGCGTCCATGAGGTCCTTGTCGCTGTCGTCCCCCTTCAGAACCACCACCTGCTCGGGCTTCAAACCCACGTCCTTCGGGAGGTTTTTTGCGAGGAAGTCGAGCGTCTGACGGCTTTCCGTGAAAACAACGAGTCGGTCGTCCGCCGCCTTCGTCCAGCCGAAGGACGACTCGAAGGCGTTGCCTCCCGTGAGAAGGTCGACGAGCGCCAGGTACTTCGAGAACTTCGCCTTGTCGACGAGCGTTTCGAGGTCCGCGAGGAAGCCTTTGAGAACGTCGACGTCGTTCTGCGCGTTTTCGTTGCCGGAGAGCGCTTCGAGCTTCTTCAAGCGGTTCTTGACGGTCGAAATGCAGGCCGCGGGGCTCGAAAAGAGCGCCTTCGTGAGGGTCGTGCGAAAGAGCTCGCTCCCCCGTTGGTGCTTCGCGTCGATGTGCTTGAACTCCAACTCCGCGAGCGTCCGGTAGACCGCGTTCTCCGCGGCATTGGCGTCGACGCGGATCGTTTTGATCGAGCGCTCGGGGAATTCCTTCGAGGCTTCGCCGCGGATGTCGTTTTTGAAACGTCGAACGACGAGGCCCTTCCCCATGAAGTCCTTCGCTTCGTAGTTCTTCCGATCGGGGAGCACCGTCGGGTCGAGCATGTCGATCAAGCTCGCGAAGCTCTCGGGGCGCCCGTCGTGCGGGGTGGCGGAAAGCATGATGAGGGCGTCGGAGCGCTGCGAGAGAAGGCGCGCGAGCTGCGCGCGCTGACTCATCGAGCCGCGTTCGGCGACGTTGTGCGCTTCGTCGATCAGGATGATGTCCCAGTACGCGTCTTCGAGGAACGTGCGGTACTGGGAGCTTTGCTTCAGCGTATCAATCGAGACGATCGAGCGGTCGACGTAGAGGAACGGGTTGTGCCCGCTCGGAATCCGCGTCATGAGGCGTTGCAGGCCGTCGCTGTCAAGGCGCGTCAAAGGAATCGAGAAACGGTTCCAGAACTCTTTCTGGAACTGTTCGAGCATCGCTTTGACGGTGAGAACGAGAATGCGTTTTCCCCGGCCGCGCGCGATGAGTTCGGTGACGAGAATACCCGCTTCGAGCGTTTTGCCGATACCGACCGCGTCCGCAATGAGGATGCGGGGACGCGTGGCGGAGAGCGCTTCGACGGCGGGCTTCAGCTGGTACGGGAGCACGTCCATCGCGGCTTTCTGCGCGACGTGCACCTTGGCGTCGGTCGGGGGCGTGCGGCGCAGGAGCGACTCGATGAAGAGCTTCGACTTCACGAAACGCTGCGAGGCGTCCGCAACGAGGTTCGTTTCTTCGGGACGCAGGATCGTGACGCCGTCTTCGTACTCGACGAGGAACTTGCGCTCCTGCCCGCGCACGATGTTCGAAATCCCCGTGCAGGTGAGTTCCACGAGCCCTTCGGGGTCCTTCCCCTTGGCGCGCTCGACGCGCTTGACGAGCCACTCGGCGTCTCGGACGACGACGCGCATCCCGGCGGCGAATTTGTTCTCCATCTTCTTTTCCTTTTGCGGCGCGCCCGAGGGACTGTTCCCGGGCGGAGGTGTGAACGGATTTTACCGACAAATGACGACCGGCACCTTAAATCCAAAGAAAATACGTCCCGGAAAAAAATGAATCCGTCAAAAAATCGTGAATTTACAGCACTCTATCAGGTTACCCGCTGAATGCGTCCTTTAATACAGAAATGCTTTGCCTGCAAAAATAAAGCTCGATAGTCAGCTTGAAGCAACAGCCGACTATCGAGCTTTCACGTTTTGGCCTTTTCTATACATCTGTACAGCCCCGATACATGGCTAGAAATCAAGACTCATCAGATGATAGGAAGCACCTATGTTTCTCGCAAAGTACATTTTTTAACCAACCTCAAGAATATGCCCGGATTTACATTCGTTCAAAACGTCACAATCCCTCAAGTTGATTTTGATCTTATTCTCCTGAAGCTGACCTTGAGTCGGGCAACAGCTGACGTCTGAAAATATCATCAACTCCGAGGCAGTCCCCTTATTCGCTGCACTATATGTCAAATCAAAACGGCGAACTTCGTAGCCGGAGTAAATTTCAGCAATTTCAGGAACATCATCATACGTAATCAGCCAAGGAGAATCCACTCGTTGCGAAATGATGTCATGAATTTTCTGATGATCCTTCGGAGTAAAGAAGTTCTTATAAAGCCTTTGCCCTTTATTAAAATAAGGGGGATCAAAGTAGAAAAACAGACCGCTGCCGAGTTTCGAAGAATAATTTTCCAGGAAGCTAACAATATCCTTGTTATATACGGAAATTCTGCTCCTTTGTTCAGCAATGGCTCTTATCTTCTCGATGAGTGATGCTTTGTTAAACCTAACATCCAGTTTCCACTCTCCGGCCTGGGCGTAGCCGCCGATAGGTCCGGCGTTCAAAATTCCTGATCGATTGGTTCGGTTAAGGAACAAAGCAGCGAAGGCCAGTTCGAGCGAATAATACTTTGCAGAAAGATATATTTCTTTCTGACGATGCCATTCAGAGATTGAAACCGGAGTTTTTTCGATGAGATCAATCAGAGCCTCAGGCTCATGTTTGACAGCTCGCCAAAAAGAATAAATGGCCTTGTCGTAATCGTTGATAACAATACGATCAACATCATTGTTCAACAACAACGACAGCGCAACCCCTGCCCCCCCTGCGAAAGGTTCGACATACGTGCACTTCTCAATATTAAAGTTTTGTATTGTTAAACGGACAAAATCTGTCAACCGATTTTTCCCGCCGGGATAACGCAAAGGTGATGGATTCAACACTTAAATCCCCCTTCCAGCCAAAAATGGTGGATATTTTAACATTTTTAACGACAGAATGCAACTCTATTGCGTGAGGTGCCGACCGGTCGTCCAACGGCAAAAGCATGTTGTGCCTTACCGTGAGCAGCCAACACGGCACGATCACTCGTATTGAGCCTTGACGAACTGAAGCGCTCGCTTATAGTTCTCCGCAAATTTTCGAACTTGATCCATATTCACATCGATCCACACATCAATAATTTTATTCATCCTTTCCTTGTTTATCCCTCTAAACCATTTCTTCATGGCATCTCGCTTTTTTGTTTGCTTGACGCTTTCAATATTCATTAAGTTCAGGTGCGCCTCGATCCAGTCCCATGATATTGAAGCTTCGCTCAACTTTCTCCGAGCCAAGGTATCTCCATCGACATCGCGTTGTGCCTTTTGCAAAAAAGCAAAAATCTCTTCCTCCGGACTTCGCTTCAATCCCGCCTCGGTCGGTAAACGAACGCAATTCTCTAATGTTTCGATACTTTTACCTTCCACATCAGCATCAAATACACAAACAGAATAACGACTGAAGTGCCACAAATCCTTATTCTTCGCCATTTTTATCATTTGGTTGCATCCAATAGATATGGCCACCTTTCTTATCGAGAAACCTTTTGTTTTCTCATGCTCAGCAAGATCCGTTTTCCGGATGATCCTGCGCAAAACTGTTAGCCCTTCATCATCTTCCGTATATATGGTTACTGTTGATTTTTTGCGCCGCTCAAATGCTGTCTTGCTCAAAAGCATCTCTTCGCGAATTTCATCTATCGTTAGATCCTTAACACACGGCTTTTTGGTATCCATTAAATAAACAATTCGATCAATTGCTTCTTTTCCAATGGTTCTTTGATAAATCGAATCAAGAAAAACCAAGGAATGAGTAGTCACAATAATTTGGAGCCTAAGTTCCTTTCCGAGGGATAATAATTTATCCAGTAGCTTATTCTGCGCACGCGGATGGAGTCCGGCCTCAATTTCATCTATTAGCAATATTCCACCGGGATACTCTCGACCAAGAATTCGTTTAATTTTCCTGAATGATGCCAATGCAGTTGCAATTGAGGAAAGGGCTCCTTGACCAAGCGAAATAGTTGTGGGCTCATAATGGTAGTTTGGGTGTTGAGTCCGCATAGTGCGACCTTCCGACAACCCAATATCAACTTCATGAGCAGACATACCCGCTTGTTCTGCCGATGCTGCTTCTCCGGGAATGATTTGATTGTGGAAGCGAATCATGAATTCCACATCTGCCGGATCTAGGGTAGATTTACAAACTTCTACTTTGGCGCTTTCTCCGATAGGCCATAACCTTGCAGCAGTGACAAACAGTGTAGGCATTGGGATTTTCCCGTCTTCCTTAACACCCAAACTGATGGCCGTACCTCCGTCTTTTTTCGTTCGCGGTACTACTCTGTATCGAACATCTCCGTTGGCCTTCTTAGTCGTGCCAATATTGCACTGCTTTACAACTATTTCCTCTTGGCATTCATAATCCAGGAGAATTTTTCCTCTTTCTTTCAAACCGGCGGAAATGTCGGCAGGCGCAAGACGAAACTGCTCTTCAAAGACCGACCGAAATTCCGTCCCGAAGTAGCTCTTTTCTGGAAAGCCATCGACAGTTCTTACCCCGCTTGCATTTGCAATAAAACCCAAGATGGACGATTTTCCGATCCCATTGTGACCGGCAATTACGGTTAATCGAGCCGCAATAGGGATTTCAATCTTTGACAATTTCCTCCACGAATTCTCTTCGAATATGACTCTTTTTAGAATAAATTGCTTCATATCTGAGTGAACCTTATTGTATACATCCGGTGCGCACCGAACGGATGCCTTGTGCGTAACGGCAACGGTTGTCACCGCGAGCGCCGCTCATCAAGGTCCGTCAGGACCACAAGACATCAAACAGTATGCACGAACGCGCGCGGAACGTCGGGGCCCCCTCCCAGGGGCGTCCGCGGCAGGGAACTCGCAGTCGACAACGCCATTGCGAGCATCTTCACGAAGCAACGCACCGGGGCAGGACATCGCCCTCCCCGCTCGAGCTGACGGCTCGGACGGGGAGTTACGCATCGACCTGCGGGCGTTCCCGCCAGGCCTTGCCCGATCGTTCCGACCCGTTCCCGAGCGCTTAAGGGTTCCCTCCCTTTTCGCCCCGCCCGGCCCGATCGACAATGAAATCAGCGGATGCGAGCGGATACCGCGGCCCGAGACCTGCGGTGCGAGCTCCGGAACATTCGCGGACCGTTCCCCAACGGCTTTCGGTCTCTTCCGGTTTCCATCCCACGTCGTTCGACCTTCCGGCATGCCGCTCCGTCCTTCGTTGAAAGGAGGATCAACATGCTCAATCGTCGTCATTTCATCGCGGGCGCCGTGGCGAGCACCGCGGCGTTTGCGGGCGCTGCCCGTGCCGAAGACCTCTGCGCGAAACCCACCCAATGGGACGAATCGTTCGACGTCGTCGTGATCGGTGCGGGCGGCGCGGGACTTTCCGCGGCGATCGTCGCCCGAGGCGCGGGCGCAAAGACGCTGCTTCTTGAACAGATGGCTTTCGCGGGCGGCAACACGCTGATCGCGGGCGGCGGCATGAATGCCGCGGTCAAAGCGGATTACGAAAAGGCGGGCATCAAAGATTCGCCCGAACTCCACGCCGAGCAGACGCTTGCTGCGGGCGACTACCGTGCCGACCCGGCGTTGGTCGACGTCCTCACGAAGGGTGCGCCCGAATCGGTCGCGTGGCTCAAGAAACTCGGCGTCAACTTCCGAGACCACATCTACCAGATCTACGGCGGCCTCTACCCGCGCTGCCGCAACCCGATCGAACCCAAGGGCGAAGGCTACATCAAGGCGCTTGCCGACGAGGCGAAGAAGGTCGGCGTGGACATTCGTTTCGGCGCGAAGGTGACGCGTTTCTTCCGCGAGTCGCCGCTCGAAGGGCGCGTGACGGGCGTGGAAGTCGAAATCAAGGGGAAGAAGCTCGCGATCGAAGCGAAGTCGGGCGTCGTTTCGGCGGCGGGCGGTTTCTCCGCCAACGCCGCGATGTGCGGCCTGCACGACCCGCGCTTGGAAAAACTCGGCACGACCAATCAACCGGGCGCCACGGGCGAAGTGCTCGTCGCCATGGTCGACATCGGCGCCGACACGACGGGACTCGACTACATCCAGTGCGTCCCGGGGACGCCCAAAGACGTAAAGTCGCAGCCCTCGCTCATTTCCCACGTCGACCGGTTCCTCTTCATCAACCACGAGGGGAAACGGTTCGTCGCCGAAGACTCGCGCCGCGACATCCTGCGCGACGCGGTGCTCGCTCAGACGAAGATGGAAGCCTTCACGCTCGTCGACCGGGCGGGCTTTGCGATGGACAAGAATTCGACCGACGCCCAACACGAGGCCGCCCGCAAAGCGGGAGCGCTCTACGTCGGCAATACCGTCGAAGAGATCGCGCGCGCCATGGGCGTGCCCGCGGACGCGCTCCAAGCGACGCTTGACGACTACAACAAGGCGGTCGAAACGAAGAAGGATCCCTTCGGACGCCACGAAGACATGCTCGTTCACACGGTTGCCGAGCCGCCCTTCTACGCCGTGCGGATCGTGATGGCGCGCCACCACACGATGGGCGGCGTTCGGATCGACACCAAGGCCCGCGTCGTCGACCGTCGCGGAAACGTCATCCCGGGGCTCTACGCTGCGGGCGAAGTGACGGGCGGCATCCACGGCACGAACCGTGTGGGCGGGAACGCCCTCGCGGACGTCTTCACGTTCGGGCGCATAGCGGGTGAATCGGCCGCGAAGAAGCTATGATGGTCGGGCGAAGATGCGTCGTTGACGCGTCGCATCGCCCTTTTTCCTCCCCGCTCGATGCCGCACAGCACGCACAGGCCGCGCAGGCTGCGGTCACGAGCGGGGGTTCTTCGAGGACCGTCCCGTGAAACGTCAGCCTTTTCTCTACGTCGACGTCGACTACAGCATGCCGGCCTTCACCAATTCGATCGGCGAATTCATCGAGCTCGAAGACCTTCCGCTTTCGCAGGAACTCGTCGAGCGCTGCGAGCGATGGACGAAAGCGTACGACCGTCTCCTCGACGCGGACATGGACAACCGCGAAAATCTCGATCGCTTCTTCGATGAGATGGAGGCCGAACAAAAAGAGATCTGCCGCCTGGCGCGGCTTGAGTTGCCGTACTTCAGGATCTTGACTCAGCCCATGAGGTGATCCCGGTGTGCCCGGAAAACGAAACTCCCGCCCGAACGATGCGCATCATCCGTCGGGCGGGAGCGGATTCCCGGGCGTAAGCCCGGAAAAGGGGGCGAAGGAGAATCGGAAGAAGCCTTGGCAAAAAGCCCGAGGATTCCGATTCCTTCAACATTCCTTATTGAAGACGCGGGATTTCGCGACCTTCGTCCCGGAGCTTCTTGAACCATTCGGGCTTGCGGCCGTAGTTCGAGCAGGTCTGCGTGGGATCGTCGGGATTAACGTAGACGATGCGTTCGCGCTGCGCCTTTTCGGGGACCGCCTCTTCTCCGAAGAGATCGGCCGGCGTCAGATCGAGCATTTTGATGAGCTTGCGGCATTCGGCGATGCCGGCACCGCGCACGGCGTTCTTGCGCTGAGCGAGTTGCTGCTCGGCCTTTCGGATCTCATCAAGTTCGGCGTTGAGTTCGACTTTCATGGTAACTCCTTGTTTTGGTAATTCTTTTGTAATTTCCGACCGATCTCGATCGGGATTGTCGAGGCATTCCTCGCGGTTCCGATATTGTCGCAGAAGTCCGTCAAAAAAGGAAAGTGTTTTTTGATCGTTTTTTCGGGACGATGCTTCGGGCGCTCGATATTCGAAGAGACGAATCGGAATTTCTTGGAATCGACTCCGATTCGTCTCCATCGTTTAAAGCGTCCCTATCGGCTCAATCGGTCGGGATCAACTACGAAT
>UMGW01029376.1_pt1 | contig 11118 bp, 10 predicted proteins | sample 1965371 | NCBI WGS metagenome assembly UMGW01 (sample SAMEA4836082, study PRJEB28245) | human gut metagenome | biome: gut microbiome; material: fecal sample | place: Denmark | collected 2008
ATCAAGCGCTCTAGCCAAGCTGAGCCACACCCCGTAAGTGCTTTGCTGTTTCTCTATTTCATCAACAGCAAGATTTATTATATAGAATCGTCCTTTAAATGTCAACAACTTTTTTCAACTTTTTTTATTTTTCTTGAACACTTTGTCGCAAATCCCCTGTTTATGCGGTTTTTGATCTTATTTTTTTTATTATCCTTTTTTATTTTTCTTAGACTTACTAAAAAAATCATAGGAAAAAGCCGCTAATTGTATCAAAAAAAGAACACCAAAAACAGGTGTTCTTTCTTCGTTTCAGTTTCCTATATGAAGCTTTCTTATTCTACTTCCTCGATGTCTTCTTCTTTCACATCCGTATCATCTTCTTCATCGAAGAAATCATCGTCAAAATCATCATCAAAGTCTTCATCAAAATCATCATCAAAATCATCCATATAATCTGGTGTCAGATATTTATATACCGCAAATGCGATTCCTGCAACTGCTGCGATCGCTCCGATGATCGCTAACGCCCAAACGATTTTGTTATCTTCTTTTTCTTTTTTTGTTGCAATGATGTCTGAAACTTTTGCCATTTCTAAAAGATCACTTAATTTTTCCATGCCGCTCATTCCTTTCTTATGCGTTTTCTTTATTATATCACTTCTAACTATATTTTACTAACTTTTTCGTTCATTTTATTCGACTTTTTTTAGTTTTGCAAAGGATGCGAACATTTTTTTCACTCCTGCTTTCTCAAAGTCTACTGTTACCTCGTAATCACGGCCTCCAGAGACAATTTCAAGCACTTTTCCTTTTCCAAATTTTATATGTTTCACCATATCTCCAACATCATATGGTAAAGTATCCATTTTCGTTGAAGTAAATGATTTTGCTTGATATGGTTTTCTAAATCGATTACTGCGATTTGATGAAAACAATGCTTTATCTGGACGTTTTTCTTTGAAGTTGACCCCTGTGTCTAACTGTAATAGCTGTTCCGGAATCTCATCGATAAACCGTGAAACTTTATTAAACTGAGTTCTTCCTTGCATCATTCTTCGTTTTGCCGCACTTAAATAAAGCTTTTTCTTTGCTCTTGTGATTCCTACATAGCAAAGACGTCTTTCTTCTTCCATATCGTCATCATCTTCAGACATCACCGTCATATAACTTGGGAAGATTCCATCTTCCATACCACAAATAAATACGTATGGAAATTCCAGACCTTTTGCACTATGCAGTGTCATTAATACAACCCTGTTATCTGAATCTTCTAGATTATCAATATCTGCAACCAATGCGATCTCTTCTAATAATTCTGACAGACTCGCTTCTTCTGCTTCCTGTTCATATGTTACAACTTTATTTAAAAGCTCATTGATATTTTCAATTCTTCCTTCAGCTTCTTCCGTTTCTTCAGCTTTCAGATTCGCAATATATCCTGTTTCATCTGTAATATACTTAAATAATTCTTCCAGCGACCCTTCCTGCATCTTGCGTCTGAATTCACGGATCAGATCAGCAAATCCATTGATCTTTTTCTTTGCATTTCCCAATGTATCAATGCTATCCGCAGAAAAGCATGCATCTAAAAAACTAATATTATGCTCAACTGCATACACATTGATCTTCTCGATTGTTGCTGCACCGATCCCTCGTCTTGGAACATTGATGATCCTTCGCACTGCCAGATCATCCAGCCCATTATCAACAACTTTTAAGTAACTCAAAATATCTTTCACTTCTTTTCTCTGATAGAAGTTTGTGCCTCCCACAATACGGTATGGAATATTTTTGATCATAAAACTTTCTTCAAATACACGAGACTGCGCATTAGTACGATAAAGGATCGCCATATTTTTATAATCATAACCTTCTTTGGATAGATCTTCAATCTCATGAATGATCTTTCTTGCTTCTTCATATTCTGTTCCATACTGATGGAATTCGATCAGATCCCCTTCTTCGTTCTCAGTCCAAAGTTTCTTCGTTTTTCTTCCCTTATTGTGTTTGATCACCTCATTCGCTGCATTTAAGATATTCTTCGTGGAGCGATAATTCTGCTCAAGTTTGATCGTAACTGCTTCTGGAAATACATTTTCAAAGTTTAAGATGTTCTTTACATTCGCACCTCTGAATTTGTAAATAGACTGGTCATCGTCACCTACAACGCAGAGATTCTGATATTTTCTTGCAAGCATACTGACTAACTGGAACTGAATCGTATTTGTATCCTGATACTCGTCAACCATGATATAACGAAATCTCTCCTGATAATAATCAAGCACTTCTGGATGGAACTGAAATAATTCCACGGTCTTAAAGATCAGATCATCAAAATCCAGTGCATTATTTGCCTTTAACTGCTTCTGATATTCTTTATAGATCTGTGCGATCTTTTTCTTCTTAAAATCATACTGATGTCTTGTTTCGTACTCGGAAGGTGTCATAAATTCATCTTTGGCAGAAGAAATCTCATTGATGATCCTTCTCTCTGGCATCATCTTTGTATCAATCTTATACTGCTTGCAGATCTGTTTGATCAGGGATTTCTGATCATCTGCATCATAGATCGTGAAACTGTTTCCATAACCAAGCTTATCAATATGCCTTCTTAAGATTCTCACACAAGTTGAATGGAAAGTACTGACCCAGATATGCTCTGCTCCAAATCCGACCAGATCATCGACCCTCTCTCTCATTTCCTTCGCTGCTTTATTTGTAAATGTGATCGCCATAATATGATAAGGATTCACACCCTGATCCATCAGATAAGCAATCCTGTGCGTCAACACACGAGTCTTTCCAGACCCTGCACCAGCAAGAAGCAAAAGCGGCCCCTCCGTACAAAAAACGGCTTCCTGCTGCTGTTCATTTAATGTATCATAAATTCCCATAGATAAATTCCTTTCTCAAAGCTTAACTGCTATTATACCTTATCAAGCGAAGCGAGTCCAGTCCGTTGCACCTGATGTTTTTTCTCTTGTCATATGGTTTGAATAACCGTATAATATAGTCATAAGATAAGGAGAAATCATTATGGAATTTGAAAAACAACTCGAAGAATGGATGAAACTCGATTATGTGCTTCCAGAAGACCTTCCAAACATCGAATTGTATATGGATCAGGTCACTACTTTTTTAGAAGAACAGCTAAAGAATACGAAGCGTTTCGAAGAAGATAAGATATTTACAAAAACCATGATCAACAACTATACCAAAAACCATCTTCTTCCACCTTCTAATAAGAAGAAATATTCCAGGAATCACATGATTCTTTTAATTTATATTTATTATCTGAAGAATTTTTTATCAATTTCAGATATTAAGAATCTGTTAGATCCTTTAAATGAACATTTTGATGATCAGGACTCAAAGAATTCTTTTTATACGATTTATAATGAGATTTTCAAGCTGGAGCATGATCATAATACGGCGATCCGAGATTCGATCGCAGATGTATTTCATAAATCTGAGGCTACTTTTGCTGAATTAAAGGAGTCGAAGAAGAAAGAACAGCTGCAGCAATTTGCTTTTATTACACTTCTTGGATATGATATCTATCTAAGGAAACAGGTGATTGAGAAAATGATCGATGAACTCTATCAACCAGAGTCAAACAATAAAGCAGAAAAGAAAAAGAAGAAATAGGCATCTGCCTATTTCTTCATTCGTTTAAATACCATATCATAGCCATCACTTCCATAATTCAATGAACGATTCACTCGGCTGATGGTTGCCGTGGAAGCACCTGTCTTATCTGCAACTTCTAAGTATGTATGCTTATCATATAACATCGAAGCCACCTCAAATCTCTGAGCTAACGATTCTAATTCATTTACTGTACAAAGATCTTCAAAAAATGTAAAACATTCTTCTTCTGTCTCTAATGTCAGTACTGCCTGAAATAATCTTTTTGCCGCTTCTGTCTTGATTTTCTTGCTCATTAGCATTTACTCCCTTTCTGATCTTATAGTTCCACTATACTATATCAGAGTGTTAAAGTAAAGCAATATTTTCTTTATGCTTCTCCTACTGTTGTTTTCACAATACCAACTCTTTCAAGATATCCTCTTGTCTCAGATACAACATCTCCGTTCAACGCAAGCAGTGCTACAAGGTTCGGGAATGCCATTAATCCATTACAGATATCCGCAATAGTCCATACAGCACTAACTGTCATAAATGGTCCAATAAATACTGCTAAAATATAAAACCATTTGAACGCTGTGATAACGAATTTCTTTCCATTTACCAGGTATTCCAGACATCTTTCACTATAATATGCCCATCCAAGAATTGTTGTAAATGCAAAGAATACAAGACACATCATTAATACAAATGCTGATGCTTTTGCAGGGAATGGAAGTCCTAATGCAAATGCCTTTGTTGTGACTGCAACTCCTTCAAGTCCCATATCCCATGCACCTGTCATAACGATTGCAAGTCCGGTCATTGTACATACGATGATCGTATCAATAAATGTTCCTGTCATAGATACAAGTCCCTGACGTACTGGTTCATTTGTCTGAGCTGCTGCCGCTGCGATCGGTGCTGATCCAAGTCCTGCTTCGTTAGAGAAGATTCCTCTTGCAATACCTTTCTGCATTGCAACTGTCATAGCTCCGATTGCTCCACCTGCAACTGCTTTTAGTCCAAATGCTGACTGTACGATCTCAGCAAATGCTGCTGGTACCTGTGGTAAATGTGTGAATACAATGATCAGACAGACACCAATATATGTCACTGCCATAAATGGCACGATAACCTCTGATACCTTAGAGATTCTCTTTATTCCTCCAATGATAACAAGTCCTGCACAGATTGTTACGATAATTCCCGCTACAACAACGCTAATAGAATAATTCATTCCAAATAAGCTGATCGTATGTACATTGGATGGGTCAAAAAAGTTATTAACTGCTGATGTGATTCCATTTACCTGTGTAAATGTTCCGATTCCAAACAAACCTACCATTGTTCCAAATACACAGAATAATTTTGCAAGCCATTTAAAATTCTTACCCATTCCTTTTTCAATGTAATAGAATGGTCCGCCAAGTGCGTGACCATCTTCTGCGATCACTCTATACTTAACCGCTAACATTCCTTCAGCATATTTTGTTGCCATTCCAAAAAAGGCTGCAAGCCACATCCAGAATAATGCTCCTGGTCCACCTGCAACGATTGCTGTCGCACATCCTACGATATTACCAGTTCCGATCGTTGCTGAAAGTGCCGTACATAATGCACCAAAACTTGTAACTTCTCCTTCTCCATCATCTTCATTATGAAATACATAATGTAGTGCCTTTCCAAGATGTCTGATCTGTAGTCCTCGAAGCCTGACTGTCAATAAGATTCCTGTAAAAAGGATCAAGATGATGAGGGGCATCCCCCAGATAAAATTGTCGACGTTGTTTAGTACATCGTTTAGCGTGTTTAACATTTTTCATTCCTCCAAAAATAGATCTTTGCGAATGTAACCTTGAACAGCTTGATTTTTGCATATCTGAGTATACAAAAAAGAGCTGATTAAATCAGCTCTAAAGAGTATCGAATACATTGCTTATAAAGCTCTGTCCTTTTGCCTGAGAGATTAGTTTCCTAATAGAAACTGTACACCTTCGGCGCTCACTTATGAGACTCTCCAGAGTTCATTTCTTTTTGTTCATCAGAAAGAAATGCCTATGTTTATTTTTCTTATCCGCAATATTTACTTTATATGATGATTCTGATATTTGCAAGTATTTTTTTTAATAATCAGTCACTTTCAGCACACTATACAAAAACACTTGTCTTTCTATGGCATACATATGTAATATTTTCCATACAATATTTTTATCAGTTTCTTTGCTTTTTTCCTGCTACTGTGTTAAACTGATTCAGATATGCTCAATGCGTATGGAAACATTAGTTAAAGGAGACAATTTATAATGAAGAAACACAAAAGAAGCACTTTCTCTGGAAAGCTTGGCTTTGTATTATCAGCTGCTGGTGCTTCCGTAGGGCTTGGAAACATCTGGAGATTTCCATATCTCGCTGCTAAATATGGCGGTGGAATCTTTTTACTTGTTTATATCATACTTGCACTGACCTTCGGTTACACCTTGATCATGGCGGAGACTTCTCTTGGACGCATGACAAGAAAAAGCCCTGTTGGAGCATTTGAAAGCTTTGGAAACTCACGTTTTATATCTATTGGTGGTTGGATCAATGCAATCATTCCGATCCTCATCGTTCCTTATTATTCTGTGATCGGTGGATGGGTGATCAAATACTTAATTGAATATTTTGCCGGACATAGTAAAACTTTAGCTGGCGATGCTTATTTTACGACATTTATTTCCAATGGGTGGTCTACAGAAATCTGTTTTATCATTTTTACATTATTTACACTTGGTATCATTTACGCCGGTGTACGAAATGGAATTGAGCGTGTATCAAAATTTATGATGCCGATCCTGATCGTTTTATCACTGATCATCGCTGTGTATTCTGTAACCAGACCAGGTGCTATTGAAGGGGTAAAATACTTTCTTGTGCCAAACTTTGATCATTTTTCATGGATGACCGTTGTATCTGCAATGGGACAGATGTTTTATTCTTTATCCATTGCAATGGGAATATTGATCACATTTGGTTCTTATATGAAGAAAGATACTTCCATTGAAAAATCTACAGAGAATGTTGAGATTTTTGATACTGCGATCGCGATCATGGCTGGACTTATGATCATTCCTGCTGTTTTTGCTTTCTCTGGCGGTAATGCCGAAACATTAAAGTCTGGACCTGCCTTAATGTTTATCACAATCCCGAAAGTTTTTGCAAACATGGGATTTGGAACTGCGATCGGTGTTGTATTTTTCTTATTAGTACTGTTTGCAGCTGTGACAAGTTCGATCGCACTGACAGAAAGTGCTGTTTCGACGTTCGAAGATGAACTACACTGGAGCCGTAAAAAATCAACTGTGTTCATGGGAATGGTTATGTTACTGCTTGGAACGCTTTCCTGCCTTGGGTATGGACCTCTTGCGAATTTTAAGATTCTTGGAATGCAATTTCTTGATTTCTTCGATTTCATAACAAACTCTGTGATGATGCCGATTGCCGCGATCGCAACCTGCCTTCTGGTGTCAAAAGTTGTTGGAGTTGATAAAATAGAAGAAGAAATCAAAAAAGACGGACAGGTATTTCGCCGCAAGAAGATTTTCTGTTTTATGATCAAATATCTGTGCCCGCTTTTTGCAGCGATCATTTTGATCAGCTCAGTTGCAAATGCTTTTGGAATTATCACAATGTAATTTCATATATGTGTACTACTACAAAAAGGATGGCTGATTTCTCAGCCATCCTTTTTATATGATCATCCTTTAAAGATTATGCTTCATCAATTGCTTTTCCGATGTCATTTCTCTTATATTTGTTTACAAAATCAATCCATTCTGTTGCTTTGTAAGCATTTGCTCTTGCAGCCTTTAGATTTTCTCCTTTTGCTACAACACCTAAGACACGTCCTCCATTTGTCACGATCTTATCACCATCAAACTTTGTTCCAGCGTGGAATACATAATATCCATCTTTGTCTTTGAATGTATCTAATCCTTTGATTTCGAATCCTTTATCGTATTTCTCTGGATATCCGTCAGATGCTAAAACAACGCATACTGCTGCATTATCTTCGAATTCCAATTCTACATCAGATAATTTTCCATCAATGCAGGCTTCCATCACGTCGATGATATCATTCTTCATTCTTGGAAGAACAACCTGTGCTTCTGGATCTCCAAAACGTGCATTGTATTCTAAGACTTTGGGTCCGTCTTCTGTGATCATCAATCCTGTAAATAAAATTCCTGTAAATGGTCTTCCCTCAGAAGCCATCGCATCGATCGTTGACTGATAGACATATTTTTCACAGAATGCTTCTACTTCATCATTGTAGAATGGACTTGGAGAGAATGTTCCCATTCCTCCTGTGTTAAGTCCCTGATCTCCATCTTTAGCACGTTTATGGTCCTGTGCGGATGTCATACATTTGATCGTTTTTCCATCACAGAATGCCAGAACAGATACTTCTCTTCCTGTCATAAACTCTTCAATAACGATTTCATTACCAGCATCACCAAACTGTTTGTCAAGCATTAATGTCTTAACACCTTCTTTAGCTTCTTCTAATGTGTTACAGATCAATACACCTTTTCCAAGTGCTAATCCATCCGCTTTTAATACGATTGGCATCTTAGCTGTTTCTAAATATTTGATAGCTTCATCTGGATCTGTAAAATTCTCATATGCAGCTGTTGGAATCTTATATTTCTTCATCAGATCTTTAGAAAATGCTTTGGAACCTTCGATGATCGCTGCATTCTTTCTTGGTCCAAAAACACGCAGTCCTTCTGATTCAAATGCATCGACAACACCACCAACTAATGGATCATCCATTCCAATGATCGTAAGATCAATTGCATTTTCTTTCGCAAATGCAACCAGTTTATCGAATTCCATTGCTTTGATATTTACACATTCCGCAAATTCAGCAATTCCTGCATTTCCTGGTGCACAATAAATCTTGTCTACTTTTGGGCTTTTAGCGACAGACCATGCGATCGCGTGTTCTCTTCCACCGCTTCCTACGATTAAAACTTTCATCTTTCATTTCCTTTCTTTCGTGATCTGAATGATTTATAGATAAATGACTTTTCCTTCTTCGACTTTGATCCTTCCATTAGCAATGTCATCAATGGCTTTCGGCATAATAACCCATTCTGCCTGCTCCATGATTCTTCTCTGAAGAACTTCTGGAGTATCTCCCTGTTTGATCTCTACTGCCTTCTGGGCAATGATCGGACCTGTATCCGTTCCTTCATCGACAAAATGAACGGTTGCTCCAGAAACTTTAACTCCCCTTGCCAAGGCTTTCTCATGAACCTTCAATCCATAATAGCCTGTTCCGCAAAATGATGGGATCAATGATGGGTGAATATTGATGATCCTGTTTTCAAATTCATGAATGATCTTCTCCGGAATCACAACCAAGCATCCCGCAAGAACGATCAGATCAATCTTACGGTCTACAAGCTCGTTATACAATGCTTCGTTAAATAAATCTCTTGTCTCAAAATCTTTGGGAGAAAGTGCAACTGCTTCGATATCATGTTTCTTCGCACGCTCAAGTGCATATGCATTCTTATTATTGCTGATCACAACATCAATCTTCGCATTTGTAATGCTTCCATTCTCGATTCCATCGATAATGGCCTGAAGGTTTGTTCCTCCTCCGGAAACAAGTACTGCCACTTTTAGCATAAAGTAACTCCTTTTTCTCCAGCTTCCATATGCCCTACGATATATGGTGTATCTCCTGCTGCTTTGATCGCTTCCATTGTTTTGTCAACATCTTCTTTATCAACCGCAACAACCATTCCAAGTCCCATATTGAATGTGTTGTACATCATCTCTTCTGCGATATCTCCTTCTTTGGCAAGAAGTTTAAAGATTGCTGGTACTTCATAGCTGTCTTTCTTCACAACTGCTTTCATTCCTTCTGGAAGCATACGTGGGATATTCTCATAGAATCCACCACCTGTGATATGACTGCATGCTTTAACTGTAACTCCTGCATCTTTCACACTCTTTAATGCTTTTACATAGATTCTTGTCGGAGCAAGTAATGCTTCTCCTAATGTTTTTCCTAATTCATCATAATATGTATTTAAAGATTCTTTACTCATATCAAATACTTTTCTTACTAAAGAGAATCCATTGCTGTGAACTCCTGTAGATGCCATACCGATCAAGACATCTCCATCTTTTAAGTTTTCTCCTGTGATCAGGTCTTTTCTGTCACATACACCAACTGCAAATCCTGCAAGGTCATAGTCTTCTTCTGGCATAAGTCCTGGATGTTCTGCTGTCTCTCCACCGATCAAGGCTGCATCTGACTGTACACATCCTTCTGCTACACCGCTTACGATCTCAGCGATCTTTTCAGGATAGTTTTTACCGCAGGCAATATAGTCTAAGAAGAACAGAGGTTCTCCTCCTGCACATGCAATATCATTTACACACATAGCAACTGCATCGATACCGATCGTATCATGTTTATCAAGGATCATTGCAAGTTTTACTTTTGTTCCACATCCATCAGTTCCTGAAAGTAAGACTGGATCATCCATATCTTTGATCTTCTTTAAAGAAAATGCTCCGGAAAATCCTCCTAATCCACCAAGTACCTCTTCTCTCATGGTTCTCTTTACGTGTTCTTTCATCAGTTCTACAGATTTGTATCCTGCTTCAATATCCACGCCTGCTTTCTTGTAATCCATTGTTACTTCTCCTCCTGATTATTTAAAATATTGATCAATACCATTTGCAATGCCGTCTACCATCTTCTTCTGTGTCTGCTTCTTCTGCATCTGTTTATCTTCGGTCTTATTTGTCATAAATCCCATCTCTATCAGTGCCACTGGAATCTTACTCCAGTTTGTTCCTGTAAGATCGTCACGTTTTGATAAACCACGTTTCTTGAATTTGGTTGACTTACAATAACTGTCCAGTATATTCTTTGAGAGTTTTTTACTCTTCTTGCTTAATTTTGCTACATAAGGATTCTGCTGTGATGGGTATAGCACAGAAACACCACGAACATTCGCTGATGCTGCATCCGCATGCAGTCTGATACAGATATCAGCACCACTTTTATTTGCACGGATCGCTCTTTGCTTATTGCTAATGTTTACATTCTGTTTTCTTCTTATCATATACACATCATAACCGCGTTTCTTTAACTCTTTCTCAAGCTTTAATGCAATCTGCAGAGTTAATTTGGATTCTGGTACTTTCGTTTTGACTCCCTGCGTTCCGTATGCTACTTTTGGTTTACGCATCTTCGCGCCCGGTCCGATAGGTTCTGTCTTACTGTTTCCCTTTCCCTGGTGTCCTGCATCAATTGCAATCTTGTATGTCTTCTTTGTTTTTGCTGCACTTACTGGAAAACTTCCTGTAACTACAACCATACATACGCATAAAAACGCTGCAAGAATCTTCTTATTCATAATCTTTGTATCCAACTTTGTCAAGTTTCTCTGCTTTCTCTACAACTGACTGTTTCATCTCTTCGCTGTAAGCTTCTAATTT
>UMGW01025971.1_pt1 | contig 11057 bp, 4 predicted proteins | sample 1965371 | NCBI WGS metagenome assembly UMGW01 (sample SAMEA4836082, study PRJEB28245) | human gut metagenome | biome: gut microbiome; material: fecal sample | place: Denmark | collected 2008
GGTGTTCGTTTTCCGAGAGCATGGACAGGATTGTAGATAATACGCTGCTTACACATGCCAAGCTGGCACTTGTGGCAGTATGCGCGGTTCTTTTAATGGTCTATGACTATTTTTCGCTGAAAAGAGATCTGTTGAAGGAGTTTGGCAGGCTAAATGTGGTGGTAAGGTGTGCGGTATACGTATTTATGATTATGTTCATACTGTTTGAAATGCCTCTTGTTGTCACATCACGTTTTATATATTTTCAGTTTTAGGATATTATGGAGTGATTTTTACATGAAGAAATTCATAATAAGAGTAGTGTGCGTTCTGTTGGCATCGGCGGTTCTTTTACAGGGAGTGCAGGTATGGTACAGAAAAAATATTGATGAGATGAGGCGCTTCTCAAATGTGCCGAACAAGATAATGGTTGCGAATATCGGCAGCAGCCACGGCGAATGTGATTTTGTTTACGATGACCTTGAGAAGCAGGGTATAACAGGTTTTAACTTCGGTATTCAGGCGCAGACGATAGAGTATGACGAAAAGGTATTTGATAACTTTGTCGGAAAGATGGCGAAAAATTCATATCTGATTATCCCTATATCATATATGACATTTATGCTGTCAGATGACAGCCTTGACGAGGAGACGTTCAAGCTAAAAAACTACAGGTATTACAGCTTTATGAAGTATCGTAACATGATAGGAGTGACCTTCAAGGAGTATTTCAAGGTGAAGTACCTTGCGTTTTTCAAGACAGATATGCGCATACAGCTTGCAAATTATTTTGAGGCGTTTTTCATGGGCGAAAAGACTGAGAGTGAGGTGCGGGAAAGCTCAGATATGCTGGGGATGAACCTGAGTGACATCGAACACAATGCCGCGGACGCCTATGAAAGACATGTGCTCAACTATAAGAATGGTGACAGCTATGCCTTCAGAACGGATTTGATTGAGAAGGTATACTCAATAATCGAAAAGTGCCATGAACATGATATAACGCCGGTTATGGTCACAACGCCGTATACCAAGGCATACAATGACTGCGTTGAGCCGGAGTTTTTAGAGCAGTTTAATGCAATTATAGATAAGATAGCCGATGACACAGGCACGGAGTACCATGACTATGCCCGCGATGACAGGTTCTATGATGATTACAGTCTTTTTACCGATACAGACCACTTAAACAGGAAGGGCGCACTCAAATTTACGGACATAGTGTATAGTGAATGTATTCTAAAAAATTCAAATTATTATAAAAAGTAAAAAAATAGATTGACATTATCTTAATAAAGTGTTAGAATACTAAATGCGTCAGGTGATTAGGCTTTACTATATCACCCCTTGGCAGCCACAATTTAATAATGATTGTGAATTCGGAGAAATACTCAAGAGGCCGAAGAGGCGCCCCTGCTAAGGGTGTAGGTCGGGCAACCGGCGCGAGGGTTCAAATCCCTCTTTCTCCGTTGCACGAAAAGAAAAGAGGGAAGTTTTCTCTCTTTTTTTGTTTTATAGGATTCTGATGTCAGAACATTCTGCTTTGGACAATGGCGCCTAACAAATACATGAGGAGACTCTATGAAAAATTTTGTAAAAAAGTATGCGCTTGCCTTTGTAATCATAGTCACAGCTGTACTGGCTCTTATGCTTCGACTGATAATGGTTGGGGATATTCCGCGCGGCTGGAATGTGGATGAGGCGGGAATTGCCTATGATGCGTGGTGTATTGCAAAATATGGTGTGGACAGGTTCAGATATCCTTATCCGGTCATGTTTATGAACTATGGCGGCGGAGGTCAGAGTAGCCTGTACACCTACATGACGGCAATTCTCTTCAAGTTTTTTGATTTTTCACATTTTGTCGTGAGGATACCGGCGGTTATAATGTCAATGATGGTCATGTTTTCGGGAATTTGGTTCTTTAAAACAACCGGGGCGGACAAAAAGAAGATGGTTATATGGGCGCTGTTGTATGCTATCACACCTTATTTTATCATGTCTGCAAGGTTCGGCTTTGACTGTAACCTCATGCTGGGGACAGCCTCCGTCTTTATATCGTGTCTTGCATACGCATTGAAGAAGGAAAAGCCTGTGTACTTTTTCATAGCAGGTATAGCCTGCGGGTTGGTGCTGTACACCTACACTCTCAGCTATATAGTTATGATATTGTTTCTGATTATGATGTTCATATACCTGTTATACATGAGAAAGCTGTCATTCAAGCAGGCATTGTGTTTCTGTGTTCCGTTGGCGCTTATGGCGGCTCCGCTTATTGCAGTGCAGCTCATAAATATGCTTGGACTTGAGACAAGAACGATATGGAAGTTTACGTTAGTAAGGCTTGACGGCTACAGAATCAAGGAGATAGGTTTACCGAAGCTAAGAAATATCGTAAATATGCTCAAGGTCATTTTTTTACATGACTATCTTGGATTTAACACCAATGAGCGGTACATGACATTGTATGTAATTTCGATACCTTTTTTTGCGGTAGGCTTCATAAAGGGCATTATAGATTTTATAAAGAGTATCAAAAAAAGAATATTCAGCGCGGAAGCCGGCGTTTTATTGTGGTTCATAGCAGAGTTCATTATGGGAATGATGCTTAATGAGGCGATTACAAGCAGGATGAACGGTATATTCTTTTCGGTGCTGTACTATATAGTTATCGGAATTGCATTCGTCATAGATGTGGTGAAGAAGGTTCAGCTCAGGGCTGTTATATCGACAGTTATAGCCGTGGCATATTTGGTATTTTCGATTTCGTTTATAAGATACTATTTCACAACCGAGAAGTATAACAGGTATGTCGGCATGGAGGACGATTACAAGGAGGCAATTGAGTTTATTGAAAGCCAGGAATATCTTAATGATAAGCCGATATATGTGGCAGAGGCCTATATCATGTACATATTCTATCTGGTGAGCCTTGACACACCGCCGTCACCGTACGATATCGATTTGAGCAGCAACACGGAGACTAAGCAGATTGGAAGATATATATTTGGTCTGCCGGAGGAGGAGAATCTCACCTACCATGCATGTTATATCATTGCGCGTTCGGCAGGCGGAGCTTATCCGCTGTTATATCCTTTTGGACTTAGGATTAAGGAATTCGACAACGAGGTGTGCGTTTTTTATCCGGATAATTAAAATAGCAAAATAGCAGGGAAATCTCCCTGCTATTTTTCGTTGTCCGCCTCATGTCTTGAGAACACGCAGCCACAGAAATTCTGTCTGTACAGCTTGTACTCTCTTGAAAGCTCAATCGAGCGCTTATATCCATTTTTTTTCTTGAAATCGGAATATAGGTAGGCAACACCGTATTCGTCCGAAAGTTTTTTTCCAATCTCGTTGAGCTTTTCGGCATCCTTTAGCGGGCTTATGCTGAGGGTGGTTGTAAAGTAATCAAAGCCCAGCTCCTTTGCCGTGATGGCAGCTTCCCTAAGGCGCAGTTCATAGCAGACAGGACATCTTTTTCCGCCTTCAGGCTCATTTTCAAGCCCTTTTACAGAAGAATAGAATTCCTCAGGAAGGTATCTTCCTTCAATAAGTGATACTTTGTTCTTAGTCGGAAGCTCATCGATAAGCCTTCGTATCTCATCAACCCTTTTAGTGTATTCTGCTTCAGGTGAGATATTAGGATTATAGAAAAGGACAGTTATGGAAAAAGACTGTGAAAGGTATTCAAGACAGTAGCTGCTGCACGGTGCACAGCATGCATGCAATAGCAGTGTTGGAACCCTGCCCGGCTCTATATTGGAGATGAGCTGCTCAAGCTCTTTTTGATAATTTCGTTTATTCATTTATAATCCTCGTTTCTGAGCAGCCTGCTGTAAAACTACAATGTAAAATCCATGCAGGCATTTTTCATCTGCAGTTAGTGCTGTGCTCTGGTGATTTTGGTTGACGTACAGCACATTTAGATGCTGACACTATTATATCAGGATTGCGAGAGTGTAAACAAAGAACGAAGCAATCCGATATTTTTGGGAGCAAAATACCTTTTGATTCCTACATCATTATATTCATAGTATGCATTATAAACAATAGAAATGAATATGTATATATTAAAAAGTACCACCACAATTTTATTTTACAGAAGTTGATGGAAGAAAAAGTACTTTGTTACATGAACAGTTACCATGAAATGAGAAATTACCGGATTAACATAAAAATGCACAGCTAATTTATGAAAGATTGTTATAAATTGTGCAATTTAACAACAAAAGCAAGAAATGAGACAAAAATAGCTAAAAATGACAAGATGTAAATAAAAAAATTAGTTAAAATCACAAATGGGTATATATATTTCTTATGGTAAAGGAGAACAATATGCGAAAATTTATGAGCAGGGCGATTGTCACATTGGTGATAGGAGCTATGCTGACGGGAAATGCATCAGCTGTCAGCGCAAAAGAACTGTATGATGCAAGGCATGTCTGTACAGATGTTGAAGCCGGGGGGCTTGATGCTGCTGTGCAGGACGCTGTAAAGCAGAAGGTAATTGAGTATAATGCAAAGGACTTGGAAGTCGTTACACGCTGGGGGGCTGAAGCTGCGACGGACGAGGAAGGAAATTACAAGGTTACTTTTTCAAAGCAGTATTCTCAGATATTTTATTGTATTCCGGCAGAAGTTGATGTCAACAAGCTCGTTTCGGTTGAGGTGGAGACGGATGCGGAATACTTTTCAATGAAGCTGTGTGCAGAGCGTGATAATTTTGCAAGTGCCATAGATGTATATGGTGCAACACAGCTTAACACCAAGGATATAAAAGCCGATGCCAAAGCACAGCTCTCCGAAGTAAGCGTTATTGGTTTTATGAACTTACTTGAGGGTGAGCAGACAAAAACAGTGGGAAAAGTGAGATTTACTGTTGAGGAAGGCGAGAACGGAAGCGGTGATGTCGATGTGTCAGATAAGAATGAGTTTACATACGATGTTTCAAAGCTTGAGATTTTAGCATTATGGGGAGCAGAAAAGACAGTAGCGGAGAATGGAAAGCTTAATGTGACATTTCCTAAACAGTATAATCAGGTGTTCTTTAAGATACCTGATGAAGTCGATATGAGCAGATTCATTTCAGCAACAGTCGACACAGATAGCGGAGAATTATCTGTAAAGCTGTGTGCAGCAGATGCTTCATATACATCAGGTGGAATTGTATATGGAAATAGTACAATAACAGCGGATAATCTGGATGGAAAGGTTGAAAAAGCTGAGCTTAGAGTATTATGTCTTATGAGCCTTAGCCAGACAGAGCTGGTTAAGGAAATTGGCAATATTACATTCAAGCTTGAACCAAAGTCAGAGGATGCTGTAAAGACTGAGTTTAAATACAGCATGACAGAGCTGGAGCAAAAGGCTGCATGGGGAGTTGATGTCGAGGAGTCAGATGGCGGACATAAGCTTACATATAAGAGTCAGTATGCACAGATGTTCTATGTGATACCTGATGAAGTTGATATGACCAGAATAGAGTATGTATCAGTTGAGGTTGATTCAACAGAGGAATTTTCAGTAAAGCTGTGTGCCGCTGATGATGATTTTACCGAGGCTGCCGTTGTCTATGGAAGCAATGTATTAAGAGACAGTAATCTTAACGGAAATGTTCCTAAATCTGAGATTAAGATACTCGACCTTATGAGCCTTACAGCCGATACAATGACTAAGACGGTAAAGAGCGTTACATTTAAGCTCAAAGAACCTAGTCCTGTTGAAGTAAATGATGGTTCATTTAAGCAGTGCTATAAGGATAAGGCTAATAATAATCCAATTGCCACACAGCGTTACAGTGCTGACCCTAGCGTAATGGTGTACAATGGCAGAGTTTATGTATATGCAACAAATGATGTCTATGAGTATAATGCAGACGGTGACGTGAAGGAGAATGCATATGGAAAGGTAAAGACAATCAACTGCTTCTCTACAACAGACTTTGTCAACTGGACAGACCATGGTGCAATACCTGTTGCAGGTAAGAACTTAGAAGAAGGAGCACCGGAGGGAGCTGCTAAGTGGGCTAATAATTCATGGGCACCATGTGCAGCACACAAGACAATTGATGGCAAGGAGAAATTCTTCTTATATTTTGCTGACAACGGAAGCGGTATAGGTGTTCTCACGGCAGATTCACCGGAAGGACCTTGGACAGATCCTCTCGGAAAGCAGCTTGTAAGCCGACAGACACCGACATGTGATACTGTTGAGTGGTTATTTGACCCTGCTGTAATGGTTGATGATGATGGAAGTGCATACCTCTGCTTTGGCGGTGGTGTTCCGTCCGGAAAGGACGAGCATCCTATGACAGCCAGAATCGTTAAGCTGGGAGCTGATATGATAAGTCTTGACGGTGAGCCGGTAACTATTGATGCACCATATTTATTCGAGGATTCAGGCATCAACAAGATTAATGGCAAATATGTATATTCATATTGTACTAACTGGGCAAGCGGCAAGAAGAATGGAGTTGGAACTGCTGTAATCGCTTATATGACAAGTGATTCACCTATGGGACCTTATACATATGTCGGAACAGTATTTCCTAATCCATCCAATTTAGGCGGCGGTGGAAATAATCACCATTCAATATTTGAATTTAATGGGGAGCTGTATATTGCATACCATACAAGAAGTGTGGATTCACAGGTATTTGGCAAGAGCCGCAACTACAGAAGCACCCATATTGATAAGCTTACTGTAAATGAAGACGGAATAATAAATAAGGGAACTCCTACAATGACAGGAGTAGAGCAGCTTGGTAATTTTAATCCATATCAGACAGTTCAGGCTGAGAATATTTTCCGTCAGTATGGTATCAATGTATCCGGACTTGGAAACACAGTTGTAAATGCATCGTCAGGAAGCTTTATCGGTGTTAAGGGAGCAGATTTCTCCAAGGGTCTCTCCACTATAACAGTAAGAGCGAAGGCAGAGTCTGATACAAAGATTGATGTAAGGGTAGGAAGCGAAAGAGGAACGGTAATAGGCACGATTGATGTAAAGGCATCTGAAGATTTCCAGGACTTTACAGGTAATTTTGAAGGACTTTCAGGTACAAGAGACCTTTATTTTACATTTAATGGAAATGTAGTACTTGACAGCTGGACAGCAGCAGAAGGTGCAGTTGTTGATGTAGAGGAAGAGGATACCGTTGAAGGTATTCAGTATGACGTTCCTAATCTTAAGGACGTTGTAACGGAGGCTATGGGAGATGAGAATTTCATAGTCGGTACGGCAATATGTCTTAGCGACCTTAAGGATGAGAAGGAAATGGCTCTTGTAAAGAAACATTTCAATGCCATAACCTTCGGTAATGAATTAAAGCCGGATGCTGCATTTGGATATGCAAGCAAGTGTCCGGAAACAGAAAAGGCAACAATAAACGGCATAGAGATAACAGTACCGAAGCTTGATTTTAGCAGAGCTGATGAAATGCTTGAGTATGTATATAAGTACAATCAGAAACATCCGGAAAGTGCTATAAGGATAAGAGGACATGTATTTACATGGCATTCCCAGACACCTGAGTGGTTTTTCCATGTTGATTATGATAAGGACAAGGAACTCTGTTCTAAGGAAGAGATGACTCTTCGTCATGAGTGGTACATAAAGACAATGGCTGAGCATTACATGGGTGAAAACAGCAAATATAAGGATATGTTCTACGGCTGGGATGTAGTGAATGAGGCTATAAGTGACGGCAGAGGAACCTATAGAAATGAAAATGAGAACTCCACATGGTGGAGAGTATATGGAAGCAATGAGTTTATAATCAATGCCTTCAGGTTTGCCAACAAGTATGTTCCGGCTGATGTAGAGCTTTATTACAATGATTACGGCGATTGTTCAGCATTAAAGAGCGAAGGTATTGCACAGCTTCTTAAGGATGTAAAGGCAGCAGAGGGAACAAGAATAGATGCAGTTGGAATGCAGGGACATTATCAGACAGCAGGCTCACCATCTGCACAGGAGTTCATCACAGCAGCTAAGAAGTATGCAGCCATTGTAGGAAAGGTTCAGATTACAGAACTCGATTTTGGCGTAAGTGATGCATATGACGGAACAGACAAGACAAAGCAGGAAGAATATACAAGATTAGCATATCGCTATAAGGAAATATATGACGCAGTAAAGCAGTTAAAGTCAGAAGGCATCAATATGTCAGGTATAACTGTCTGGGGTGTAGTTGACAAGTATTCATGGTTACAGACATCAAGCAGTGTAGGCGGCGGTGCAACTGAGACAAAGAAGCAGGTCCCATTGTTATTTGATGATGATTACCAGGTAAAGAGTGCTTACTGGGCATTTGTGGATCCTACTAAGCTTGCACCTACGATTCAGGAAGTGACATTTACACAGCAGATTGATGATAAGTTTACAGCAGGTACAGAGCTTACTATAAGCAAGGCGGATACATCAGCGGCAATTGTCCCTGTATGGAATGAGAATTCAATTAAGTTCCTGGCAAATGTAAAAGACAGTACAGTCGATGATACAGATGCGGTTACAGCCTACGTTAAGCTTGGAAATAACGTAAAGAAAGTAACTGTAAACAGAGAAGATGCAACGGCAACCAAAGATGGATATATTGCTACAGTAGAGGTAAATGATATTACACTTAAGGCCTTTGACGCATTGACGTTTGATGTGGTGATAACAGATGGAACAATGAAGGCTGCATTTAATGACTATACATTAAGCCATGATGAGAAGAGCGATTACTTTGCAAAAGCACAGTTAAAGCCATTTGCCCAGATTGATAAGGGAACTATCAGCATAGGAAAAGACAACAGTGCAATATGGGGCAAGGTAGATAGTATACCTCTCACAGTTAGACTTGGTGCAAAGGCTGATGCCACTGCTAAGCTTCTTTGGGATAACGAGAATCTCTATGTACAGGTAACTGTTAAGGATTCTTTACTTGATGCCACTGCCGAAGCAGCTCATGAGAAGGATTCACTTGAAATATTTGTTGATGAGAATAATCAGAAGACAAAATCGTACCAGGAAGATGATAAACAGTATAGAATAAATTATCTAAATGAGCATTCATTTAACGGATCTAATTGTGCAGAGGAAAATATTGTAAGCAAAGTGACCCTTACAGAGGATGGATATGTAGTTGAGGCTGCAATAAAGTGGACTCATGAGCAGGTTAAGTCAGGAACAAAGATTGGTCTTGAGCTTCAGATTAACGATGCAGAGAACGGAAAGAGAACTGGTACATTAAGCTGGGCAGATACCACAGGTATGGGCTGGTCATCACCAGCAGTATTCGGAACAGTAGTATTGTTTGATAAGGATGCAAAGGAAGATAAGCCGGGTGAGTCAGAGACAGAGACACCGACAGAAAAACCGGGTGAGTCAGAGACAGAAGCACCGACAGAAAAGCCGGGTGAGTCAGAGACAGAGGCGCCGACAGAAAAGCCGGGTGAGCCGGAGACAGAGACACCGACAGAGAAGCCGGGTGAGCCAGAGACGCCTACAGAAAAACCGAACGAACCGGAGACAGAGGCTCCGACACACAACCCAGGCGAATCTGAAACAGAAGTGCCTGCGCAGGATGATAAGGCTGTCGGCAGCAGTGTTCTTGACAGAATTAACAATGGAGACAAGATTATTATAGAGAAGGTTGAAGCTGGAAAGGGAAGCTATCTGCCAAATGATTTTGTCACAGCACTGATAGATAAAGGCTCACAGCTCATACTTGAGCTTGCGGGGGCGGATGGAAAGACGCTTGTAAAATATACTTTTGATGGTACGCGGTTTAGCAAGGCACCGGACAATGATTTTAAGCTGGATGTAAAATATGATGATAAGGGTGATGTCATAAGTAAGGTTAAGGAGCAATTGAATGTTCCGGAATCATCACTTTATCTATGCAGCTTTGCACATTCAGGAGAACTGAATGGAGAACTTTATGTCACAGTATATACCCAGTACGAAGAAGGGACAGAGCTTAGGCTATTCTATTATAATGACAATACCGGAAGTTCAGAGGATATGGGACAGACAGTTAAGGCAGCGCAGGACGGCTCTGCCACATTCAGAGTAACACATTTCTCCTCATATATTCTTGTCAAAGCGGCAGATATAAGAAATGACATAACACCGGGAGAAACACAGCCGGCGCAGCCTGAGACTGATAATCAGGAGAATCAGTATGTAGCACCATCAACAGGTGTAAATATATCATCTGCATTATATGCTGCAGCACTTGTATGTGTAATTATTATGATATGTTCGGCAGCAGGTGTATACAATGGAAGAAGAAGGAAAGAATAATTTAGTTTATATGTAATGTATACTGTTATATTACAGACAGTCATAGACCTCGCAGCCGGAATGAATATACCTTTCAGCTGTGAGGTCTATTAAAAAATATAGTATTAAATGGATATGCTTCGGGTGTCAAAACATGCTAATCATAATTTATGAGTGTATAACACATTATTTTATGCATATCAGCTCCGTTGTCCTAAGCAGGATGTTCTAAGAACATCTAAGCTTCTCCAAAAAGTTGTGATATGCATAAATATAATACGTTATACACAGCTAGGTATATACAGCATGTTTTGACACCCGAAGCATGGATATAAAATGGAAAATATGAAATACTATAAATGTTTTACGATAAGTCATAAACTAATATTCTGAAAATTGGCACAATATCAATTAAAAAACTATTTATAATTTAGGTCTTTACAAAACATATATGTTATGTTAGTATAAACAAGCTTTCCAAATGAGCCATAAACAAGCTTTTGAAAAGCTCAAGGTTAATTGTAAACAGTTTTTAGAAAAAAGAAAAAATTCTTAAAAAGTTGTTGACAAAGCCTTGGAAATATGTTAGTATATAACACGTCCTTGCGAGAGGACATGCTGAGAAAGAAAAACTTTAAGCCGACAGCTTGAAACCCGGAAGGTTGTGTTCAGATGCTGGCAAAGAAAAACTTCAAAAGTTTTTCAAAAAAGTTCTTGACACAGCAAAACAAACATGATATACTAACCGAGTCGCTAACACAGCGATGAACAAGTTCTTTGATAACTGAACAGTAAAACAACCCTGA
>UMGW01017414.1_pt1 | contig 11019 bp, 7 predicted proteins | sample 1965371 | NCBI WGS metagenome assembly UMGW01 (sample SAMEA4836082, study PRJEB28245) | human gut metagenome | biome: gut microbiome; material: fecal sample | place: Denmark | collected 2008
TTAAAGGTCTGTCCCTTTCCGAAAATAACCTCAGTGTACGAATGTGCCTTAGACTGATACTCTCCTGAGAAATTAAGGTCGATATCCGGCTCCTTATTTCCCTTGAAGCCAAGGAAGGTCTCAAACGGAATATCAAACCCCTGCTTGGTGAGCGGCTTTCCGCATTTAGGGCATATTCTGTCCGGCATATCACAGCCCGCACCTCCGGAGAATTTTTTTACATCCTCAGAGTCAAAATCATAGTAATGACAGTCCCCATTCATGCACAGATAATGTGGTGGAAGCGGATTAACCTCCGTTATTCCAGCCATTGTCGCCGCAAAGGATGAACCTACAGAGCCTCTGGAGCCTACAAGATATCCGTCCTCGTTCGACTTCCACACAAGCTTCTGTGCAATGATGTACATAACGGAATATCCGTTGCTGATAATGGAATTAAGCTCTCTGTCAAGACGCTCCTTAACTATCTCCGGGAGCTGCTCGCCATACATCTCATGTGCCGTGGTATAACAGATTTTTCTCAGCGTTTCATCCGAATTTTCAATTACAGGCGGACATTTATCAGGACGCACAGGCGATATTTTTTCACACATATCCGCAATCATATTGGTGTTCCGTATTACTACCTCATACGCCTTGTCGCTTCCCAGATACTGGAACTCGGATAACATTTCCTCCGTTGTCCTTAAATACAGCGGAGCCTGCTTGTCAGCATCGTCAAAGCCCTGTCCCGCCATTATTATCCTTCTGTACACCTCATCCTCAGGATTTAAAAAGTGAACATCGCAGGTGGCGACAACCGGCTTTCCGAACTGCTCTCCAAGCGCAACAATCCTCTTATTTATATCAATTAAATCCTGTTCAGAGGACACCCATATATCCTCCGAATCTATCATAAACCTGTTGTTTCCAAGCGGCTGTATCTCAAGATAATCGTAAAATTCCACAAGCCTTGCTATATCCTGCTCCGATTTGTTGTCAAGTATCGCCCTGTACAGCTCACCCGCCTCACACGCTGAGCCAAGTATAAGCCCCTCCCTGTGCTTTATAAGCTCGCTCTTAGGTATTCGAGGTCTCCTGTTAAAATACTTAAGATGTGCCATTGACGTAAGCCTGTACAGATTCGTTCTGCCGACATCATTCTTTGCAAGAATTATGGCATGGTATGAAGGGAGCTTTTTTACGATATTCTCCCTCTCATCGGCAAGGTTTTCCACCTGGTCAAGGTTAACTATGCCCCGCTCCTCCATCATGGTCATAAACCTGAGGAATATTCCGGCACAGCACTCTGCATCATCAACGGCGCGGTGGTGATTTTCAAGCGACACGCCCACAGCCTTGGCAACCGTGTCAAGCTTGTACCTATTAAGCTGCGGCAGGAGCGCTCTTGCAAGAGCCACCGTATCGACGACCGTGTACTTCTTGTCCACACCCATAATCTGTTTCGCTTTCGTCTTTATAAATCCGGAGTCAAAATCAGCATTGTGTGCTACAAGCACTGCTCCATCGCAAAAATCTATAAATTTTGGAAGCACTGTCTCTATAGTCTCCGCGTCAATAACCATGGAATCATTTATCCCGGTGAGCTTCTCAATTCTGAACGGAATAGGTATCTCAGGGTTGACAAAACACGAAAAGCTGTCGACACGTCTCCTGTTCTGATACTTCACGGCGCCGATTTCTATAATTCTGTCATACTCAGAGGAAAAGCCGGTTGTCTCAAGGTCGAACACGACGTATGTATCATCGAAGGTCTGTCCGGCAGGCTGTTCAATAAGTGCCTTTAGGTCATCCACAAGATATGCCTCAACACCGTATATAACCTTGAAATCTTCCAACTTTTCCACCGTATGATTAGCGTCCGGGAACGCCTGGCACACTCCGTGATCGGTGACTGCAATGGCAGGCATGCCCCACTTGGCTGCCTGTTTTATTATGTCGGACACCTCGGATACACCATCCATATCGCTCATCTTGGTATGACAGTGAAGCTCCACTCTTTTCACATCGGAATTGTCCATTCTCTTGACTGTGAAATCAGGGATTTTCTTGATTCCTCTCACTGAGCTTACTCCGATTTCCTTGCTCCAGCTATCCATGGCAATGACACCCTTAATCTTGACAAAAGCGCCATCCTTTATATCATTCTTGATTTCATCGAGGTTTTCCTTAGAGTTTAAGAAAAGCTTGACGGACATGGAATCGGTAAAATCCGTCACATTAAATGTGATAAGCTGCTTACCCGTCCTCAGCTCCTTAATCTCCACACCTCTTATCTTACCCCTTATGGATCCTTCGCCTATTTCATGTGTTATTGTCGCAAGCTCAATCGCTTCATCATCAAAATCCTTGCCGTAGATGACATCCGAATTCGGCGACAGCTTTACAGAACGGTAGCTGCTCTTGTTATCATCCTTTGCCGCAGCACCCTTCTTATTCTTGTCGAATACCTTGGCATCCGTCTTAAGCCTTCCGGCAGCAGCCCCTGTTCCCTGCACCTCATCCGCCTTCTTATCATTCGCACCGGCAGCACTGTCGCTTGAAGCAGTCTGACTGCCTTCTGTCACACCATCCTCCGTCACAACGGCAAGCTGCATGTGGACAACCGGAGTCTCCTTCGCCTCATGCTTTGCTTCCTTGTATATAACATCAAAATCTATCTCAAATCCACAGCGGTCAAAAAACACCATGTGGAGATATTCGCGCAGCGGTGTTATCCTGTCCCTCACGATATTTCCATCCTTGACAGTAAGCTCCATTCTGTCGTGTGCGGTAAATACAACCTTTGCCTTTTTTAGTATTTCATAATCAAAAATACTCTCCGCCTTCAGTTCCTCAAGAATACTCTCCCTGTATATGCCCCACAGCTTTTCCTGTGTATACTGGCTGGAAAGCTCATACTTTTCCACCACATGGATATCCAGCGTCTTAAACGGAGGAATCTGTTTCCTGAAGCCATCCTCCAACGCGAATATAATATGCTTCGGAATAAGTCTTTTAGATACAATATATACCCTAAGTCTGGTTTTGGCCGAGTTGGTTGCAACCTTAAGCACATCAACATCGGCCAAAATATCCATCATTTCTTCATTAAATTCAAGTGTCGGAAATGTATCAAACAACTTCATCTGCAAATCACTTTTCCTTCCAGTTATCAAGCTCATACTTGAGTGCGGACAACAGCTCAGCCTCAGGCATCCTGCGTATTATCTCACCTTTCTTTATGAGCACGCCTTCCCCTTTTCCGCCTGCAATTCCAAGATCCGCTTCCTTAGCTTCACCCGGTCCGTTTACAACGCAGCCCATGACTGCAAGCTTCAGATTAAGCTCCTCATAACCGGCGGCAAGCTTCTCCACCTTCTCCGCAAGACCGATAAGGTCGATACTCGTTCTTCCGCAGGTCGGGCATGACACGATCTCTATTCCGCTCTGTCTTATACCCAATGTCTTAAGTATCGTCTTCGCCGCCTTAATCTCCTCCACAGGGTCGCCTGTGAGTGAGACTCTTATTGTATCGCCGATTCCATGACCAAGTATAAGTCCAAGCCCGACAGCCGACTTGATGCTTCCCGTTAAAACCGTTCCCGATTCTGTGATTCCGACATGAAGCGGATAATCTGTCTTTGCGGAAATAAGCTCATGTGCCCTTACACACATCATTACATTTGAGGATTTTATGCTTATGACAAGATTATCATAGTCCATATCCTCTATTATGCGCACCTTATCCAAGGCGCTCTCAACCAGCCCCTCCGCTGTCACACCACCATATTTTTCCACAAGATTTTTCTCAAGTGAGCCTGAGTTGACCCCGACACGGATAGGTATATTTCTCTCCTTCGCGACGTCCACAACAGCCTTTATCCTGTCCAGGCTTCCGATATTACCCGGATTGATACGGATTTTATCCACGCCGTTTTCCATAGCCGCAATTGCGAGCCTGTAATCAAAATGTATATCTGCAACAACCGGGATGTGAACTCTCTTTTTTATCTCCCCAACAGCCTGCGCAGCCTCCATAGTCGGAACTGCACATCTTATTATCTCACAGCCTGCAGCCTCAAGTCCTGCAATCTGCTCCACCGTGGCGTCCACATTCTCTGTTCTTGTATTTGTCATTGACTGAATCGCTATAGGATTATTTCCGCCAATCAGCACACCGCCGATATTTATAACGCGCGTGTGCTTTCTCTCAATCGAATTATTATAATTCTTCATATATGCTCCTTTCCGGACACGTTCTCACTCCTTGAACACCGCAGCAGTACATAAGCGGCTAAAATACAGCCGCTAAGAACATCAGCTAGCTACGCGAACTATTACGGTGTTCAAAAGATCCGGCAGTATACTGGTAAAATCGAACAACTGTTTATCGTAAAATTTAAATTTTGCAATTGTCTTTCTGTTACACCGGGTAAGGTGTCAGAACAGCTTGGTAATATCGTTAAACAATATAAAGAACATCAATATCATAAGCAATGCCATGCCTATAAGATGTACCAGTCCCTCCTTCTTCTGGTCGACAGGCTTTCCTCTCACTGCCTCTATGAGCAGGAACAGAAGCCTTCCCCCATCAAGAGCCGGAATAGGAAGCAGGTTCATAACCCCAAGGTTGGCACTTATCATTACTACCCAGTTGGCAAGATTTAAGATTACATAGAACACTCCATCCGGCTTGCTCTGCTCAACCACATCGCTGATTGCCGACACAATTCCGACCGGGCCTGCTACATCGTCCTTGGTCACCTTGCCTGTAAATAACATCTTAAGGCTCTCAAATACCGTATTTATCCAATACTTCACCTCAATGGCACTGTACCTTAACGTCTGAATAGGATTGACCTTCACGCGCGCCGCAGAAAATGACATTCCTGTCTCGTAATAAGCATTATGGTTAAGCACCGGCGTAACCGTGAGGTCGACAACCTCCCCGTCACGGAACACTGCAACATTTATCTTTCCGCCGCCACAGCTTCTTATCGCCTGAATAGCCTCATCAGTGGATTTTATAGCCACGCCGTTCACCTGAATTATCCGGTCATTGGTCTTAAAGCCCGCAAGTGCAGCCGCACCCGTCTGTGTGAGCCCTGAGATAACAGCATTCTCCCCAAGATATACACCGAGCTGGTAGACGTCCTCCTCTATATATCTTGGAACAACTGTCGTCTCATACTTAGCACCGTCACGCTCATAGGTTATGTTGAGTGTCTTTCCGGTATGAAGCTGATAATACAGACTGTATTCCTTATAAAAATGTATTCTTTTACCATTTACCGAGGTGATGACATCCCCTGCCTGAAGCCCTGCCTCCTCGGCAGCGCTTCCCTCCGTCACGCTGTACAGCTTACATGGGTCATAGCCAATGCTTCCGATTATGAATACCGCCATTATAAACGCGAGAAGAAAATTAAAAATAGGTCCTGCAGCTATAACGGAGATTCTTCTCCAGACGGATTTCGAGGTAAAGAGCTTATCCTTGTCAAGCTCACTTATCCCATCCTCACTTCCATCCTCCCCCGCCATAATACAGGCTCCTCCAAACGGCAGAAGCTTGAGGGAAAAAAGTGTTCCTTTTTTCTTAAATTTAAGTATTGTAGGACCAAGTCCAAGTGCGAACTCGCTCACCGCTATTCCGTTCGCCCTTGCAACTATAAAATGTCCGAACTCGTGAATGATTACAATGATGCTGAGAATAATAATTGCAATAATAATATTCAAGTTGTAATATCCTCCTCAAAAATACGTTAATAAACCGCATACACACATAATGCAGCTACGCTCACCCGACATACATGCACATTACACGGTGCCCCTAATAACGGCTCCTTATAAACTCATAAGCTGCCGCCTCCGTATCAAGAATCTGCTTTACATCAGGATTATCAATATATTCTATGTTAGTCATAGTTTGTTCTATTATATCAATAATATCAAGATATTTTATCTTTCTGTCAAGGAACATCGCAACTGCAAGCTCGTTGGCAGCATTGAACATGGTAGGAACATTTCCGCCCTTTCTTCCTGCTTCATAAGCAAGTGCAAGTCCTCTGAAATTAATCATATCCGGCTTCTCAAAGGTAATCTGGTTAAGCTTCCAGAAATCAAGGTGCTGCGTGTCAAGAAATCTTCTCTCAGGATAATAGAGTGCATACTGTATAGGCAGCCTCATATCCGGCGTTCCAAGCTGTGCCATTACTGCTCCATCCTCGAATTCCACCATCGAATGTATGACACTCTGAGGCTGGACTACAACCTGAACCTGGTCAAGCTCCACACCAAAAAGCCATCTTGCCTCCATGACCTCAAGCCCCTTATTGACCATCGTTGAGGAATCTATGGTAATCTTCCTGCCCATCGCCCAGTTAGGATGCTTAAGTGCGTCCTCCACCTTGATATCCCTCATCTGCTCAATGGTTCTTCCCCTGAACGGCCCGCCTGAGGCTGTGAGAAGTATCTTGTGGATTTTATTTTGTCTCTCACCATTAAGACACTGGAATATAGCGCTATGCTCGCTGTCAACCGGGAGAATCCTTACTCCCTTTTCTGCAGCAAGCTTCATAATAATGTGTCCTGCTGTTACAAGTGTCTCCTTATTTGCAAGGGCAATATCCTTACCCGCATTGATAGCCTCAATGGTAGGAACTATTCCCATCATACCGACAACCGCAGTGACAACAATCTCCGCCTGTTCCATTGCAGCGGCATGGATAAGTCCGTCCATCCCTGTTCCGTATTCTATTCCCGTCACATCTGAAAGTCTTGCTCTTAGCCTGGCAAGCGCCTTATCATCCGCCATTGAGACGAAGGATGGTCTAAACTCCCTCACCTGCTGCTCTAAAAGCTCAACATTATTCCCCGCTGACAGGGCAACAACTTTGATATCATTGTTTTTTCTCACTACATCAAGAGTCTGGGTTCCTATTGAACCTGTAGACCCAAGTACAGATATATTTTTCAAAGCAAAAACCTCATTTCCTGGCAAACTTAAGCATCCTTAAAACACAGCTTAAAATTCATAAATACATTTTTTAACTTAACGCCGTGAATATTTCAATCACAATATACACCACCGGTGCGGTAAAAATTGTGCTGTCAAACCTGTCCATAATACCGCCATGCCCCGGGATAAGCTTACCGTAATCCTTCAGCGAATGATCTCTTTTGATTGCCGATGCCGCCAAATCTCCGATAATGGAGATAACCGCTCCGACACCGCATGCTACAGCAAATACAACCGGAGCATTGATGCTTATTCTCGAGTTAATCACCGCTCCGTATATTCCGCCTATGAGCATAGGACCGATGATTCCTCCGATTGCTCCCTCAACGGACTTCTTAGGGCTGAGTATCGGTGTCATCTTGTGCTTTCCGAACTTTACACCCACGAAATATGCACATGTGTCGGCAATCCATGAGCAGATGAATACAAGCCATACATAGAAGCTGCCATCAGGAAGCAGGCGTATCCTATATATAAACGATATCATAACCGCCACATATACAACCGCAAAGAATCCCATCGCCGCCTGATCAGCCTTGTACTTAGGAAACGAAACGACATACCCTGCCATCACACAGATAAGCCCTGCTGCCAGACAGAGAAGCATAAATTCATTCTGTCCCAGCCACATGCATACATAATATGACACAGCAAAAAGGTAGCCTATGATTCCGATTACACTCTTCTCAATATGATAAACCTTATATAGCTCATACATTCCGACAAGCGAAATTGCAAGGGTGAGAATAAATAAATATGGTCCGCCGAATATAAGTCCGGCTCCGACTACAACAGTAAGCACTGCTCCGCTCGCTATTCTAACCAACATACCTACTCCTCCTTCACGCCGCCAAAGCGTCTGTCACGCTTATTGTATTTTCTGATTTCCTCAATAAGATAATCCATATTGAAATCCGGCCATAACACCTCCGGAAAGTCGAACTCTGAGTATGCACACTGCCATAACAGATAGTTGGATATTCTCTTCTCTCCGCTAGTTCTTATAAGGAAATCCGGGTCCGGAATATCTCTGGTATCAAGGTGGGCCGAAATCATATCCTCAGTGATTGTATCAGGGTCTATTCCCTTCTCAATACACTCCTTCGTAAGCTCCCTCACAGCTCTTGTTATCTCATCCCTTGAGCCGTAGTTAAGTGCTATCTGGAAATTAAGACCTGTGTTATTCTTAGTTGCCTCTTCAAGCTCATCAATCTTATCCACTATATCCTGTGCAAGCTCATCGCGTCTGCCAATAATTCTGACGCGCATATTATCCTTATTGCTCCGCTTGATGCAATCTGTCAGATAACCTCTGAGAAGCTTCATAAGTCCTGTCACCTCCGACTCTGAGCGCTTCCAGTTCTCCGTAGAAAAAACATATATGGTAAAATACTTAACACCAATGGCATCCATATCCCTGCAGGTCTGCTCAATAACCTTACAGCCCTGTGAATGCCCAAAGTTGCGCGGCATCATTCTCTTCTTAGCCCATCTTCCGTTTCCATCCAAAATAATCGCAATATGATTCGGTACGTTCATTCCTAGTTTTTCATTAAATGTATCCAATTGTGCCTCCCTATTTACACAAAATAGGCTGTCACCGATGTGTATTGCATCCGTAACAGCCTTCAATATTCCCGGTATTGATTCTTATACAGTAAGAATCTCCTTAGACTTAGCCTCTACAGCCTTATCAATCTCTGCAATGTACTTATCTGTGAGCTTCTGAACATCTTCCTCAATGTTCTTGTACTCATCCTCAGAGATAAGATTATCCTTATTCTGCTTCTTGAAGAAATCGTTGGCATCTCTTCTTACATTTCTCACAGCAACCTTGGCATTCTCGCCCTTCTTCTTGATATCCTTAACAATCTCCTTACGTCTGTCCTCTGTAAGCTCAGGGAAGATAAGACGTATAACCTTGCCATCGTTAGTAGGTGTGATACCTATATCAGATACAAGGATCATCTTCTCTATTTCCTTTATAAGACTTGACTCCCAAGGCTGAATCTGAATCATTCTTGCCTCAGGTACGGAAACATTGGCAACCTGCTGAAGCGGTGTAGGTGTTCCCCAGTAATCCACTCTTATCTTATCAAGAATATGCGGATTGGCTCTTCCTGCTCTTATTGTTGCATAATCCTCAAGCAATGTATCAATTGTCTTATTCATCTTCTCTTCAAATTCTTTAATATCTGCCATAATGTCCTCCAAAATTATAATTCATAGTTTAATTATTTTTATGTAACTGTGTGATACCTGATTATTAACAAATGCTATATACAAATATCAATGCTCAGCTTCAGGCTGTCTGTTAAGCTGTAACAACCGTTCCATTAATCTTTCCGTCAACAGTGTTGACAATGCTGTTCTCCTCATTGAGACCGAAGATAACTAGCGGCATCCTGTTCTCCATGCACATAACCGAAGCTGTCATATCAATTACTCCAAGCTTTCTGTCGACAACCTCCTGAATCGAGAGTGTGTCGAACTTCTTCGCATCCGGATTAAGCTTCGGATCGCTGTCATACACTCCGTCGATAGCCTTTGCAAGAAGAATGGCGTCTGCCTCCATCTCAATCGCACGTAGAACAATTCCTGTATCTGTTGAAAAATAAGGATGACCTGTGCCGCCTGCAAAGAATACAATCTTACCCTGCTTAAAGCACTCATTAGCTAAATCCTTGGAAAAGAGCTTGGTCATGGAGCCGCATGCAAAAGGTGTGAGTATCTCTGTCGAAAGTCCTACAGAGCGGAACATCTCTGAAACATATATACAGTTCATAATCGTTGCAAGCATTCCTATCTGGTCTGCCTTGGTTCTGTCCATATTCTCACTGGAACGTCCTCTCCAGAAGTTACCGCCACCGATAACAATTCCTATTTCCTTGCCAAGTGCCGATACCTTCTTGACCTGCCCGGCAATCGCAAGCACGGTAGCTTCATCAAAACCTGTCTTTTTCTCACCGGCAAGAGCCTCGCCGCTTAATTTTAACATAATTCTGTCCAGCTTCATCTTAATTTACTCCTATATTTTATTTTTATAAGGCAGATATTTTAAAAATCCACCTGTCTATAATTCAGCAATGCTGAACTAATCTGTCCATATATGTGCTGTCAAAATCCGGTATATAGCTGCATCTACTTCACACTGCCCGCGTCAATATGCTGTATTACAGATGAAGTCCTCGTAATCGGAAGCATATCGGCTCCAAGCTTACGCAGCTCTTCTATAAGCTCAGGAAGCATCTCAACCGTGACATCAAGTGCATTCGTGTCATGCAGCAGGACAACTGAGACATCATACTTATCAACACCCTTAAGAACCCTGTCAATCATCTCATCCGCCGGGAATTCCTTTCCCTCCGCATCACCCGAAAGCGCATTCCAGTCATAATAGGTAATATTCCTGTCATTCAGATACTTAATGAATTTCTCCATAGGAACATTGCTTACAGTGTTGCTTGAACCTCCCGGAAACCTGTACAGCGTAGGGCTTACTCCGGTTATGCTCTCTATATGATTATAGATTTTCTCAAAATCCCTGCCAAACGCCTCAACAGAGCTGTATACCTTACTGTAATCGTGCGAATATGAATGCATTCCAAGCGTATGTCCGTCACCCACTATTCTACGGTAGACATCATCATATCCATCCTTACCCACGGTGAAAAATGTCGCCTTGATTCTGTACTGCTGTAAGATATCGAGAAGCTTTTCCGTGTTGTCACTCGGTCCGTCATCAAAGGTGAGGTACACAACCTTATGTCCTTCCTCAAGAACCTCCTGCTCAGACGGGAGCTTATCAACCGGTTCCTTAGATACCGTATAATCCTCACTCTCATCACCGGCCGGCTGTTCTCCAGCATCAACCGGATTACCGGATACAGGCGGAAAAGTCACCGCATTGCCCCTTATATCATTCTGCTTATTGACCCTAATAAATAAAATAACACAAAATGTTATGAGTATCAATATTAATAATAATAAAAAAACTATAATGCCGGTGCGAAACGCCC
>UMGW01051549.1_pt1 | contig 10981 bp, 9 predicted proteins | sample 1965371 | NCBI WGS metagenome assembly UMGW01 (sample SAMEA4836082, study PRJEB28245) | human gut metagenome | biome: gut microbiome; material: fecal sample | place: Denmark | collected 2008
GGGGCGCTTACTTCGCGTGCCGTTCGTGTTTGAATCGTGCCCGAATTGCGCGCGTCAGGCCTTCTCGGCGTTCGTGTCCTTCGTTTCGTTCGTTGCGTCGGACGGCTCCCCGAGCGCGAAGCGCACGGCTTCTTCCGCATGGATGAGCGTCGTATCGAATACGGGGAGGTCCGTATCTTCTTGCGTCACGAGGAGCCCGATTTCGGTGCAACCGAGAATCACGCCCTCGGCGCCGCGACGGCGGAGGTCGTCGATGATGCGAAGGAATTCGACCTTAGATTCGGGACGGATGGTGCCGAGGCACAGTTCGTCGAAAATGACGCGGTTGACGAGGTTGATGTCGTCGGGCGCGGGAACGAGCACGTCGAAATTCTGCGCTTCGAGGCGGCATTTGTAGAAAGGTTCCGTCATCGTGTACTTGGTGCCGAGTAGGCCGACTTTACGAATCCCCCGGCGCGCGAGCGCGGCGCCCGTCGCTTCGGCGATGTGAAGAAGCGGCACCGTGACGGCACGCGCCACTTCGGGCGCGACCTTGTGCATGGTATTCGTCGCAATGAGAATCACGTTCGCGCCCGCCGCTTCAAGTCCGCGCGCGGCCTCGGCGAGGATTTCCGCCGCTCGGGCCCAGTTGCCCGAGCTCTGGCAGCGTTCGATTTCTTCGAAGTCGAGGCTCCGAAGGACGATTTGCGCGGAATGGAGCCCGCCCAAGCGGTCGCGAACGAGCTCGTTCAAAACCTTGTAGTAAGTCTGCGTCGATTCCCAGGACATGCCGCCGAGGATGCCGATGGTTTTCATGGAGTTTCTCCTTCTTCTCATTCGTGCGAGTCGCGTACCGACGTACGCGCAAAGCGCTTCGGGACGGGCGCTCGAGAACCATCGTAGCGCAGGCGTTCCCGCAACGGAATCGAACGAAGGACGATGCAACGATTGGCTACGGGCGCGACGTTTCGTTACGTTTGCAGCATTACGCGATCTACGGGCTTCCCGCCGGGGCGGTCTCAGAGGACCTCGGACGCGGCAGATGCTTCGGCGGCGAGCGTTTCGAGTTCGCTCGCCAGCGCCCGGGCGGCCTCCCGGTGCGCGTCCGATACGGTACCCGAATTCGCGATCCCTTCGAGCCACAGCCCGTCCGCGGCACAGCGCACGAGGTAGGCTTTGGTCGAGCGGTCCGTCGGGTGAGCGCGCTCAAGCATCCGTTGAAGCCCGAGATTCCAGAGGTTCCCGAGCTCGCCCGAGGAGAGCATGAGGCGCATCAACGCCGCAAAGCGTGCGTTCGTTTCCGCGAGGGCATGCTTCACATAGACGCGCGTCACAAGATAAGGAGCGGGGTCGCCCCGCTCGATCGCTTCGTCGACGTCGCGCTCCATATCCTCGACGAGGACGTCGATCACGGCCGCAAGCAACGCGTTTTTGTTCGGGAAATGGTGCACGATCCCGCCCGTCGTAACGTCGGCGCGCTTCGCGACCTCGGAAAACCGCACCCCCTCGGGGCCCGCCGTGCTCGCGAGCTCCTGCGCGACCTCAAGCACCCGACGGCGCACTTCGGCGGGCTTCTTCGGGCGTTTGTGCGCGTTTGGGGCGTTCTGAAGAGTTTCGTCGTTCGATGTGGTCATGGTCTGGTTTTGCGAGCTGTCCGGTTCCGACATCAGGGGCTCCGGGCGTGAGAGTAGGGAGGGGCGAGAGGAAAGGGTTGGTCTACCGCGAAGCCGCCGCTCGTCCGTCATATGTCGTCAAGCACACCCATGGAAAAGCCCCCGGCGTCGCGGGAAGCCGAGCACGTGAGGGAGTCGACGGAGTCCGTTTGCAACGAATCCGAATCGGCGGGAAAACGCCGGCCTGAACGCGGAGTGTCGATGCGCTTCGCGGTGGCGGGCACTTACTTTTGGGCGATCTGCAGAACAACCACTCCCGAGACGATGAGCCCGATGCCCGCAACGGTCCAGAGCGTAGGCGTCTGCGAAAAGGCGAGCCATCCGACGAGGAGCACGAGTACGTTCCCGAGGCCCGCCCAGAGCGCATACGCGACGGCAACCGGCATCAGCGTCATGACTTTTGAAAGAAGCATGAACGAGACCGCATAAAAGAGCAAGCCTGCGGCGGCCCAGCCCAAGTGCGCGAACCCCGCCGATTTTCCCAAACAGGTCGTGCCGCAGACTTCCGAAACGATGGCGGCGGTGAGAAGCAGGTACCCGTACACGACGAACCTCACGAAGAAAAGAAATGGAAACGCGAAGCCCGAATCCTAACATAACGAGCGTTCGGTTTGTTTTGGGTGTCGAAAAACGCCCTGCGGGCGGGACCGCAGAGCGCACGGGGAATCCGCCGCAGCAGGGACTCACTTTCGGGCGGCGCCCGCGGCCTTCCCTTTGCGAGTGGTTTTGGCGGTCTTGGCGGGCTTTGCTTCTTCGGCTTCGGGCGCCGCCTTCGCCTTCCGGGCCTTCGGTCCCATCGCGAAGTCGATCAAGCGCCCGACGCCCTCGGGCGAGCGCTCGAGCGCGTCGGGAACAACCGCAAGCACGCGCTTGAGGAGCGTCGCGCGCGCTGCCTCGTACGTGCGGTCGGGCGCGGGAAAGACGCGTTCGTGTCCGAGCTCTTCTTCGGGCCGCATGTAGGCGGCAAGAGGCCACCCGTACGGGCGCCCTCCGCGGGTGAGCTTGTATTCGAACGAGGCCGTATAAAGGAACGTTGCCGTCTGAAGCCGCGCGAGCGACGCGGGAATTCCCTTCGGTTCGATGACGAGGTCCTCTTTGATGAGGGGCTCCGTGCGGCTTTCGCCGTGAGGGATCGCGTCGAGCACCGCAAGGTCGACGGGCTTCAGAAGGCCCGCATCGAGCATCTCGCGTTCGTCGCGCCCGTCGCGACGAACGCGCACGAAGTCGGGGAAGAGGTCGAGGTCGACGAAACCCATCTTCCCGTCGAAGAGCTTCCCGTAGACGATCCGCTCGTCAAGAGCCACGTCCTGACGGTAGTACCAGGGGTTGACCCTCTGGTCGTTCGAAATCCAGATGGCGGGATCGGTGAGGTCGCGAAGCGAAAAGCCGGGGACGGGTGTCGAATAAAACGGCAGAAAGCCGATTTCATGCACGAGGGCCGCGATGTCGCGACCGCTGCGAACGGTGACGGGTGCACGCATGGCAGGTGCCTCCGGGTGGTGAAAGTGGTCGAAAAACGATTCGGGAAAAAGGAAACGGCCGGAAACGGCGCCTCGGTGCGATGCACGGGAGAGTAGCGTTTCCGGCCTCTGTTTCAAGCGCTTCGAGCGTTTCGAATGTTCCCGGACGGCCCGCGGAATACCTCGGAGGGCCGCCCGGAAAGATCGAACGTTGCTCGGGTTACTTCCGAACGATCAGGATCGGCGCCTTCGTTTCGGCGGCGATGTGCATCGCGGTCGAGCCCATCACGGCGGAGGAGAAGTTCCCGCGCCCGTGCGAACCCATGACGAGCATGTCGAGGTTCTTGTCCGCGTATTCGGCAATCGCCGTCGCGGCGTCGCCCGTGAGGTGTTTGGCTTCGCAGGGAAGACCCGCCGCGCGGAAGAGTTCGATCGCGGGCTCGACGGCTTCTTCGAAGAGCTTCGTTTGGCTGTCGGTGAATTCCTTTTCCGTCACGAGCGGCCCGATCGTGTCGACCATGTAGGCCGAGGTCGAAAGGAGCGTGTAGGCGGGCGTCGCGTGAATGATTTCAAAGCTCGCGTTCGGCCCGAAGAATTCGGCGTTCGAGAGGACGTATTCGACGGCGGCAATGCCGTTTTCGGAGCCGTCGACCGCAATGCCGACCTTGACGTTGCTCGTTTCGGGAACGGGCGTTTCGTTGCGGATGAGAAGGAGCGGCGTCTTCGTGTGGGCGAGCACACCCGTCGAGACGGAACCGAGGAAGAGGCCCTTCACGGGGTTGAGGCCGCGCGTCCCCATCACGATGAGGTCCGCTTCGGTGCGGTCGGCTTCTTCGGCAATCGCGGTGCCCGCGTCGCCGAGGATCACCTTTTCTTCGGGCTCAAGCCCCGAAAGGTCGACGTCCGCCTTGATGGCGTCGAAGACCTTCTTGCCTTCGGCCTCATAGGCCGCGCGCACGGCCTGGAGGTCGAGGAACTGCATCACGGCCGAGGGGACCGAGTGCTGAACGTTGACGAGGTCGATCGTCGGGCTCGTGCCGAGGAGCGCCCGGCGGGCGGCGAGGAACTGAAGGACTTTGCGGCTGTGGCTGCTGCCGTCGACGGGAACGAGAATGCGCATATGTGTACCTCCTGGGGTGAAAATCGGGAGGAAAAGCCCGATTCCTTATTCCCATTCTGACATAACGCCGAAGGTGCGGCGCGTAGGACGTACAGGGTGAAATCCCTTGCAAAGCCATCGAAACGATTCTCTTTGCGCGGGAGCGGTTTTTCCAAGGAGTTTTACCAACGGAGACGGTGGAAACTCGGTGTAAATGTGTTACGTGCTGTGAAGAGAGTAGAAATGGAGCCGACTAGTGGCACTTTGCATACGGGCGTCGACAATGTCGACGCCGCTGAAGTGAAAATTCGTCCCTTAGGTTGGTTTCCAGAGAGGTAGTTCTTTCCAATTTGAGGGAAACCCCATTAGGAGCACTTGTTGTTCTGGCCGAGTTGCTAGTAACTCTCCCAACCGTGAAGGCCAGGACGTCTGAGGGCTGTTAGCCTTAAGGGCAGCGGCTAGGAGAAGCGCTAAGGGGTATAGTTTGTTGCTTGATTGAACGGGTAAATATTGCTCGAAGCCGGAGACTGTCATTTTTTTAACTGTCTTCGGGCGTTTCGTGAATATGCGGTTCCACAGACGTGAGTGATGTGCGCAGACATTTCTAAGTTCAGTCAATGCAACGGCAAAACTGTCAAACGGATAAAATTTTACGAATCCCAGCGATTTGGCGATATTGTTTTGGACGTCGGAATCCGTTGTATTTTGTATCCATCGAATAAGTTGACCGAACGTCATGAGTTGAACACAAGACCAGAGCGGCGGAAGTTCCTCATCATAATTTGCGAAGAAATGGGCTATGAAAGCTTCACTGCTACTGCGCTCAACGGAGGCCTTGAGTTTCTCTAGGCTCTGTTGATATGTCAGAAAACTCGCGAAATTTGAGGGGTTGAGATGCGCAAATGGATCTTGGGTACTACCTGTAAGATTGTATACCCATTGAGTCCGGATGCTGATTTCAATGCGCTCCAATGCTTCCCAGAATAAGCAGCGCAATTTTCTGTCGAAGATATAAAGATCTAAAATATCATCGAAACAGACATTCGGTTTGAACTCATGTGTTTGGTCCAATGAGTTCTGGAATGGCCTGTAATAGGCACTTAATCGATAATACCCAATACTAAGCAAGTAGCGCTCAGCCCTTTCTGTATTAGGGATAATCAATCCTCGGGACTGAAGGAGTTCTACCTGTTCCTTTACGGGTAAAACGGGCTTGGCGAAGCGAATTTTCAAACTCCAAACAAGAAAAAACCCCACTTGTTGCAGATAGCCTCTTATGGAAGAAGCTCAGAACTGTGTGGGGTACACGTGCACTAGATTTTATGGCACTTTTTTTCAAGTTGTCAAGTCGGTTTTTTTGCTTCCCAGCGCCTTGCTGCGTGAATTCAGAGAGGGGAAGAGATAGGAGTACACACTTCCGAGTGCCTCGTAGGGAGGATTCACGAAGTGTGGCGTCAAGCGGTCCCTGTACTTAAATTAGCTTGTTTGCAAACTCCGGATAAAAAAAGACCCCACTTGTTGCAGATGTCCTCCCTCTAAAGGAAGGTCAGAGCTGTGTGGGGTACTCTGTTGAAAATAATACAGAATATTTTTGCGGCTGTCAAGGGGAAAGGTAGAAATTTTTACATTTCTCCGAGTCAGCTCCTGCAAATTTGCCTGTATGCCCCTCTGGAGGTTCTGTAGCAGGGCCGTGCGGTGTCAAGCTGCGCCCTTACGAGTAAGGGCGCACGGTAGGTCGCGGGAAGCGTCTACCTGCTTCTGGACGGAAACGAGCTTGAGAGCTAGTTCCAGATAAAAAAAGACCCCACTTGTTGCAGATAACTTTCCTCGAGAGGAAGGTCAGAGCTGTGTGGGGTACTCTTGCGACGAATGATATGGTTCTTTCTTGAATTTGTCAAGTGAGGGGGCGAAGTTTTTTGCCTTTCTCGAGATCCTACTCATACCAGGCGGCACCGTTTTGAATTCATACCCGTAAACACCTCAGTAAGCACGAAATGCTAAGGTGTGCTGTGGTGTTTTACGGAGGTCGAAGGCGTGAGGAGTCGGTGAGGGTGCCCCAGCTACTATCAACAACGGGAAAATAGGGTGCCATCAAGGTGGCAGATGAGCCTGCCCGTCCGTCGAGCATGCTGGGCAGAGATTACGAACCGAACCTTCAATGAGTAGCTAGGCGGGTAGGTGACGGTTCTCTCGGCTAAAGCTGGGCGGAATCGTTTAGGCAATAGGGCTTAGCATCGTTGCCGAACATCATCAAGTTGTTTGGAGCGGGCAAAAAAGTCGGGTAAACGGGGTGAGGTAGGACCACGCCCCCGAAGAATTCGTGCAAATTAAAAGCAACGGGAGACGCAAAACGCTGCTCCCGGAAACAGAGGGCGCCCTGAGGCGGAAACGTTTCAAGGTACCCGTCCCGCCCGAAGAACACGGGTTCGAAGGCGGGGCGCATTCGCAGATAGAGGCGCGGTGCGGATGAGTACCGGGTGGGAGACGGCAGTCGACGATCCCCGGGAAAGGCCAAACCGCCGAAACTCCGATCGAGGCGTCGGTCGGGCGTTGGGCGCGGGAGAAATACTTCCGCGACTCCCGAAAGTCCGCAAGGGCTTTTGGAGGAGCTATCGATCGCGACGACGTTCGCTTTCTCGGAGTGTGCCTCCGGGAGGGCGGCCGAAACCGCCATCGAAAGGTTCCGGCAACGAGCGTTCGTCCGATCGACTCCACGCCGGAAACCGCACGGGGCGCGGGATTTCGGCCTCCGAAAGGAGAAGAAGTTGCATCGATACGCGATGCAGCTTCTTTTTTTCATCTTTCGGAGACTCACCATGACGGAACTTCGTCGTGAAATCGGCCTCTTCGGAGGCATATCGGTCCTTGCGGGCATCATGATCGGCTCGGGGATCTTCTATATCGGCGGGATCGTGCTCGAGCGTTCGGGTATGAATCTCGGCCTCGCTCTTCTCGTCTGGATCGCAGGCGGCCTCATCACCCTCATGAGCGGCGTTTGCTACGCCGAGCTCGGCGCGATGATGCCCAAGGCGGGCGGGTCGTATGTGTACCTTCGCGAAGCCTACGGCGAACGCACGGCCTTCGTGAGCGGCTTTTCGAGCTTCGTCCTTTCCGCTTCCGCGTCGATCGCCGCTTTGGCGGTTGCCTTCGCCGCGGCCCTTTCCACCGTCATCCCGATGGGTCCCACGGCGCAGAAGTTCCTGGCCGCAGGCACCATCCTCCTTTTGACCCTTGTGAACATCCGGGGCGTGCGCGCGGGTGCCGCCGTTCAGAATATCTTCATGGTTCTGAAGCTCCTTCCGATTGCGGTCATTCTCGGTGCGGGCTTGATTATGGGCGACGTTGAAACGCCGATCCTTTCGATGCCGGAAGAACTTCCGTCCGCGGGCACCCTTCTTTCCACCGTGGCCTTCGCGGTCGTTGCGACCCTCTGGGCCTACGAAGGGTGGACGAACCTCAACAGCATCGCCGAAGAAATCAAGAACCCGCGCCGTACGCTCCCCTTGGCGATCATCTTCTCGATCGTCGGCGTCACGCTCCTTTACGTCCTCTTCAACTACTCGATCTTCCGCGTTTTGCCCTACGAGACGATTCGCTCGATGATCGAAGGGGGTGACTACTACCTCGGTCGCGAAGCGGCGAACGTTCTCTTCGGCACCTTCGGCGGCACCGTGGTCGCGGCTGCGATGATTCTCGCGATCTTCAATTCCCTGAACGGCTGCGTGATGGTCTTCCCCCGCGTCTACTACGCGATGGCGCGCGACGGCGCGATGGTCCGAGCGCTCGGCACCTTGCACGGCAACTTCCGTACCCCGGTGAACGCTCTGCTTGCTTCCGCCGCCATTTCGATCGGGTTGGTCTTCATGCGTGACCTCGGGGGCCTCACGAGTCTCGTCGCCGTCTCCGGGATCATCTTCAACGGTCTTACGTTCTACGCCGTGATTGTTCTGCGCCGTCGCTACCCCACGATGGAACGCCCCTACAAGGTCTGGCTCTATCCGTACCTCATCTGGGCCGTGATCGCCGTGATGGTCGGGCTCCTCGTTTCGACCCTGCTTGAAGACCCCTTCACCGCGATGTTGAACCTCATCGTTCCGGCGATTGCCCTGGTGATCTTCAAGGTGTTCTTTGAAAAGTCGTCCGAAGAAGCGGCCCGCCGCCGCTCGAATCCGGAAGTCGCTCAGCCGGCTCTCGCCGCCGACGACTGATCGGAAAGGCAACTCCAAACATTACGAACACGCACGAACACGCATTGAATTTGAAGGAATGACCATCATGGAACACACGAACACCTGCGCCTGCACCTGCAACGCCTCTGCCGCCTGTGCCGCCCCTGCCGCCCCTGCCGCCACTCTGATTGAGAACGCCCGCGTCTATGCGGATACGAACCGCTTCGAAGAAGCGATCCTGATCGTGGGCGACACGATCCGCGCCGTCGGCCCCGCGGAGGCCCTGCGCCGTGCCGCTCCCGAAGGAACGCGCACGATCGACGCCCGCGGGCGCCTCGTGATCCCGGGCTTCAACGACAGCCACTGCCACCTGATGTCGGCGGGGCGCACGCTCGACGAAATCGACCTGCAGCGGGTGCGAAGCCTCGAAGAAATGCTCGCGACGATCCGCGCCTACCTCGAAGCGCACCCGACGGCGCCGGGGACGGTCTTGCACGGTCGCGGCTGGAATCACGACTTCTTTACGGACGTTGCGCGCATGCCGCTTGCCGCGGATCTCGACTCGGTCGCGCCCGACGTGGGGCTCGTTCTTGAGCGCACGTGCGGTCACGTGGCGGTCGCGAACACCGTTGCCATGCGCGGTGCCGGCATCACCCGCGACACCCTCCCGAACGCGGGCGGCGACATCGGGCACGACGAAGCGGGCGAACCCAACGGGATCTTTGCCGAGAATGCGCTTTCGCAGATCTACGCGGCGATTCCGCCCGTCGACCGTGCGGCGCGCCGCCGACATCTCCGCGCGGCTCTTCGCCACGCGGCCGCCTCGGGCGTGACGAGCGTTCATACGATGGACGTCCAGGGGGACAATTGGCAGGCGACGCTTGAGGACTACGATACGGTCCTCGCGGAACTCCCGACCCTGCGCGTCAATCACCAGATGTGCTTCATGACGCCTGAACTTCTTGAAAACTTCCTCGCTTCGGGCCTTCGCACGGGGGATGCGGCGGGTGCGACCGGAAACCGCTTCAACCGGGTCGGCCCCCTGAAGCTCTTCGTCGACGGCTCGCTTGGTGCCCGCACCGCCTTCCTTCGCGCGCCGTACCGCGACGACCCGACGACTTCCGGGATCGCGACCCTCACTCCCGCGGAACTCTCGACCCTGGTCGACCGCGCGGTGGCGGCGGGTCTTCAGACGACCATCCACGCGATCGGGGACGGTGCGATCGAACGCGTGATCGACGCCTACGAAGCGCACACGACGGAAAACGCGGGTTCGGGCTCGAACCCCGCCCGTCTCGGGATCGTGCACGTGCAGATCACGGACCGCGCGTTGCTCGAACGCATGGCCCGCCGCTCGATCCTCGCTCACGTGCAGCCGATCTTCCTTCAGTACGACACGACGATCGTCGACGACCGCGTCGGGCCCGAACTCGCTGCGACGAGCTACGCCTTCCGCACGATGGAGGCGCTCGGCATTCCCGTTTCCTACGGCACCGACAGCCCCGTCGAAGACCTGAACCCCTGGCAGAACCTGGCGAGTGCCGTCACCCGCACGCGCTTTGAAGGGAACGCCGCTCCCTGGCACCCCGAAGAGTGCGTGACGGTGGCCGACGCCATCGACGCCTACACGACGGGCAGCGCCTTCGCGAGCTTCGAAGAGCAGACGAAGGGGCGGCTTCTCCCCGGGTACCTCGCCGACCTCGTCGTCTGCGACACGGACCTCTTTGCGCTCCCCGCCGAAGATCTCACCCACCGCATTGCCAATACGCGAGCCGTTCTCACCATGACGGGCGGGCGCATCGTCTGGAATACGGAAGGGGACGCCGACGTGAATTTCGACTGACGAACCTCCGAACCAAGCTTTCAAGCTTCCGAGCCCCGAGGGAGCGGATTCCGGCCTGGGCCGCTCCCTCGGGATACCCCATAACCATCAACACCGACTTCCGAGCCTCGAGGGAGAGGGTTTCCGGCCTGGGCCCTCTCCCTCGGGAATACCGCTCGCGGTGTTGACCCTTCGCGAAGTGCCGGGCGTCCTGCAGCTTCGCGAACGTTCACGGGCCGACCGTTTTCTCGCTTCTTTCCCGAAGGGTCTTCGGGCCGATCGGGAAAGAAGATTCGGGTTCGCACCGCGCCGTTCGGCGGGAAAGGAAAGCCCCATGGGTCTCCCTTCGCGCCTCAAGGAGAACGCCGCCGCGAACCCGCCGGGACCTCGTGTCCGACCGTCGTTCGACCGTCGGATGACGGTCCCGTTTTTTTTGGCAAGCCGCAAAGAGGGCGGAGGAGAGGCGCCCGGGGAACGCCTGCGAACGGAAGAGGGCGGTTCCCCGCAGAGCGGAAGCCGTTTGCCGGCGTAGGACCCGTTTCGGCTCTGAAATCGCGAAAACGCCCGAAATTCGGGCGGAAAGCAGAGCAGATAAGCGTTTTTCTTAAGGTAGCCGAAGGAAAGGTCCTCTATTCTTGAGAGATGAACTTTCCCTCCGCCCGAGCGGAACGGAATTCGAGACCGACGACGGCTCGGGTCGCGGTCTTTGCTTCATTACACCCGAGCGCCCGAAGGACGAGCCCCATGGTCACGAATCTCTTTTCGAATCTCGAACCCAA
>UMGW01006596.1_pt1 | contig 10975 bp, 11 predicted proteins | sample 1965371 | NCBI WGS metagenome assembly UMGW01 (sample SAMEA4836082, study PRJEB28245) | human gut metagenome | biome: gut microbiome; material: fecal sample | place: Denmark | collected 2008
CTTCCCCGTCTGAAGACGGGGGTTTCCTGAGGTATCTCTATGAAAAAAAGCTCGGCCGAGGCCGAGCTTTTTATCTTCTGCCGTGCGCCCTCAGCGCTGCAGCATGCTTTCGAGCTGTTCGGGCGTCATGGCGCCCGTCATGCGGTCGCCCGACGGGAAAAAGAGCGTGGGCGCGCCCGTGATGTTGTAGCGGCTCATCAGGCGGGCGTTGCGCTGCAGAACCGAGGCGTCGCACCCCTCGGGCGCGGGAGCAGGCGCGATGCCGCGCGCCATCCAGTTGTGCCAGGCTTCGGCCGGGTCCTTCGAGCAGACGATTTCGCGGTTGTTGGTTTCACCACGCAGCATCGGCACGATGAACGTATAGACCGTCAGGTTGCCCGCCGCGGCGAAGGTGTCTTCCATCATGCGGCAGTACGTGCAGTTCGCGTCCGAAAAGACGATGACTTCGCGTTCGCCCTTGCCGAAGACCTGCTTCACGGCGTCTTCGAAGGGCCACTTCTTCCAGTTGTCGCGCGCCACTTCGCGCAGACGCTCCTGCGTGAGGTTCGTCTTCGTGGCGGTGTCGATGAGCGAACCCGAGAAGACGACCTTCACGTCATCGTCGACGTAGAAGATGCGATCCTGGATCACCACTTCCCAGAGCCCCTTCACGGGGGCGGGACGAACCGCTTCGGCCTTCAGGCCCGTCGATTTCATGAGGTTGTCGCGCACCGACTGTTCGGTGGCGGCTTGAACGCCCGGAATCAGCATGAGAGCGGTGAGGGCGGCAATAAAACGATGCTTCACGTCGCGTGGCTCCGTCGGATGGATGGTTGATTTTCGAGAGTGTACGGTTTAAGTCGGCGCCCACGTCAACCCGGAAATACCAAGTTTGCGGTATTTCCATGTTTTTCTTGGAAGCCCCCTTGCAAAGACGAAATTTCATCTATAGAATTATGCTTCTAACCTCATGGATGGCTAGGTAGCTCAGTTGGTAGAGCAGCGGATTGAAAATCCGCGTGTCGGCGGTTCGATTCCGTCCCTAGCCACCACACACCCCGTTCCCTCGGAACGGAGAGGCTTGAGCTTCGGCTAGGTAGCTCAGTTGGTAGAGCAGCGGATTGAAAATCCGCGTGTCGGCGGTTCGATTCCGTCCCTAGCCACCAAATTTTCAAAGGGCCGTCGCCTCTGCGACGGCCCTTTCTTTTATTCCGCTTCGGCCTTCAGGGCGAGCCACTCGTTCCAGCCGTGCTCGCGCAGGCGGCAGGCCGGACATTCGCCGCAGCCGTACCCCCACGCGTGGCGGTGCGTGTGGTCGCCCGCGTAGCACGTGTGGCTTTCTTCGAGAATCAGATCGACGAACGCGTCGCCGCCCGCTTCGTGCGCCATCGCCCAGGTTTCGCCCTTCGTCTTCCACATGAGGGGCGTTTCGATCACCACCGGGCGGTCGAGCCCGAGGCCGAGCGTCACCTGGAGGCTCTTCATGGTCGAGTCGCGGCAGTCGGCGTAACCCGAGTAGTCCGTCTCGCACATCCCGCCCACGAGCACGTCGATCCCGCGTCGATAGCCGAGCGCGGCCGCGAGCGTGAAAAAGAGCAGGTTGCGCCCCGGAACGAAGGTGTTCGGGACCTTGTCCTCCTCGAATTCGATCGCCTTTTCGCGCGTCAGCGCACAGTCCGACACCTGACCGAGCACCGAGAGGTCGAGCACGTGATCTTCGCCCAGGCGTTCGTTCCATTCGGGCTTGAGCGTGCGGACCGCTTCGAGCACGCGGCGCCGGCAGGTCATTTCGACGTCGTGACGCTGGCCGTACTCGACGCCGAGCGTTTCGACGCGCTCGAAGCGCTCCAGCGCCCAGCCGAGACAGGTGGTCGAGTCCTGACCGCCCGAAAAAAGAATGAGGGCCGAGCGGTGATGACCGAGGCCGAGCGGACGACGCTGCGTCCCTTGCGACAAATTCGTCATGGTGTAAGTCCGTTGAAGGATTGGAGAATGGGTTCGAATGGGTTCAAAAGTCGTCCGGCCGTCCGAGCCGCAAAGCGGCCACCGTCCGAACGCGCAGGCATTCGTTGATGTGCTCGGTGCCGAGCCGGTGGAAAAGGTAGTAGGAAAGCGAAGCCGCCGCAACGCGTCCCGCCACGGGGACCCAACTCGCGACCCGCGCGCCCGCCCAGCGGGCGCCCGCGGCTTTTACTGCTTCGAGAACGAGAAAGCCCGAAAGGCTTCGCCCCGCAAAGCGCGCTCCGACGTCGTCGAGCGCCTGTGCGACCGCGATACGCTCCTCGGTGGAAAGTTTCGCCGCATCTTCGGGCGCGAGAAGAAAGAGCCGGTTGATCCGCGCGAGCAGGTCCGCAAGCGACGCCACGTCGACGAGCACGTCCACCCCCGGGGGTGCGACCCCGGCCGCGCCCGCCGCGAGGAGCGCCCGACGCCGCACGAGCGCCTTCGCGCGCTCGGCGGCACGCCGAAGCGGCTCTCTTTCCGAGGAATACGCGCTCTTTGCTCCGTCCATAGCAAAATTCAAAAATCGTCTTAAGATTGCGGAAAACCTAGACTACGTATAATTCGCAGGCCCCTAAAGAATAACTTTTCTTCGGACGTCTCGACGTGCCGCCGGTACGCCGCGGCGCGTCCGATGCCCTCTTACGATCAGCAATGCAGCTTCTTGCTTTAGGTCTCAACCATACGACGGCACCCATTTCCGTTCGCGAGCGCGTGGCCTTCGGCCCCGACGAGATCGTCGATACGATCTCGCGCCTGCTCGAACGCTACTCGGCACCGTCTCAGGGCGGCATCCACGAATGCGCCATCCTCTCGACCTGCAACCGCACGGAAATCTACTGCGCGGCGACCGACGCCCAGAGCGCGCGCACGGCGCTTCTCTCCTTCATCGCCAACGAGAAGGACGTTCCGCTCTCGGAGCTCGAACCCCACATCTACACCTACGAGCAGGAAGAGGCCGCCCGTCACACGTTCCGCGTCGCCTCCGGGCTCGACTCCATGGTGCTCGGTGAAACGCAGATCGTCGGGCAGATGAAGAAGGCCGAGAAGCTTGCGCGCACCGCCCGCGGTCTCGGCGTCATGCTCAACCACCTCTTCCAGTCGACCTTCACGGTCGCCAAGGAAGTGCGTACGGCCACCGCCATCGGCGCGAACTCCGTGAGTCTCGCCGCGGCCGCCGTGCGTCTCGCGTTGCGTCTGTTCGGGCACCTCGACGACGAGCGCGTCCTCTTCGTCGGTGCGGGCGAAATGATCGAACTCTGCGCCGCGCACTTCGCCGCCCAGAAGCCCAAGTCGATCACGATCGCCAACCGCACCATGGAACGCGGTCAGACCCTCGCGCGCACGGTGCACGCCGACGCGATCCGTCTCGCGGACCTGCCTGCGCAAATCGCCCAGTACGACATCATCGTCTCCTGCACGGCTTCCGCCCTCCCGATCATCGGTCTCGGCATGATCGAGCGCGCCGTTCAGGAACGCCGTCACCGTCCGATGTTCATCGTCGACCTGGCGGTGCCGCGCGACGTCGAACCCGAAATCGACCGCCTCGACGACGTGTACGTCTATACGGTCGACGACCTCGGCAAGGTCGTGAGCGAAGGGAAGCAAAGCCGCCAGGCCGCGATCACCCAGGCCGAAACCATCATCGGTCTGCGCGTGACGGACTTTGCGGACTGGCTCAAACTGCGCGACGCCGTTCCCTCCATTCAGTCGCTGCGCGACCGCGCGAACTATCTGCGCGACTTCGAATTGAACCGGGCGCTTCGCCACCTGCACCACGGCGACAAGCCCGAGGAAGTCCTCGAAATGCTCGCGCACGGTCTCACCAACAAGCTCGTGCACGACCCGACGATTCTGCTTCGCAACGGCGAAGGGCTCTCGAACGAAGACCGCGACCTCATGGAGCGGTTGCTCGACCGCTTCTATCGACGTCACGACCGTTGAGTCTTCCCGGGGAAACCGGACCGAAAGGGATCGCACGCGCGATCCCTTTTTTTCGAGTACGCACCCGAGGCGCCGTGCCGCAACACCGATATGCCGATACGCAGACGGTTTTTGAGAATGGCTATACTTTTCTGCGTCTCGGCCGACCGTCGGGAAGCGCAAGCCTCCCCGACACGGTCCGCCCCGCGAAGTCCGCTTCGCTTTTCACCCGAATTTTTCCGCCCATCCTCCATGCTCGACGACCGTCTTCGCCATCGACTCTACGCACTTGCGCGCCGTCTTGAGGAAATCGACCGGCAACTCTCCGACTCTTCGACGCTCGGCGACATCTGCTTTTACACCGCGCTCCTTCAGGAGCGAAGCGAATTGGAGCCCGTCGTCGAGACGCTGCGCTCCTACGAGTCGAGCGAAGCCGACTTGGAGGCCGCCCGCGAACTGAGCCTTGACCCCGACACGGCGGACTTCGCCTTCGACGAGATGGCGCAGGCCCGCAAGCGGCTCGACGCGTACGGGCACTCGCTTCGCCTCTCGCTCCTTCCGAAAGATCCCAACGACGAGCGCAACGTCTTTCTCGAACTGCGTGCGGGCACGGGCGGCGACGAGTCCGCTCTCTTCGTCGGAGACCTCCTGCGCATGTACCTGCGTTACGCGGAAAGCCGCGGGTGGACGTCCGAAGTCGTTTCAGGCAACCCGAGCGAGCACGGCGGGTACCGCGAAATCATCGTGCGCATCGTCGGGCGGGGCGTCTACGAGCGGCTCAAATTCGAGTCGGGCGTACACCGCGTGCAGCGCGTGCCCGCCACCGAGTCGGCCGGGCGCATCCACACGTCCGCCGCCACCGTCGCCGTCATGCCCGAAGCCGACGAGCTCGACGAAGTGGACCTCAACCCCTCGGACCTGCGCATCGACGTCTTCCGCGCCTCGGGCGCGGGCGGGCAGCACGTGCAAAAAACGGATTCGGCCGTCCGAATCACGCACCTGCCGACGGGCCTCACCGTCGAATGCCAGGACGAACGCAGCCAGACGCAGAACAAAGCGCGGGCGATGAGCATCCTCGCCGCCCGCATCCGCGCGGCGCGTTTGGCCGAGCAGCAGGCGCGGGAAGCCTCGGAACGGCGCGAACTCGTCGGTTCGGGCGACCGCTCGGAGCGCATTCGCACCTACAATTTTCCCCAGGGCCGCGTGACCGACCACCGCCTCAATCTGACCCTCTACAAACTGTCGGACATTCTCGACGGCGACCTCGACGAGCTGATCGAACCGCTTCTCATGGAGCACCAGGTGCGGGAACTTGCCGCACTCGGGGAGTAAAGCCCGATTCGGGGAGAAGCCGACCGCAGGGGCGCCGCTTTCGACAGGGACAAGAACGGAGAAACCGCATGACCAGTACGACCTCTACCCATCCCATCCTCGTGCGCACGATCCGCGGCGTACTGCAAGAAGGCTCGATGCAGGTCGGGCGCTTCGAAGCGGCCGTTTTGCTCGCACACGTCATCGGCAAGCGCCGCGAGTACCTCATCGCCCACGACGACGAGGAACTCTCCGACGAGTCCGTACTGCGCTTTCAAATGCTCGTTTCGCTCCGGCTTGCGGGCACCCCCGTTCCGTACCTCACGGGGCGGCAGGAATTTTTCGGTCGCAACTTTTTCGTCGACGACGCCGTCCTCATTCCCCGACCCGATACGGAAGTGCTCGTCGAGCAGGCGCTCGTCGTCGCGCCCGCCGCACCCAAGGTGCTCGACCTCGGGACGGGGAGCGGCTGCATCGCCGTGACGCTCGCGCTTGAAATGCCGGGCTCGACCGTGGTGGCCACCGACGCCTCCGAAAAGGCGCTCGTCGTCGCCCGCAAAAACGCCGAAGCACTCGAGGCCGCGGTGGAATTCCGCTCGGGCTCCTGGTGGGAGGCGGTCGGCGACGAAACGTTCGACATCATCGTCAGCAACCCGCCCTACATCCGCGAAGACGACGAGCACCTGAAGGCCCTCGGTTGCGAGCCGATCACGGCCCTCACTTCCCCCGAGAACGGTCTCGCGGACCTGCGCGCGATCGTTGCGGGCGCGATGGCGCACTTGAACCCGAACGGGTGGCTCCTTCTCGAGCACGGGTACGACCAGGGCGAAGCCGTGCGGGAGGCGCTCCTTGAGGCGGGCTTTGCGGCCGTGCACACGAAGCGCGACTACGGCGACAACGAACGCGTGACGTCGGGACGCCGTCCGAACTGAAGGCCGCGCATCCGGGAGCGCATCCGGGGGCGTTCTTCGCGCGCCCCCGAAAAACGAAAATCCCGCACCGTCAATCGACGGTACGGGACTTGAATTTGTGGTGCCCTTGTCTGACTCGAATATTACTGTAAATCAGTCGGCTACAAGGAGTTAAGAATTTTAGGGGCTTATTTGGGGGCTTTTAGGCGCCCACTAGGTAGTTTTACCTAACACCATCTAGGCGCCCAAAAACAGCCCGTCACGTCAGGTTCGTCAGCTACCCGGCTACCACCCGAGGTAGTGGGTCCACCTCCTAGCCAGACGTTCGGCTTCCTCCCTCGGGAGGCCCGCTTCGAACTCGATTATCGCCGCGCGCTCTTCGAACGCCTCACGAACATCCGAACTCTCCACGGGCACCCCCTCCCCCCTGCACGTACCTACCTTTACTGTTTTTTCTTCGGGACTTTCGGGACCATCGGGACGCCCTGTAAATAGCCCGTCTACGTGACTTTTCGTTTCGGGGACAAATCGGGACTTCGGGACCCCCATGTAAATCAGGCCTTTCAACGATTCCCCTCCTCTTTTTCGGAGGACGGAGTGATGATGATTGCCCGAGGCAGGGGTACTACCCCGTCAATTTTCTTCCCGTGCTTCGGTTTGTACACCAGTTCCCGCGGCATGTTGGTGTTAAGGCGCCTCGCGGCATGGAGCGCCGCCAAGACCTCGGATTTCGTCTTCCCGAGCTTTTTGCATACCTCCTCCTTAAAGGACTTCGGGATGAAATAGACGGTTCGCCCCGAGGCGCCGTTCACGATGTACCCGACCGGGCTACGGACCGCCATTCGAAGCGGCGTGCCCGAGGCGTCCACTTGGTCGAATCGATCCAACAGAGTTTCAACCGCATCGTCCACACACTCAACCACATCCTTTTGCTCTTCGGCTGCGGTTCGAAAGTTGAGGCGCCAAGCCTTGAAACAGGCCCCGACCTGTTTTGATGCCATCTGAGGTTCCCACGGGAACACGCCCAGTTCGATAGCCAGTTCGCCCGCCGAGGCCACGAACGCAAACGCATCGGCGACGCGGCGCACCTCGGACTCGGACGAATTGCAGTACTCGGCTACCCACGCTTCATGAATGTCACGAATGTGTCGGCATACTTGTGCCTCCCCATCCCGCTGAATGAGTTCGATCAACCTTTCCACGAACGCGGGCCCGGCTACCCCGTAGGCGTCTTCTAACGACGTTTTGTTGAGAACCGTAGCGGCGTCCTTGGCGTCCATCCCGTCGGGCAGAGACTCGAACACCCCCAAGGACTCAGAGACGGGGCACGCGGGTATGTTCGCCATGCGGATGAGGGCGCCCATTTGGAGCGGGTGCGAATTGCGGGCCGTGGCCACGTGTTCGGACGTTGTTCGCTCCCCGGTGGAAACAATCATGGTTTTCCAAGTGAGCGTAGGCCGAAGCGTCATACCGCGGGACATGCGCCCTTTGCCCTTCCCGTTCATGAGCATGTAGATAACTTGGGCCATGATTTCGGGCTCAACTTGAGTAATTTCATCGAGCACCATCGGGAAGTAGTTGTGCGCCGCGGCTGTTGCCTCAAGGCCGTTATCGGACTTTCTCCAACTACCGATTTCGGACGCACACTGCCAGACACTGCATAGGGCCCGCGCCGTCGTACTCTTGCCTTTCGAAGACGGCCCGTAAAAGTGAAACCCCGCCGTATCCATCCAAGGGAAGAACGGCATCAGGATCGGAGCGACGCCGACGCACAGCGAAAGCGCGATGCGGCTTGAATGCAGGCCGAACTCGGCTACCCCCTGTTGCCACTCGCCAAGAGTGCCACAGCTTTCATAGGCCAACGCGTGGGCGTCATCTCCGACAAACTCAACCTTTTCAGCCCCGCCGATCAACAGCCCCGGTAGCGCAAAACTCACGCCCCGCTTAATCCACCCGAAGGACTCAACGCCGAGAACAACTTTCATCCACTCTTTCGGGTAGTCCTTCAGGTAGTTGGCTATCCACGGGCGCCCGCCCTGCGAAGAAAGCGGGTAGCGGATTTCCAGCCCCGCCGAAGCGAGTTCCCCCGTAATGGCGCTCGAACGACTGAAAAGCGAAGCGCGGTCAAATTGCTTTTCGTGCTTCACGCCGTCGGAGTCCTCGAACGAGACGCACAGGCGGCGGCCCTCACCCGAGGCAGTACGGGCCTCACCATCCACACGGAGCGGCCCGCAAATGTCCGTCGTTCGACCGTCCTTTTCGTGCTTGACCCCGTGCGCATCCAGAATGAAAAAGCCGCCGTCCGACGCGGGGAACGTCCCTCCGCTCGGCGTTTGGCAAACACCCGGGGCGCCCGCCGCAACAATCGGGTCGGCGCCGCCCTCGGTCAGCTCCGAGGGTGCTACACTTGGCCCCGCAACGTTTGAATTTTGGGCCTTGTGGGTTTCTTCCCACGGGGCCTTTTCTTTTTCGACCGCGGCGGGCGCGTCAATCTTGGTGGTATTCATAGAACCCCCTTGGCAATGTAGTAATCGTTGAAATCGGTCGGCTCGGACGTTGAGCCCGTGAGCGCTTTGAAGCGGGCGCATAGGGCCTCCGAGAATTTAGGAAAAGCTATTCGCGCCGCGGGCCTGATAGAGAGCGCGGCTCGGGTTGCATCCTCCGACCCGTTCCCTAGGTCCCCGCACACGGTCAGGTCGACTTCGGCGAAACACTCACGGAGCGAAGCGGCGGCGGGCGCCAAGTTCGCGCAGGACATAGCCGCTACGCACGGAATACCCGTCCCTTGGGCAACACTCAACGCCGTAGCGACGCCCTCGGCAAGTGCCAGACGTTCGGGTATCTCACCCTCTAGGACCGATTGAGGTAGCCACATAGCGCCCCGTGTCGGCCCGTCTCTCATGAAGCACTTGGCCCCGCCCTCGGATATGAGTTCGACCGTTTGCGGGGTCCACCCGTCGGCGCCAAAGACATACATCGGCGCCATGAGAAGAGCACCATCGAGGGGGCGCCCCCGCTTCGCATCCCACGGCCTCCACGTCGGCCCGTACTCGGGATGGTGCGTGCGAATGATTGCCGCCGCCCGTTCGGAGTCAATGACGTAAAGCCCTTGGTCGGGCGTCACGTGCTTTCGGGTTAGGTAGGAATGCGCCTGCACCGGGGCCGCCGCGCGGATCAATTCGCAGGCGACCGCCGCGGCTACCTCCCTGCGTTTCTTCTCGGCGGCTCGGGCCGAACGCTCGGCCTCGGCCATTAGGCTGCGCCGCTCGGCGTGCTCCTCTTTGGAGAGGGGGCGCCCGTAGTCATCGAACCAAAAGGCGCGCTCCCCCGTGACCCAATTGACTACGCACCCGCCGCGCCCGTCGGGGAAGAGATAGGCACGCCCCGCACCGTGATGCCGGCGGTTCCCGTCGGACAAAGGGGCAGGAACCCACGCTCCCGCTTTGAGCCGTCCGGAGGGCACGGGTTGTACGCCGATGAATTGGCCCGCTTCGGCGTGCGTGCGGAACGTAGGTGCGGCCTGCCCTGAGCCCCGGCGCAAATTGCGCAGGCTTGATTGCAATTTCATCTTTAGACCTCCTTAGCGAGAGGATCGGAGCGCCGATCGGGCCGCCTCAATCTGAAGGGACATGTCGGCGTGAAGGGCGGTAAGCCCCGAGAGGGCGCCGCACGCCTCAACCAAATCATCTTGCGTAGCGAAAGCGCCCTCGGGGCCGCTACGCAGTGCTTCGGCCACGACACCCATCAACGCAGAGACCTGATAGAGACTCGCATGAAAATCCGCCGAGGCGCGAACAACGTGCTCGGGGTCATTGGAGGCCAGTGCCTTGAGCACGGACGCAAGGGAGTGGGTTTCCGCCGCGTAGGGCGAAACGAAATTGGAGGAATTGAAGGGGCGCGCGTCGGCGCCATTGAGAGGGTTACTCATGGTGGATTCCTTGAACCAAGTTGAGAAGCCGTCCACATCCGCCAAGAGGTGGGCGACGCCGTGCGGGTTGGCGGACCGCGTTCAAGGAAACGGCAACCCCGTAGGGTTCCCGCACGGCATCAACCCGTGAGAAACCTACGGGCGCAATAAGGCCATGAGTACGGACGACAAAAGAAAACGCCACGTCCCGAATACGGGAAGGCGCGGCGGTCATCCGCCTTGAACATTGAAGCAAGCCGCCAAGCTCGCGGCCCGTCGGGCGACGGGTTGCAGGCATGATAGCACCGTCCACCGCCGCACGGGGCCGCCCGTAGCGGTAGGCAAGCACCATAAGAAGGGCGCCGCGAAGGGCACGGGAAATCATGCTGCGCCCTCCTCCGAAACGGTTTGCAGGCCGTGGACCCATGCGCGGACGTCGGCCTCTCTCCACGCCGTAGCGTTCGCGCTGAGCCGCACGGGCGCGGGGAACTTGCCGCTCTTAGCCCATTTCCAGATCGTGGATTTCTGCACGCCGCAAAGGGCAACGACGCGGGGCAGACGGAGCACCCCGGGGTATTCGCGCCGCAAGGCCGCGTAGGTTTCGGCGGGGATGGTCGGCGCCCACTTGGACGCCGTATCGTTGACTTCGGTCATCTTTCCTCCTAGTCGGACTTGGTTGGCCTCGGGCGGATTCCCGTGGCCTCGGAGGAAAGATTTGCACGCTTTCATCGAAATAAACAGAGAGCACCCTTTCGAAACCCCAAACGGAGTTTAGGGTTTTCGTGTTCTCCCAAACCTCCTACCCCCTTTCCTAGTTTCGACCTGTTTTCAGAGAAGAAAAAGGGGGACGGGGGTTTAGGGGATGGGCGTGCAGCGCATTATTTATTTTTTTTATCCTCACTTATTAACGCGGCTTAGATTTTAGTGACATTTCGTCGAAATT
>UMGW01046708.1_pt1 | contig 10967 bp, 10 predicted proteins | sample 1965371 | NCBI WGS metagenome assembly UMGW01 (sample SAMEA4836082, study PRJEB28245) | human gut metagenome | biome: gut microbiome; material: fecal sample | place: Denmark | collected 2008
AGCAGATCGTGGAGGACTACAAGAAAGCCCACAACGGCGCTTCTGTCTACGCTCCTACCTTTATTGAGGACTGCGAGGCTGACGTCAAGAAGCTGCAGGAAGAGTATGGCTTCGAGTACACCGTTGAGTACGTTCAGTAATTTTTAAAAGCATTTCTACAAAAAGGGGGCTGTTCCCGGATGGGAACAGCCCCCTTTTTTCATTGTCTGATTCAACGATTCGCTTCCACCTTGCTCAGCAGGATGCGGTCATTGTCCAGCGCCTTACCGGCGTTCTCGCGGAACTTCTCCAGCAGATCGTCCACGGTCATCTTGCCGCGGGCCTCGCCCTTGACGTCAAAGACGATCCGGCCTGCATCCATCATGAGGGTGCGGTTGCCCAGCTCCAGCGCCTGATGCATGTTGTGGGTGACCATGAGGCAGGTGATCTTTTTCTCCGCCACGATGCTCTTGGTCAGCTCCAGCACTTTCTCGGCGGTGGCCGGGTCCAGGGCGGCGGTGTGCTCGTCCAGCAGGAGGAGCTTGGGGGTGACGAGCGTTGCCATCAGCAGGGTCAGCGCCTGCCGCTGGCCGCCGGAAAGCAGGCCCACAGGCTGCTTCATCCGGTCTTCCAGCCCCATGTTGAGCAGGGCCAGCTTCTCTCGGAAGATCTCTTTGTCCTTGCGGGAGATGCGGGAGAAGATGGCGTGGGGCGCGGTGCCTGCCCGCAGGTAAGCCAGCGCCAGATTTTCTTCAATGGTCATATTGGGGGCCGTGCCCTTGAGCGGGTCCTGGAACAGGTGGCCGATGACCTTGCTGCGCTGGTACTCCGGCGCAAACGTGATGTTCTCCCCGCCCAGAGAAATGCTGCCTTCATCCGCAATGAAGCCGCCGGTGATGGCGTTGAAGAGGGTGGATTTACCGGCGCCGTTGGAGCCCACGATGGTGGCGAAATCACCCGCTTCCATCGTAAGACTGACGCCGTTCAGAGCCACTTTTTCATTGACGGTGCCGGGGTTGAACGTCTTGTGGAGGTTTTTCAGTTCCAGCATTTCCATCTCAGACCGCCTCCTTTTTCTGTGCCGCATGTTTCCGCTTTTCAAAGGCGAAGTGTGCCTGGATGGCGGGCATCGAGATGGCCACGGCCACGATGATGGCGGAGACCAGCTTCATGGCCGCTGCCGGGACATTGAACCGCAGCGCCACCGCCACGATAAAGCGGTACAGGCAGCTGCCGAAGACGACGCCCAGCACCCGGCGCAGCATGGTGCGCTTGCCCACCAGCGTTTCGCCGATGATGAGGGAGGCCAGCGCAATGGTGACCATGCCGGTGCCCACGTTGATGTCGCAGCTCTTCTGGTACTGGGCCAGCAGGCCGCCGGAGAGGGCGGTCAGGGCACCGGAGATGCACAGGCCCACCGTGATGGTGAATGCAGGGTTGATACTGGACGCCCGCACCATGGCGGCGTTGTCACCGGTGGCCCGGATGGAAAGGCCAAGCCGGGTACCCAGGAAGCCGATCATTGCCGCGCCAGCCAGCGCGATGACCGCTGCAGCCAGCACCAGCTTATACCAGCCGCCTGTAAAGGCCAGCGCGCTCTTGGCGATGGAGAAGACCGTGTCCGTCTTGACCAGCGACAGGGTGGAGGAGAACCCCATGACCGCCAGGTTGATGGTGTACAGGCCGGTGTTGACGATGATGCCCGCCATGATGCTCTCCACACCGAGGCGGGTCTGCAAAAAGGCTGTCACGAAACCGGAGCACACGCCCGCCGCCATGGCCGCCAGCAGCGCCAGGAACGGATGCCCTGTCAGCGCCACCTGACACGCCACGGCGCAGCCCAGGGTAAAGCAGCCGTCGGTGGACAGGTCCGCAATGTTCAGGATGGAATAGCTCAGAAACAGCGCCAGCGCCACCAGGGCGTAAATGCAGCCCAACTCCAGCGCGGTCTGAATGACATTGAGCGAAAAGATACTCGCCAGCATGTGTGTGCTCCTTTAAAAGATGTTTTTAGAAATTCTCTGCCGTCTCCACTTCCACGACCTCGGTGCAGTAGGGCTTGAACGCCTCTTTCACGGTGTCGAGGGAGAGGCCGAGGGCGGCGCAGGTCTCGGTGTTGATGGTGGCAATGCCGTTGTCAAAGGTCTGGAACGGCAGGTCAGCGGGGGTCTTGCCATCGCAGAGCAGCTCCACCACCATATCGGCGGTGGCCTCGCCCAGCTGGACGTAATCGACGCCGTAGCCCACGAACGCGCCGTTCAGCGCGAAGCTGTCGGCACCGGTATAGTGCTGGACGCCTGCCTCGGCAAAGGTCTCATAGATGGAGAGCTCCGCGGTCATCACGGTGTTGTCCGTGGGGGTGAAGACGGCCTTGACGCCGGAAGCAATGAGGGCCTCGGCAGCCATCTGGACCTCGGCGGTGGTGGTGCCGTTCTTTTCAATGTACTTGATGCCCTTTTCGTCGCAGAATGCCTTGGCGTCGGCAATGGCCTGGGTTGAGGCATCCTGGCTCAGGTCGTACAGCAGGCCGATGGTGTCGATGTCCGGGTTGACGGCCAGGATCAGGTTCATAATGGCGTCCGTGTTCAGGGCATCGGAGGTACCGGTGATGTTGGGCTCGGTGTCAAAGCCGGCTGCAGCCGGGTCGGTAACGGCGGAGTAGACCACCGGGATATCGGTGTCTTCCACAGCGGCCAGCATGGTGGCGGCGGTGGGGGTGGCAACGGCCACGATGACATCCACGCCATCGGCCACGAGGTCGGCGCCGATCTGGTTCAGGTTGGTCTGATCGGCCTGTGCGTTGGCGTAGTAATCGGCGTAATCAAAGGTGACACCTTTCTCCTTGGCCACTTCGTCCAGGCGGCTCTCCACCGACGCAACGATCTGGTTCAGGGAAGCATGATCCACGTAGTTGACGATGCCCACTTTAAAGGTCTGGCCTGCGGCGGCCTCGCTGGCAGCGGCAGAAGATGCCACACTGGAAGCAGCGGCACTGGAAGCGGTGCTGCTTGCGGGCGAGCCGCAGCCCGTCAGGCCCAGTGCGGAGACAACAGCGGCAGCGGAAGCCGCTTTCAGGAAGCTGCGGCGAGAGATCCTATTCATGGTTTTCATAGCGGTACTCCTTTCCCTGGAGCGGGCGGCCCAAATCATAAATAAAAAAACCCGCTCCACTTGCGGAACGGGGTAAAAGAAAACGACCCCGTCCCTGTGTGTTATCCACAAGGACAGGATCGGTAAAATTCGATTCTGCGGTGCCACCTTGCTTGCCCTGCTCATTTCCCAGATTGGAAACGGCAAGAGCCCCTCAACGGAGAGCCAACACTCCCCTGCCCTGTAACGGAGGCTTCCGTCCCAAGCTACTGCGGCATTTCTGCCTTTTTGCCCGGCCCTCGGCGGCCCACGAATCTCTGCCCCGCTCTCGCCCGTTTTCACTGTCCGGGCTCACTGCAGACGCGCTGTGCAGGTTCTCTTCCGCCTCATCGGTTTGATTGCATTATACACTTTATCTGCGTAAAGTCAAGAGGGAAATTTTCTTTTTTGCAAAAATTTGTCCACAGAATTTTTCACGTTTCCTCATTCGAGATTGAGCTTATTTTTCATCAGCCAACAGGTGAGGATGAAATACACCGCGCCAAACACCGCCGTGATGGCAAACGAAGCCGCAAAGAAGATCAACGTGCTGTGGTTCGCCGCCTCGCTCACGATGGTGTCACCGGCAGAGCCCATGAGGATGCGGACAAAGCCGCCTGCATTCAGCAGGTTTTCCACCCGGCCCTGTCCCCAGCTCATCAAAAAGAACGCGCCCACGCTGGCCACGCCGTTGTGGGCCCGGAACAGATGGCCCACCATGCAGGCGGCATAGATACACAGCATGGTGCAGAGCGTCCGGACATAGCACAGGAGGGCCGTCCAGAGCAGGATCGCCAGCAGATCTCCCTCAAAGCTCGTCCGCAGGGCTGCCCAATCATCCAACAGATTGCTGAGGTCCAGCTTGGTGAAGTCCGCTCCCACACAGAACATGACGACGAGGGAAACCACACCCACTACGGCGCTGGCCAGCAGCCAGACCGCGCTGGAGATCAGCTTGGAACCCACCAGCTGGGCCTCCGTCACGGGCAGGGTGTGCATCAGGTAGCCCTCCCGGCCCAGCAGATTTTTGGTAAAGCGCTGGATCACCGTGACAATGGTGACGATGACGAGTGCCATGACCAGCAGGCTGTAGATCGTCACGCCAATTTCAAAGACATGGCTCTGGGCAGCGACTCTATCCCCCCGGAGCGAGAAGCCGATGAGACCTGCCGCGGCCAGCAGGGCCAGATAGATGCCGCCGTAGGTACGGGCCGTGGCCCGGAACTCATACTTCAGTAAATTTTTCAGCATTTGAATCCCTCCCGGAAATACTCATCCACACTCATGCCTTCCGTCTCCCGGATCTCATCCACGGTGCGGTGGGCAAAGATCTTTCCCTCTTTCAGGAAGATGGCCTCGTCCAGCACCGGCTCAATGTCCCCGATCAGGTGCGTGGAGATGACCACGGTGGCGTCCTCGCTGTAGTTGGAGAGAATGGTGTGCAGGATGTAATCCCGCGCCGCCGGGTCCACACCGCCAATGGGTTCGTCCAGCAAATAGAGCTTTGCCGCGCGGCTCATGGCCAGGATCAGCTGCACTTTTTCCTTGTTGCCCTTGGAGAGGGTCTTGAGGGGGGCCTTGGGGTCCAGCTCCAACTTGGCCAGCATCTCGCCCGCCCTGGCGGGGTCAAAATCGGCGTAGAAATCGTGGAACATTTCCACCAGCTGCTCCACACGCATCCAGTCCGGCAGCCAGGCGGCGTCCGGCAGGTAAGAAACGATCTCTTTCGTGGCCGGGCCGGGCACACTGCCCGCAATGGTAATGCTTCCCTCCGTAGGCTGCAGCAGGCCGTTGGCCAGCTTCATCAGGGTAGTCTTTCCGCTGCCGTTGGGCCCCAGCAGGCCGATAATCTTTCCCGGCTCCAGGTGCAGGTCCACATGATCCAACGCCCGTTTTTTGCCGTAGGCCTTGCTCAGGCCGGTGCAGTTCAAAAGCTCAGTCATGGTTTGTTCCCTCTTTCTCATTCCAGCGCTCCAGCAGGGCGGCGGCCTGTTCCGGGCCGTAGCCAATGCCGCGCATCTTCTCCAGAAATTCGGCGGTCAGGTTCCGGGCCGCCTCGGCACGCAATTGTTCGATCAACGCTCTATCCTCCGTCACATAACGGCCTGCGGTGCGCTCGGTGCGCACCAGGCCCTCGTTCTCCAGCTGGGCAAGCGCCCGCTGCATGGTGTTGGGGTTGACCCCGGCGGCGGCGGCAAGGTCGCGCACCGAGTCCAGATGCCCGCCGGGTGGGTAAATGCCTGCTAAAATTTTTGCCTTGAGCCGTTCCACCAGCTGAGCATAAATGGGGCGGCTGGAGTCAAACTGTTCGGCCATCGGATCATCTCCTTGTGTTGCTGTATTAAGTGTCTAATACAATAATACTCATTTTTCAAGCTGTGTCAAGGGCATAATACAATTTTAAGCAAAAATTTTAAGCAAAAATAAAGGCAGAAGCCTTTGGGGAAAGCTTCTGCCTGGATCAAACTTGATTCTTTTCCTGATGACTTACGCCGCCGCGCTGGCGCTGCCTGCATCTGCCTCAGCACTGTCCGCACCGGCCTCCCCGGAAGCCGCCTCGTTTCCCGAAGCAGCGTCTGCCTCCACACTCTGAGCGGCAGGCTCCTCCGCGGCGCTGGCACTGTCGGCCGCGGCGGACGCGGAATCCGCCGTGCTGGCCAGAATGGCGTCCTGCACTTCATGCTCCTCCATCTGCGCCGAGGCGCTGGCCGGGGAGCTCTCGGCGGAGGACTCCGGCTTCGTCTCGCTGTCGGTCAGGCCGGTGAGATACCAGCTGCCGCTCTGGCGGGTGAAGAGATAATCCATATACTTGGTGGGCGTGTCAGACGAGGCGTTCAGGATGCTGTCGTCCGCGCTCTGGGTGGGGATGTAGCCCACCGTGACGTGGAGCTTGCCGCCCTTTTTGAAGAGCTTTGTCACGGTGGCGCGGTAGCTGCCCACGCTGCCCGTGACCGGGATCTTGTAGCACTGGGTGGTCTCGTCGAACTCGATGGTCATGTCGTCCATCTCAAAGCTCTTGTGGGTCATCTTGAAGCTGGGGCCCACCAGCTTTGCCAGGTAGGCGTCCACATCCACCGAGGGGATCAGCAGCTGCTCGGTGTCCGGGTCGGTGTTGTAGTGGTCAAAATTGCCCTGGGTCTCCTGGATGTTATACACACAGCCCCAGACAGCAGCCTCCCGCAGGGTCAGGTCGTCGATATTTTCAATGCCGTCAAAGGGGAGCGGGTCAAACAGGACAAGGCCCTCCAGCTTATCTTCATATTCTTCTTTCTGGGCCGTATCGTCAAACAGCTTTGCCACGGCACGCACGCCGGAGCGCAGCACCGTCACCGCGCCGATCAGCACCAGTACCGCCACCAGCAGCCCAAGGGCCTGCCGGGCACGGCGGCGGTGCAGCCGGGCGTGCTCTTCCGGGGTCATATAATTTTTCATAGGGTATCGTCTCCAAGAATGTAAGTTTTCTGCACTCCACAGTATACCACAATCTGCCCGCAGGTGCAAAACCCGGGCCGTGGATTTTTTGTGAAAGCGCGTGGTTATTCCCAGGTCTTCCAGACATCGGGCTGGTAGCCCACGGTGGCCTTGCGCCCGTTGCGCACAATGGGCGTGAGCAGCAGCTGCTGATTTTCAAACAGCTTATCCTCTTTCTGCCAGTCGATGAGAGCGTCCAGCAGCGCCAGCGTCTGCTTGTCTTTCGCGTTGGGGTTCACCATCTTTTCCCAGCCGCCCAGGGCCCGGGCCACATTGTCAAACTCGCCCCGGCTCATGCCTTTTTCTTTCAGGTCGATCATCTGGAACTTGATGCCCCGCTCCTTGAAATACCGCTGGGCCTTTTTGGTATCAAAGCACTTGGTGGTGCCGAAGATCTGAATGTTCATGGTTTGTCCTCCTGTCGTCCGTAAAAGTTATTGTACCACACCGCGCACAAAAAGCCCAGCATATTTCCCTGCGAAACGGGGAAAATAAAGCCATCCAAAGGAGGATTGGTTTTATGAGAGCATTCGTAGACCCCGACCTGTGCATCGGCTGCACCCAGTGCGCGGGCATCTGCCCTGCCGTGTTCACGATGGAGGGCACACTGGCCGTGGCGCTGGTGGGCGAGATCCCCGGCGAGGAAGTGCCCGCCGCCGTGGATGCCGCCCAGGCCTGCCCCGTCAGCGCCATCCGCATGGAGGAGAGCTGAATCTTCTCCCAAAATCACCGGGAAGCAATTGCCTCCCGGTGATTTTCTTTGGGCGGGTTTTGTGCTATACTATAAGGTGTGAAAATTTGGAATGGAGGATGAGAAACGATGCGTTTACTGGTCATTGACGGCAACAGCATTGCCAACCGTGCGTTTTTTGGCATCAAGCTGCTGACCACCAAGGACGGCCGCTATACCAACGCCATTTATGGCTTTTTGAATATCCTGCTCTCCCTGCTCAAGGAGTGCGACCCCGACGAGGTGGCCGTGGCGTTCGACCTGCGGGCCCCCACGTTCCGCCACAAGATGTATGACGGCTACAAGGCCACCCGCCACGGGATGCCCGAAGAGCTGGCCCAGCAGATGCCGGTGCTGAAAGAGCTTCTGGCCGACCTGGGCTACCGCGCCGTGACGGCCGAGGGCTGGGAGGCCGACGACATTCTGGGCACCCTGGCTGCTGCCTGCGACGCCCGCAAGGACGACTGCTACCTGGCCACCGGAGACCGCGACAGCCTGCAGCTGGTGAGCGAGAGCACCACCGTACTGCTGGCCGCCACCGCCATGGGCCGGAGCAAGACCATCACCATGGATGTGGACGCCATCCACGAGAAATACGGCATTGAGCCCAAACAGCTCATCGAGGTGAAGAGCCTGATGGGCGACACCTCCGATAACATCCCCGGCGTGCGGGGCATCGGGGAAAAAACAGCCCTGAACCTGGTGCAGAAATTCGGCACGCTGGAAAATGTTTACGCCCACATCGACGACCCAGTCATCAAGCCCAAGCAGCGGGAGCATCTCTTGGAGTGCAAGGCAGATGCCGAGCTGAGCCATGTGTTGGGCACCATCCGCACCGACGCCCCCATTGAGACGGCTGAGGGTGCCTATAAAGTGGGCGAGGGCAACAAGGCCGAGGCCGTGCGGCTGCTGCAGGAGCTGGAGATCCACTCCCTCATCCCCCGGTTCGGGCTGGACAACGTGGCTCCGGCCACGGCCCCCGAGGAAGTGCCCACGGAAGAAGCCGAGATCGGCATTCTGCCCCTGACCCCCGCCGGGCATTATCTGGTGGCCGCCCGCCCCGCCGTGATGGGCAAACAGGGCACCAAAAATGTCATCGTCCAGCCGGAGGCCTGGTACGCCGTGCAGGACAGGACCGTTTACTCCCTGAGCGACGACGAGCTGGTCCGCCTGCTGGATGACCCCGCCGTGACGCTGGACGTCTTCTACTCCGCCCCCCTCTACGCCAAGGCCATGGCGGCCGGCGGCTGGGGCAGCAGCATCGTCTGGGACGGCAAGCTGGCCGCCTATCTGCTGGACGCCTCGGCCTCCAAGTATCAGATCTCGGAGCTGGCCGTGAGCTACCGCGCCAAGGCAGCGTTCACCTGCGAGGAGTGGCCGGATGCCGGATCCCTGGCGGATCTGTTTGCCAGGATGAAAGCTGAGATCACGGCCTGCGGCGAGGACGACCTGTACCATGACATCGAGTTCCCGCTGGCCCAGGTGCTGGCCGATATGACCCGCACCGGCATTCTGGTGGACAAAGGCGGCATTGAGGAGTTTGGCCTCCGGATGCGCACCGAGCTGGCCCAGGTGCTGGGCCGCATCCAGATGGAGACCGGCAGCACCAGTTTCAACCCCAACAGCCCAAAGCAGCTGGGCGAGATGCTCTTTGATACCCTGGGCCTGCCCCACGGCAAAAAGACCCAGCGTGGCTGGTCCACAGACGCCGAGACGCTGGAAGCACTGCGGGATTACCCGCTGGTGGAAGACATTTTACAATACCGTGCCTACCAGAAGCTGAACTCCACCTATGTGGAGGGTCTGCTGAAAGTCATCGGCGAAGATGGCCGCATCCACACCCGGTTCAACCAGACCGAGGCCCGCACCGGCCGCCTCTCCTCCGATAACCCCAACCTGCAGAACATCCCCATCCGCACCGAGCTGGGCAGCCAGCTGCGGGCCTACTTTATTGCAAAGCCGGGCTGCGTGCTGGTGGACGCCGATTACAGCCAGATCGAGCTGCGCATCCTGGCCCATGTCACCGGCGACGAGCACATGCAGAACGCGTTCCGCAGCGGGGAGGATATCCACCGCAGCACCGCCGCCAAAATTTACGGCATCCCCCAGAGCGAGGTAACGCCCCGGCTGCGCTCCTCCGCCAAGGCCATCAACTTTGGCATCATGTACGGCAAGGGGGCCTACAGCCTTTCCAAGGACATCGGTGTCTCGGTGAAAGAGGCCGACGCGTTCCTCAAAAACTATCTGGCCGCGTTTCCCAAGGTGGACGGCTACATGGAAAAGACCATTGCCGACGCCAAGGACTGCGGCTATGTTTCCACCCTGTTCGGCCGCCGCCGCGCCCTGCCGGAGCTGAGCAGCTCCAACCGGAACATCCGGGCCAGCGGCGAGCGGATGGCCCGCAACACCCCCATCCAGGGCACCGCTGCCGATGTCATCAAGCTGGCCATGGTGCGGGTCTGGCGGCGGCTGCGGGACGAAAAAATGGAGAGCCGCCTCATCCTGACCGTCCACGATGAGCTCATCGTGGAAGCGCCGGAGGCCGAGGCGGCCAAGGCAGCCTCCATCCTGCGGGAAGAGATGGAGGGCTGTGTACACTATGCTGTGCCCCTGAGCACCGAGGTGCATGAGGGCAAAAACTGGCTGGAGGCCCATTAAACTGTTATGATCGTATTAGGAATCGAATCCACCTGCGACGAGACCGCCGCATCCCTCGTGGAGGACGGGCGGCATCTGCTGAGCAACGTCATCTCCACCAGTGTGAAAGAACAGGCGCTCTACGGCGGCGTTGTGCCCGAGATCGCCAGCCGCCGCCACTGCGAGTTCATCAGCGCCACCGTCAAAAAGGCCCTGCTGGACGCCGGTAAGACCATCGACGACGTGGACGCTGTGGCCGTCACCTTTGCACCCGGCCTCATCGGCGCGGTGCTGGTGGGCGTCAACTTTGCCAAGGGGCTGGCCTACTCGGCGGGCAAACCGCTGGTGCCCGTGCATCACCTGCGGGGGCACATTGCAGCCCTTTACCTCACCCACCCGGAGCTCAAGCCGCCGTTCCTCTGCCTCGTGGCCTCCGGCGGCCACAGCCACATTGTGGAAGTGCTGGACTACACCCACTACCACATTCTGGGCCACACTGTGGACGACGCGGCCGGCGAAGCCTTTGACAAGGTGGCCCGGACGCTGGGCCTGCCCTACCCCGGCGGCCCCAGCGTGGCCAACGCCGCCAAGACCGGCAACCCCAAAGCCTACCGCCTGCCCGTGCCCCATGTGGAGGGCAAATACAACGTGAGCTTCTCCGGCCTCAAAACCGCCGTGCTGAACGAAGTGAATCAGGCCCAGATGAAAGGCACGGAGGTCCATGTGCCCGACCTGGCCGCCAGCTTTCAGGAGCGCATTGCAGGCATTCTGGCCGAAAAGCTGCTGCTGGCCGCGGCCGACACCGGAGCCAAGCAGGTCTGTCTGGCGGGCGGCGTGGCTGCCAACGGACGGCTGCGCCAGCTGGTGAACGATGGGGCCCAGAAGCTGGGTGCCAAGGTCTACCTGCCGGAGCTCAAGTTCTGCGGGGACAACGGTGCCATGATCGCCGCTCAAGGATATTACCAGTACATGGCCGGGCACACCGCCGGGCTGGAGCTCAACGGCCTGCCCACCCTGCCCA
>UMGW01076811.1_pt1 | contig 10916 bp, 6 predicted proteins | sample 1965371 | NCBI WGS metagenome assembly UMGW01 (sample SAMEA4836082, study PRJEB28245) | human gut metagenome | biome: gut microbiome; material: fecal sample | place: Denmark | collected 2008
CGTCGCACGAACGAGCGTCGAGAGAAGCGTTGCACGAGGAGCAGAGAGAGCCGAGAGAAGCGAACCGGCGCCCTCGTCCTTCACGTCCGTCGAGAGGCCCGCCGCCCACGCCCCCGCAACGATGCGAAGACGGTCGGAACGGACGGCCTCTTCAGCCTTCTCGTCCTTCTCGTCCTTCTTATTGGGCTCTTCAACGCTCTTTGCCACCACCGCAATCAGCATGCGAGGGGCAAGCCCCGTTTCTTCCGTGTCGACGCGCTTAGCGGCAAAGCCCGCACGGTCCAACGCCGCAAGCCACGCGGCTTCGTCGGCAAGAGGTCCCGAGTAGGTGCCGTTTCCTTCCGCATGCCACCAGGCGGCGTCCGCCCCGTTAAGGATGTCCGCCATCGTGTTGGGGGCTTCTTCAACGAGGAGAAGCGGCGCACCCGGAAGCATCCGGGCGGCGAGCGTCTTCAAACACGCCGCGGGGTCCGCGAGGAACGCGAGCCCCTCGGGGAGGAGCGCCGCGTCAAAGGCCATCGCGGGGAACGTATCGGCGATCTGCGAGATCCCCGTCACCTTGACGCGCGGATTTTCCGCGTATTCGGCGCGCAGGCGCTCCAACATCGACGCTTCTTCCGAGTCGTCGGCGGCAACAACAAGCGTCACCGAGCGCGGGAGGGTCGAAGCCAAGAGCTTCGCGTAGGTGGAGCCCGAGCGGGTGACAAGCAGCACGTTCGGACGAACGGGGGTGTTCTTCGCTTTCTTCGCGTTCTTCACATTCGTCACACTAAGCGCTTCGGTCGCTTCGCGCACGTACCGGCAGACCGCGTAAGGCGCGAGAGCGCGTTTGGGCATGCGTTCGAACAAAGCCTTCATCACGGTCGCGCGCTTCGGGAAGACGACGTCGGTGGTGACGTCCCCTGCCACCAAGTCCGCACGACGGGCGTCGAGCGTGTCGAGCGCCGTCAATTCCGGCCACAATTCGGGGCTTTCCGCAAGGATCGTACGGAAGAGGTCGTCGTAGGTGGGGCAGTCGGCGGCAGAGAGCACGCGCACAAGCCCGTCCTGACGTTCCGCAAGCCCGTTTTCCACCATCCGGTCGACGAGCACCTTCGCCCAGGGCTCCAGCTCTTCGGCGAGCCACGCTCCGTTCGTAAGAAGCGTCTCTTCCGCCACCCATTCGTCCTTCACGGGGACGGACTCGTAGAGCCCCGCGAGAACAGTCCACAGAAGGAGCGTATCCGCGTCAAGCGCCGCAGCGGGGTTCCATTCCATGGAACGGGCGGTGTCGGAGAGGGCGCGGGAAAGGTCGCGGCAAAGGGCACGACGAATCGACGAGACACGAGCGGAGACGTCGGCCGCAGTCCCTTCCTTCATCGTTTCATCCGTCTTTTCACCCGGCTCTTCACTCTTAACGTCGCACTTCGCTTCGGCGAAGATCGACGCACGGTCCGTATCGGCCGCGTACCAGGCTTCGGAGTAAAACGCCGGCAGCACGCCCTTCGCCTTCTTGTGAACGCGGAGGAACCGTACGCCTTCGAGACGCGCGAGGACGTTGCCTTGAGCGTCGTAGAGCGTGTAAAGGGCCTTCGCGGAGCGGTCCGTGAGGCTCAAGAGGTCCGCGGTCGCCCAGACGGGCGTACCGCGCTCCCAAATCACGGTGCGCTCGAACCAGGTCGGCAAATAGGTCGCACGCGACGAAACACCGGAAGTCTTGTGGGAATCCTTACCCGCAGCACCGTTCGCAGCACCTTCCGCATTCGCCGCCGCTTCTTCAAGCGCGAAGAAAAGCCCCTGAAGCGCACCGTCCACCAAGGCGGGCGAAAGCCCTTCGCCGCGGTCCGCTTCTTCGGAGCGGCTCGCGAGCTTCACGACGACGCGGTGGGTACCGGCAGCGCGCTCCTTCGTTTCGAGCATCTCCAGACCGATACGGGCCGAGTCCGAGTCGTCCTTCACGACAAGGGCCGCTTCGATCGGGCGGAAGGCACCCGCGTAGCAAAGGCCTTCGGCGGCAAGCCGTTCGTAGAAGGGTTCGACCTCAAACGTCTTTTCGGCGTCGCGCAGGAACGCTTCGGGGTTGACGCCCTCGGGACGCGGCGCGTCCGACACCGTCGCACGGCCCGAGAGGTTCACAAGGGCGTCGTCCTCGGACATTTCGTCGCGCGTGGAAAGGGTCAGCGTCCCCGCATCGTCCACCTTCGTGGAGAAGACCTTCGCGGGGGCGTCCGCCAAGGGGGCGGGACGCAGAATCATGAGGTTCTTGAGTTCGAGCGCACGCTCGGGGTTCAGAGCCCGACGGGCGGCTTCGGCCGCGACCTCAAGGAACCCGGCCGCCGGAAAGAGCACCGTCGCATCGATCTCGTGACCCGCGAGCCACGGACGGGTCTGAAGGTCAAAGACCGCCTCCCAAGCGTTTTTCGCATGCGGAATCCGACGCCCCAAGAGCGGATGCTCTTCGGGGTCGCGAACAAAGAGTCGGCGCGATTCGGGCGTTGCTTCCGCCCAGAAGCGCTTCTTCGCCCAACGGTAGCGCGGAAGGGTACGGTCGCGGGAAACGGCGGGCCACGTCGGAAGCAAAGCCGCGTGCGGCCAGGCGGCGGCCACCGCAGCCGCCGACCGACCCCACGCCGAAGCCCCGTCCTCGCGGCGCATGACGAAAAGAGTCTTCGCGTCTGCGTTCTTGGCTTTCGCGATCGCGCGCACGTACCCCGTCAGAATCCCGTGGGGACCGACCTCGACGAACCGATCCACACCCAGATCGAGCAGCGTTTCGACGGCGGATTCAAAGCGCACCGCTTCGCGGATGTTGCGCCACCAGTAGTCGGCCGTGAGCATGCCGCCTTCCGTCACCTTCCCGTCGACGCTCGAAACAAAGAGCGCGCGGGAGGCCTTCGGGGCGAGACCCCCGAGCGTACGGCGCACGTCCCCTTCCAAGGGAGCCATGCGGGAGCTGTGGAAGGCGTAGGGAATCCCGAGGAGCTTGCAGAGGCCCCCTTCCGACTTGATGACGGTGCGAAGCTGTTCGATTCCTTCGGGGTCCCCGGAAAGCGTGTAATTGTCGGGGGCGTTGTAGCCCGCGATTTCAACCCCGGGGTAAGAAGCCAAAAGTTCCTTCAAGCGCGCTTCGGGGAGTTTGACGGCCGCCATCGTCCCCGAGCCCGCCATGCGGCCCTGCAACAAAGAGCGTTCGTAAATGACCGTGACGGCATCTTCAAGCGTCAAAGCGCCCGAGGCCCAAGCGGCGGCGACTTCGCCCACGCTGTGACCCGTGGCGGCATCCGCGTCGATCCCTTCGGCGCGAAGGAGCTCCGTCATGCCGATCTGCATCGCAAAAAGAAGCGGCTGCGCGATTTCGGTGCGCTCCAGGGTCCAGTCGGCCGCGGGCTTTGCGAGATAGTCCGCAATCGACCACCCCGAAAGCGGCGCAAAGATCGCGTCGACGCGTTCGATCGCGGCACGGAAGCGCGCGTTCGTCTTCAAGAGCTCGGCCCCCATCCCGACCCACTGGGAGCCGTTCCCGGAATAGACGAAGGCCGTGCGCACGCGACGACGGGTAGCGGACGAAGAAGCGCAGGCGGCGCATGCAGTCGCACCGGTCGTCTTCTCTTCCGTATCCTTTTCCTTCGCCGTCTCTTTCTTCGTTTCCGTCGCGTGGTCGTACGCGGCCGTCGCCCCTTCGGGGAAGCGTTCCGTGTCGGCGTAGGCGGTGAGCCACAAGGCCGCTTCGTCGGGCGTTTCGGCACGGAGCCACACCGCGTGCGGCAGGCGCTCGCGCTGGCGGGCGGCCGCTGCGGCCGTACGGTTGAATTCGGCGGGCGAGAGGCCCTTCACGCGCTCGGCGTAGGCGCGAGCGAGCGCCTTCAGGCTTTCGCGGCTCTTCGCGGAAACGAGAAGCGGAAGGAGACGGGAGTCGGCGGCCTGCGGGGAGGCGGCGACTTCGGCGACGTCCGCACCATCCTTGACATCAGTGACTTCGGGCGCTTCGGGAGCCTCAGGCGCTTCTTCCAGCACCGCGTGCGCGTTCGTGCCGCCGAAGCCGAACGAATTGAGCCCCACGAGCGCGGGACCGTCCGTCTTCGGCAAAGGTTCCGAAACGGTCGGCACACGAATGCCGAGCCCCGCAAAGTCGATCTTCGGGTTGGGCTCGTTCAAAAGAATGTTCGCGGGGATCGTCTTCTTTTCAAGGACCGTGAGGGCCTTGGCAAGGCCCGCCATGCCGGAACCCGTTTCCAGGTGCCCGACGTTGGACTTGACGGAGCCGACCGGCAAGGGTTCCGCCCCCGGGCGCCCCAGGACGCGGCCGATGCTCGCCGTTTCGATGGGGTCGCCCGCGGCCGTACCCGTCCCGTGCGCTTCGACGTACGCAACGCGCGACGCGGGAACGCGGGGGTCCGTATAGATCGACGTCAAAAGAGCCGCCTGCGCGTCCCCGTTCGGCAGCGCAATCCCCGCCGTACGGCCGTCGGAATTGACACCCGTCGCGCGAATGACGGCGTGAATGGCATCGCCCGCAGCGAGCGCGGCTTCGAGGGGCTTCAGGATAATGACGGCACCGCCTTCGGAGCGGACGTACCCATTCCCCTTCGCGTCAAAGACCTTGCAGCGACCGTCTTCCGACAACATGTGGGCTTTCGAGAAGCCCACGAAGGGCATCGGGGAGAGAAGGGCGTTCACGCCCCCCACGAGCGCCATCGGAAGGTTTTCTTCCGCCATCGCGCGGCAGGCTTCGTTCAAAGCGACAAGGCTCGACGAGCACGCCGTATCGATCGTCATGCTCGGGCCGTGGAGGTCGAAGAAGTACGAAAGGCGGTTCGCGATGATCGAAAGCGACGTCCCCGTCATCCCGTAGGGGCCGGTCACCGCCATGTCGTCCGAGCGGATCATCCCCATGTCGGTCGAAGCGGCGCCGACGTAGACCGCGGCCTTGGTGCCTGCGACGGACGACGGAGGAATCCCCGCGTCTTCGAACGCTTCCCAGGCCATTTCGAGGACCATGCGCTGCTGCGGGTCAAGCGCCTCCGCCTCCTTCGGGCTCATCCCGAAGAAGGTCGCGTCAAACTGCGTCAAATCGCCCACGATCCCCGCACTCGTCGTGCAGGTGCGGCCCGGGGCTTTTCTGTCCGGATGCCAATAGCGTCCGAGGTCGAACCGCTCCCCGGGAATCGAGGTGACGACGTCCGTCCCTTCGGACAAAACCTTCCACAAGCCGTCGAGCGAATCGATGCCGCCCGGAAAGCGGCAGCCGATACCGACGATGGCAAATCCCTTGTCGTAAATCATGTGCAACCCTTCTGTAGTGGACTTCGTGCGTTGGCAACCCCGAACCCCGCCGACTGCGCTTGAAGAAAAACAAGCAAAAGGGACGCTACTCGGAGACGAGGGACGATCGTTCATGAACGTTCGTCGTTCCCGATTCGTTCCGTAGGTCCCGTCGGCTCCGCTTCGCCGAATTTCGGTCGGCGAAGGAGCCCGTCAAGCGTCCGCATGCGCACGTCGGTCGACGCGAATACGACGAAGCCGCCTCCCCTCCTTGGCTTTTAGCCTCAAGGGGAAGCGTCCGTCGCGTTCGGTCGCCCTCCGAAACGGGAGGCACCTCGAAAGGGCGCGTGCCTCGGACGCCGTCGGTTGGCGTTCGGTCGGTTTCACACCGCACCATGTTCTCACCCATGACCTTTCAAGTAAGGAGCTTCTCGAAGCTCGACTCAAGAAAAGCGGGCATGGGTCAGAAGGAGCGTACGGGGAAAGGAAGCCGGAGTCTGGGGCCTAAGCGTGACGCATCGGTTGGTTGAAAGTTCGCTGAAACCAAGGGGAAAACCCTCGAAAAACCTCGCAAAACAGACCGTTCGGAGGCGGGTTTTGCTGCTCCCCAACAAAGAGAAGGTTCCGGACAGACCCGTCGATCCGTCCGGAACCTCGCATTCATTCGATTGTCGGAATGCTTTCAGTCGACATCAAGCTTCCGCAATCCGAGCGCCTTGGCTTAGAAGCTGTGCTTCACGCCGGCAACGACCTGAGCCACGGAGGGGTTGGTGTTGTCGACCGTGTCTTCGAACCAAGCGGCGCCGCCGTAGACGGCCGTACGCTTGCTGAGAGCGTATTCGTAGCCGCCGCCGACCGTCCAGCGCGTAACTTCCTTGTTGGCGCGGTCGCTGTCGGCGTCCATGTAGCCGGCCATACCGTAGGCCGTGCCGCCGAGGACGGGGAACTTCGTGCCGAGGACGATGCCGTAGCCGTCGATGTCGCCGTAGCTGACACCGCTCACGCCGTTGGCGAGTTCAACGCCGAAGTCTTCGTTGCTCAGGCCGCCGCCGACCCAGTTGGCGTCCTTGAAGTACTGCGCGGCGAGGTAGGTGGTGGCGAAGCCGCAGTCGTAGTTGGCGCCGAGCGTGAAGGTCATCTGATCCTTGCCGCGGACGCCGTCGAGACCGGCGGCCACAACACCTTCGTCCGTGTAGTCGAAGGCACCGATGAAGCCGAGGCTGCCGACCTTGTAGGTGGCGGCGATGGCGGCGTAGCGGTCGGCGGAGGACTTGCCTTCTTCGCCGGCGGTTTCAACGCCCGTGACGGGGTCCGTCAGCTTGGCGGTGTTGTCGGCCTTGAAGGAGTACTGAGCGTAGACCTTGGCACCGTAGAGGTCGGGCGATTCGTAGACGACGGCGTTGTCAACACGGCCGGCGTTCGACGCGAAGACGAGATTCTGGTTGCCGATGATCGAGCCCCAGCCGCTGCCCATCGGGGAGAGGTCGGCGAGGATGCCGTACGTGCCGTTGTCGCTCACGAGCGTGCCCATGCGGCCGAAGGAGAACGTACCGAAGTCGGTCTGGAGGAAGAGGCGGGCTTCGCGGCCGAAGAGGCGGTCGTCGTTGCCGAGCTTGCCGTCGTCGGCGGAGAAGCCGTTTTCGAGCTGGAAGCCGACCACCATGCCGTTGCCGAGTTCTTCAACGCCCTTGAGGCCGAACTTGGAAGCGGAGTTGTTGCCGGAGTCGAGCGTGAACGTCGTGTCGCTCATGTCTTGGTAACGGGCGTTGTGGTCGCCGGCGACCGAGGTCATGCCGAAACCGACGTCGACGGTACCGTAAAGGGTAACCGAAGCGGCCGAAGCGGTGCCCGCGACGGCACCGAAGAGAGCCAGAGCAAGAAGCGTCTTCTTCATAATAAGAACCTTCCTAATTTCAAGAGAGTTTGTTCTTTCCCTTGTGGCCCTTCTCCAAGATCGTATGCACGCCCGATCTTCGAGCGGGTCGGAGGGAAAAAACGGTGTTTCATTGCGAACGTGCGACGGTTTCGCCCCGCCCCGTCCTTCCCGTGAGGCTCCTCACGCGTCTGCGATCGGTTAGCCGCTTCGGAGCGGTCGGGTCGAAGGTGGCGGCGGCCTTGAAGCCTTTTCGAAGCCTTTTCGTCAGGCTCAAGCACACCGTGAGCAACGTGCCGCGGTTCGGTCGACTCCCCGAGCGTCCGCTCGGCGTTTCGTTTTGGAAACGCCGCAACACCCGGGTCGTACGACCACCATGGGGGAGTTCTCGGATAAAGAACCCGCACCATACGGGTGGAATAATAGCAAGTCTCGGGCTCGAAACGCATTCGGCCCGTAAATTTCAAGCAAAAAAGCGTTGCGAAAACGCCACACGTCCTTTTTTCTTCCGAAAAAGATCGCGACTCCCGACGAGGCTTCGACGGGCAATCGAGAAGAATCGCCCGCGGGCGTTCTCTCGAATCTCCGAGGGATTGGAAAGGCGATTTTCCCGTCCGACGGTTTTCGTCTTTTCCACGGTTGGTTTTCACGGGAACGGAGGTAGGACGTGTATTTCGTACAACAGGTTGAGGAGGATGCAGTTCGACCGCCGCCCCCGACGGGCCGAGCGCGAACGAGCGTTCCGGCTCTCTCACGGCCATCCCAATGCTCGGGAATCGCCCTCCGGACGGCCCGAGGACGGGGTTGCGACCGAACTTGACTGGGCCGAGATCCGTTGACATCTCTGAGCTATAGGCTTGCGGTCGCGCACCTCTGCTTCTCGACGGAGCGACCGAGCGACCGCCGAACGCCCCGAAGGCGCTCGCGCAACGGTGGCTCCAAGCGCCGATTTACGGCGCTCCATAGAAATTCCCGATGGAGGCCATTGGAAAGAATGAGGGCGATGCGGCGGAAATTCGAACGAAAACGAAAGCGTTTTTCGAATCCGTCCGAAAGGTCGATTCCGATTCGGGAGAGAATTCGTTTTTTATTCGTCGAATAATTCGAACGGGTAAACGAATTTCCGTTTTTCAAGACGAAAAGTTCGGGCATATCGAACGGTTAAAACCCGCCGAATTCCTCGCGATCCGTCGGGAATCCGCCATGGGGTTTTCACCTAATCTCTTGAGGGTCGGCTTTTCGGATGAGGGCATCGAAACCGAGTCGAAAGTCGAATGCGCGCGAATGTCATCGAACGGATTGGGACCATGTGTTCGGTTGATTCGGTTGGTTTGCCCGGTTCGCTTGGTTCGGCACGTGCGGCGTGTTCGGGATGATCGCCGGGGTCGGTCGGGCTGCGGCGGCGCGTTGCGGGCTCCGTTTTTCGAGGCCCCCCTACCCTCTCCGCGTTTTCCTGTACGATGCGCGGTACCTTTTCGGAGGCGTGTCGACCCGTGTTGACACGCACGGTTGCGGGGGGTTACGGGATTACGCGTTCGTTGGAGTGCAACCCCATACGCGGTCCCGTTCTCGCTCCCGACGCATTTCTGACACAGCTCCGAACGTCTTTCCGTACCCCTTTTCACCCTTTTTCGTCGTCCGCCGCCATGCCGCTTCGCAAACTTCTTCGCAAAAAGTCCGTTCGCACCGCTCTTCGTCACGCCCTCACCCAGAGTACGGCGGCCGCTGCCGGCACCACTGCCGCAGGCGGCAGTATCACGAGCATCCTCACCGCGCTCGCGACGGGCGCGGCGGGGACCGCGGGTGTGGCGGGTGTCGCGAACCTTACGGGCCTCCACATGGCGGACGTCGGGGCAATGATCGATACGGTCCTCGCACATGCGGGTCAAATCGACTTTGCGGCGCTCTCCGGTCACGTTGCGGACGGAGCCCGAACGGCCGCGCACTACGGGAGCGATGCACTTGCCTTCGCGAAAGCCCACATGCCCGAATGGGCGACCTGGGAGAACGCCGCGAAATTCGCAGGGGAGCTCTTCGACACCCTCCGCCATGCGGCGGGCGTCGGGCTTGAAAAGCTCGGGGAGTTCCTCAAATCATAAGCATGCCGTTACGGTACACGAGCCCTTCGAGGGGATCGAGCACCACGCGGTCGGTGGAACTCAAGGGGCGCAAAATCTTCGTCTTCGACGCGAACGCCGCACGGGCTCCGAAGAGACTCGGCATGGGGCTTGCCAAACGCACACCCGCGCGAACGAGCGCCCCGTAAAAGACCCGGGACCAGAGAAGGGCCGAGGCGGGGAGCGTCTTCTTGTCGAGGTGCGCCGTCCCGAACCATTCGAACCCCCAATGAAGCGCGGGGTCCGCTTCGGTCCCGCGCACGCCCTCGGGAACGATGATCGACGTGCGGAAGTCTTCCGACACCCGGATCGCGAGCGCACACCGGGACGCGTCCGCGAGGCCCGCATCGTTCTTCGACATCATGAAGGCACGCGCTCGGAAGGGAGCGTGAAGGACGGCTTCCGGGTTGCAGAGCGCCGTGCGCTCCTCGGCGCAGAAGTCGACTTCAGAGGGCATCCCGGCCGCAACGGCCAAGGACGCAATCGTCGTCAGGTCTTTCGTCACGTCCCAACGGCGAAGCTCCATCTTGACCGCCTTCGTGCGGGAGTAACGGAGCAACTCCGTGCTCGCCGTCCAGGCGACGTAGGCATTCAACAAGCCGACCGCCACGGGGACGGAGCCGAAATTCTCCAAGGCGAGGCACCGAACGTTTTCGTCCGCGGGGTCGTCGAAGACCAAAAGGAGCGGAAAGAGCTGCCGACGAACGCCCCCGGGACGGCTCTGCTCCAGGTCGACGCGCGGGTCGTAGTCGGAGCGGATGTATTCGGTCGGGGCGGAGAGTGAAGCAACAGCAGGAAGAGCGGAAGGCTCGGTTGCGGGAGCGGGAGCCGGTGCGGCCGCCTTGGCGGTCGGCATGGGGCGGGCGGACTCTTCATTCTCATTCGTTCCGGCAAACGCCCCCGCACGGATGTGCACCAACGCTTCCTGGAGCGCGATGCGCTCCTCGGGCGTCAGCCACAGGTCGGTGCGGCGACGGCCGAGACGTTCCTGTTCGGCGCGGAATCGGATTTTGCGTTCCTTGGCGGTGGGATCCTTCGGCGGCATGCTCGGCTGAACTCCTTTCGATTGTGCACGGCGAGCGTCGGCGGGAGAGATACGCGGACTCCCTCTGCGACGCGATGTTTTCGGCGTTTTCCACCATTGTAGGGGCAGTAGGGACGGTTCGAAAGACGAAGCGTGCTCCTTGTCCGCCACAGGAGGTCCGCGCAAGGGTCATTTGTTCACGAGAACCGAACGACCGAAATGGTCTTCTCGAAAAGCCGCAGACCTAGGAATTTCCCTTATCGTAAGACGTTTACCCTAGGTCGTCGGGACGCATTTCTCCTTCGAAAACACGGGATTAGTACCTAGGTACCCAGGATGTTTTGAAATGTTTCCGTCGGCGTTTTCGGGGGTTTTCCCTCTCCGTCCGAGGCCTTGAGAGTCGGTACCGTAGTTCGGTGTTTCGGCCCGGACCACGCGCCCGACCGGGCGTGCGGGGTCGAACACACATTTGCAATCACCTCAGAGGAAAGCAAAATGAATCGTGTATTCAAGACCCGCTGGAGCATCGCGCGTCAGCAGTATGTCGTCACCGACGAACACCACACCACGAAGGACCGCAGGAAAACCCTAATTGCGGCCGCGGTTGTTGCTGTGCTAGGGGGGCACATTACGCCGTGCTTGTCAAGGGTATGAAGTCGGC
>UMGW01056706.1_pt1 | contig 10846 bp, 6 predicted proteins | sample 1965371 | NCBI WGS metagenome assembly UMGW01 (sample SAMEA4836082, study PRJEB28245) | human gut metagenome | biome: gut microbiome; material: fecal sample | place: Denmark | collected 2008
ACCCAGGTCGCCTTGGCGCGCGGACCGACGTCGGTCGAGTAACCGAGCCCCACTTCCATGGAGTTCCCTTGTTTGGGCGTCACCACGCCCGACACGGGCACGACCTTCACGGTCTCGTCGGGATCTTCGGACCGCACGGGCTTCGGGCGTCCGGCTTTGGGTTCGATCGCGTCAAAGTCCGATGCGGGCACCTCCGCCGTTTCTTCGAAAACGGGCGCGACCATCACGGAATTGAACCACCCCGAGGCCGAGAGCCGCCGGTTGAGTTCCGCCACGTCCTCGGCCGCGTACTCTTCGCCCTCCACCCAGGGGACGAGGTTTTGGAGATAACTCTCGCGAATTTGCGAGCCCGTAAAGCGCACCTTGCCGACGCGGTAGCGTTCGCCGCTTCGGTAGTCGAACATCCAATAGGCTTCGTTGCGATCGGGTGCGATCCCGAGCATGCTCCGCTCAAAGCGCGCGTCGAAGTACCCACGCGCAACCCCCGTATTGACGAGGTCGTTCTTGAAGGCGTCGTATTCGCCGTGGTTGAGCACGGTCCCTTTTTCGGGGAGTTTTGCGAGCAGCCGCTTGAAGGCAGGGTCCTGAGCGGCGTCCCCGGAAATCTTCACGTCCGCGGCCGCAATCCGCACGGGTTCCCCGGGCGTCACCTTGACGCGCAGAACGCGCGAAGGGTTGGGACGGCGCGCGAGCTTTTCGATCGTACCCACGGCCTGGCCGACCGGCGTCTGCTCGAATACCCCGGGCTTTTGCGGCTCTTTCGGGCGGGCGGCGGGCGGGTTCTTCGCCGCTGCCGCATCGTCTTTGGCGTCCGCGGCGGATTCCGACGCTTCGAGGGCGGCATTCTCCGGTTCGTCCTCCTTCGCGTCCTTCGTATCCGTAGCACGCTTTGTCGGAGCCGATTCCCAACGGAATTCGATCGTCGGCGAATAGTACCCGAGCGCTCTCAAGCCTTCGCGCACCGCCTGACGCACGCGGGTGCGGTAGCGGCTGCGGGTCGAGATGTTGTCGGGAATGGCGGAAAGCTGCGCGCGCACGTTCGCTTCAAGCTCCCCTTCCAGACCTTCGAGCTTCCAGGAGAAGCCTTCCGCGGCGTCGTTCGATCGGGCCGAGGCGGCCTTTTCAGTCTGCTCGGTCTCTGCGTTCGAGGCCGTCGGAGCGGTCGCCGCGACCGAGGCCGCCGAGCATGCGGCAACGAGTAGGACGATAAGCGGTCGGAGAGAGATGCGCGTCGGGACCATGGGACTTGTGGAGAGGCGTCGCGCCTCCCGCGGAATCGGACGAGAAAATGTTCCGCCTCATTGTAGAGGATTCACCGAAGGGGCCGTTCGCTTTTCTGAAACACCTCGCTACACCGCACTTTCCGCGCTTTTCCCGAAAACACGAAACCCGGCGCACGGGGCGTCGGGCTTCGCGGTTTTCGTGATTTTCGCCTTCGACGGTCCTTCGAGCGCATCGGCGCATCGAAAGGACCGTCGGGCGTTCGAGCGACGTTCGATCAGAGATCGATGCGCATCGTCGCTTCGAGCGTGTGGTTCTGGCGACCGGCGTCGCCCGCCGAGAAGCCGTAGCTCATCCCGAGGTTGAGGTCCTTGAAGGTCGACATGTAGCCGAGCTTCACGTCGCCCACGAAGGAGCCCGTCACGTCGTAGTCGATCGTGTCGGAGCCGCCCTGCGAGGCGCCCGTCACCGTGTAGGAGCCGTCCGTGTCGCCGAAGCGGCCGCGCACCGTCAGGTCGACGTAGGGCTGAACGTTCCAGCGCTGGTATTCGAACGCGGTCTTGAAGGTGGCGCCGACCGGCACTTCGAAGACCCAGCTCGTGTCGTCCTGGAAGTGGAAGGCTTCCGCACCCTGGTAAGTGGCGGTGATGTCGTCGACGTCGATCATCATGGCACGCGCCCCTGCATGCGGAACGATCGTCACGGGACCGAACGACTTCGTGAGCGCGCCGTTCACGCCGAACGCGAACGCCTTGGCGGAGATGTCCGTCGCGGAAAGACGCCCCATGCGGTCGATCGACATGTCGGCATCGCCGTCCGTCACCATGTAGGAAAGCGTCCCCATCACCTTCAGGTCGCCGTAGTGACGGGCGGCCCAGAGGTGGAAGCCGTAGTTGGTGATGTCGGTCGTCATCGACTGCACGTCGCCTTCGCCGTCGGCGTCGCCCGACTGGTACGAAGCCGCAATCCCCCAGATGTCGCCGTTCGGGACGGTGAAGTCGTACCCGCCCATGATCCCGACCGTATCGAGCGAGTAGCCCGCGGTGAGGCTCCCGGCCGCGAGGTCGTCCGTCTTCATCTTCGAGGCGATCGGCTGCACCCACCAGCCGCGCATTTCGTGCGGAATCGTCGCGGCGTGGTGTTCGATCTGATCGACCGTGTAGCTGTTGAAGTCGACCGTCAGGGCCTTGACGGCCGCGGCGGCCGCAAAGCTCGTGGCGAGATTCATGGTCTTCGCAAAGTCGTTCGCGTCGAAGAAGACGCGCCCGTCGGCATCGGTCGTCGAAAGCGCCGACGCACCCGCGGATTCCTTCGGACCCGCGATCTGCGTACCCACAAGACCCATCGCACGGGTGATGAAGGCGACGTCGCCGTAGGTCGTGTTGCGTTCGCCCTTCACGAAGACGTTGTTCGCGAGGTTGGCCGCATCGATTTGGAGGTGAAGCGCTTCGACGGAGGAGTCGAGGGCGCCGTCCGCACCTTTCATACCCACTTTGATCCAACCCTTGGCGGGGTCGTAGTCGGCCTCCACCTTGTCGGTTTCCGCTTCGGAAAGGTTCACGAGCCAGTGCGACTGCACGGAAGCCTTCGAATCGAACTCGACCTCAAGCTCGGTGTTCGCCGCGCCTTCGGCCGTTTCGAGGTTTTCGAAGAGCTGATACGTGCCCCACGTGAGGTTGCGCGCATCGATCGTGGCACCCTCTTCGATCGTGAGGCTCCCCTTCTCGAGGTTGCTCGCAAAGAGCGGACCGCGCGCGAAGGAAGCCGTATCGACGACGATCCACGCGTTCTCGTCGAGCGTGAGCGAAGCGTTGTTCTTTTCCTTGTCGCCCTCGCCTTCGCCCGCGGCAGCAGCCGAACCCGTCGAGGTCGTCTTACCGAGAACGAGCGAGCCGTCCTTGTCGAGCACGATCGTCTGACCGACGAAGACGGTCGCCTTGCTCGGGAGCTTTTCTTCGGCGATGTAGTCAAGCACGCCTTTACGCTCTTCCGCCGTCGGGAGCCAGCCGAGGCCGAGGTAGTTGCCCTTTTCACCCGCCTGGAATTCGACCGCACCGTTAAGCGCATAGGGAAGGACGCCGAACGTCACGTCGGAATTCGTCATCGTGAGCGAGCCGCTCTGCATGTAGAGGCCCGACGCCTGGAGGCGGCTGTCCTTCACGAGGATGTTCTGCTTCGACTTCTGGAATTCGTTTTCGCTCGTGCTGTTCGCAACGCTTTCGTAACCGTCCGTACTTTCAAGGAAATTCCCGTTTTCGTCGAAGTCGAAGGTCACCGTGCGGGTTTCGCCCTTCAGAACGCCGAAGCCGCCGTCGACGCGAAGCTGAGCGTTCGAGATTTCCTGAACCAAGTCGGCAACGCCCTGGCTGAGCTTTTCATCGACCTTCTCAAGAACGGTCTTCTCGTCACCGCCCTCGCCGGCATCCCCGTCGGCCTTGCCGGAAGCGGAATCTTCCTTCTTTTCCCATTCGACGGCCTTGCCCTTCGCCCACGTTTCCGTGAAGGTGAAGTTACCCGTGCGAAGCGCGACGCGTTCGCCCGTCGAGAAGAGGTCCGACTTCGATTCGTCGAGCTTTTCGTTGCCCGTCTCAATGGCGGCGGTCGAAAGCTTGATCGTCGAAACGCCGTCGACGGAGATCGCGCCGAAGCGGGCCGCCGACCAGGTGTGGGTGGGCTTCTCGGCATCCGCCCCTTCGCCGCCATCGGCGCGGGCGGCGGCGTCGCCCTTGTCACCCGCATTGCCGTCTTCACCTTCTTCGGTTTCGGGCGGAATTTCCGTCAGCGTCCCGCCGAAGCCGGAGATTTCGAGAGTGGAGAGGCTCTCCGCCTTGGCGCGGCCGGAGCCGTTCCCCAGTTCTTCATTCGTAAAGGCGCGGTCGAGGTCGATCGCGACGCCCGAGATGTCGACGCCGTCGACGGGCGCGAGCGTGAGCGTCCCTTCATGGGCGAAGGCGAGCGTGCCGTCGATCGTGACGAGCGACTCGGTCGAACCTTCGGGCTGTTCGCCCACCTTGCCCACCTTGACGATGTCGCCGAAGACCGACTTCTTCGTTTCCGCCTTGCCGCGGATCGTGAGGCCTTCCGTCACGGAGAGCTTCGCGCCCGTCGCCACGTCGATCGCGGGACCGCCGGCGGCCTTTTCACCTTCGGGCTTTTCTTCCGTGTCGTTCTTGGGCGCGTCGAGGTTGATCGTGACCGTATCCCATTCGGACGTGCCGTTGATTTCGGCGCTCGCGGAGGAGTCCGCCAGATAGAGCGCATCACCCGTTTCGCGGGCGCCGGCGGCGTTCACGAACCGACCGCCCTTTTCGAGCGTCAGCTGATCGAACGAAACGAGCGTGCGGGTGTCGTCCTTGTACGTGGGGTCGGCCCCTTCCTCCTTCGGAGGTTCCTTAACCTTGACGACGTAACCCTTGTTTTCGTTCGTGAGAACCGCACCTTCACCCGTCACGACGACGTCACCCATCGTGATCGTCGGAAGCGCGAGCTTCTTTTCGGGGTCTTCCTGAACGATGGCGTCGCCCTTGATCGAGTGGTCGCCCTTCTGGAGCGTCACCGTGCCGCGGTTCACGAAGGAACCCGTCTTGGCGTTGTCTTCACCCGTACTGGAACCCGTGAGGTCGATCGTGAGGGTGGAGCCGCCTTCGAAGGTCAGCTTCGCGTTGGACTGGTTCGTGAATTTCCCCGTACCCTCGACCTTCATCGACGAGGCAACGCTGCCCGTCCCGCGGGCCGTCACGTTGCGATCGCCCGAAACGTTGATCCCGTTTTCACCCGTGACCACGTAAGAGGGAGCATCTTCGGCAACTCGCCAATCGGGGTTTTTGTTGCCGTCGATGGCGGTGGGTTCGGCAGGCGGCGTCTCGGGGCTCTTCCGCCCAGACGGGAGTCGCAACCGAGACCGCCAGCGCGGCGCCGAGCGCCGCCACGAGCGGCGTTTTCTTCAGGGAGAGTTCGTTCAGCATGTTTTGAAAACGTAAAAAGCGGAGCGCGCGGGCCATGAGAGCCGCCCGACCGTTCGAAGAAAAAATGAGCCCCGGAGCGAGGTCGCGAAGCCGGGAAAAAGGCATGTGGCAATTTACCACAGCGACGGACCGTTTCTTCGTCCTGACGAAGGTCGGTTTCGTCTTTTTCGGCGTTTTCCCTTAAGCAATTTGCAAGGGACGCCGTAGGACCCGGGATCGGACGAGCGGCCGAATCGGAGCCTGCTCGGGGATTGGCCGGGCGAGGTCGCTTCCCCGCGCGCCCGAGTCGTCCCTAAAGGAAAAAGTGTAAGAAAAGTAGATCACCTACGCGAAAAGCCCCCGGGCGGGAACCGCGTGCCGGGGGCTCTTTGGAATGGAAAATCAGGACGCTTTGTCCGTACCCGCAGCCGTACGCGAGCGGCTACTGCGCGTGCCTCGGGCGGTTCGGGTCGTGCGAGCGCTCGCGGCAGCCGGGGCCTTCTCAGGAGCCTTGGGAGCTTCGGGAGCTTCGGACGTTTCAGCCGTTGCGGGCTTTTCGACCTTCTCGGGGGCCTTGACGGGCTCGGCGGCTGCGGTCTTCACGGCCTTCGTGCTCCGAGGGGCCTTTGCCATCGGGGCGGCGGCATCCGTCGAAGAACGCGTCGACGAGCGCTTCGAGGTACGACGCGCAGCCTGCCGCTTCGGCGCCGCGACGGGAGCTTCGGCGGGCTTTTCGGCGGGCGCTTCGGTGGGGGCTTCCGTCTTCTTTTCCGTCACCGCTTCGGGAGCTTCTTTCGCCTTGACGACCTTGGGAGCCTTGACGGCTTTGACCGCTTTGACGGGCTCGACCGCGGCGGCGGGTTCAACGGGCTTGGAGGGCTTGACGGGTTCGGAAGCGGGCTGCTCGGTTTTTTCAACCTTTTCGACCTTTTCAGTCTTCTCGGCCTTTTCGAGCTTCTCCGCCTTTTCAGCCGCTTTCGCCTTCGCCTTGCGGGCCTTTCCTTCCGACTTCGACTCCGACTTCGCTTCCTGCTTGGGTGCGGCCTTCTTGCGCGCCGACACCTCCGCCGTCGTGAACCCCTCGGGGAGCGACTTTCCGAGGACGCGGGCGAGTTCGCCGATCACGTGCGTCGCGAACGCTTCGGGCGTCGTTCCCGATTCGCGCAGATACGTCACGAACTTGTCGACGGTCTCGTCGTCGAACGTGATTTTCGTCTTGATCTTGATGCTGGCCATTATCGATTCCTCACTTTTTCGAGCGCTCTCGGGGCGGGCTGGCGGGCCTTCGGTCGAACACCCGATCGTCGCCTTCACTTTATCACGCAAAGAGGATCGGCCCTCGGCCCCGGGCGCTGCGGGTGTCGGCAAACAAAAACAAACGGGCGGTGAGACTTTCCTCACCGCCCGCTCGCATAACTGCGCGGGTTGCAACCCGTTATCAGCTGTTGCCGCCGACCGCGCGATCGTTTCGGCGCGGTTCGTTCATCGACTCTTCTTCCTCGTCGAGCAACCACCAGAAGGGTTCGTTACGGCGAACCGCTTCTTCAATGTACATCTTCAGAACGAACGAAATCGGCATGCCGCGTTCCCGAGAGAGGGTCTCGAGTTGGAACTTGAGTTCGAGCGGCAAACGGCAACTGACAACACTGCTACCGTATCCGCGGTGAGTTTCGTCATCCCGCTTAAACGTCATCTTTACATCCTCCGACCTGACGCGTTGGTTGTGAACAAATCGATGCCCTCATCATCAAGGGCTTGTCGAATTCTATCGGAGAGAAGGCCGTTGCGCGGCCCTTCGAAGGGCGATTTGCAGGCTTCCTCCGACCCGTATTATAAAAATTCTCTCAATGTCATGTTGACCACTTGAAAACTTTTAGTGGTAAACCATAGGTCTGCGAGAGCCCTCGAAGACACCCCGATCGGGCGCCGAACACCGTGTCCGATAAGAATTTCAGTGTTTTCCCCGAGTTGCATGAATACAACAACCGATTACACGGGGGATTGCACAATCGTGCTCGAAGGGGCGTCGTGCCGCTCGGGAAGCCCCCGGGGCGATCGCGAGGGACCTTTCGTCCGCCCGAAGCGACCCCCCTGTCCGGCAAGGTTGAACGTTCCGGGGACTTATCCCGTACGCTACGTACGGATTATTTTGACTTAGGTCGAAAGTCTTCCATATTCCGGCCGTTCGAATGGCGCAAACGGCCCGGAGCCTCTACGATCGAACCTTCGCCATCCCGCGGGTCTACGCCCGAGGCGCCTTCCCCCGGGCGCCGATCGCACCGAGCCCCTCGGCCCGAGCGTGCGCGCGACCCGCGACTCGAAGGCCTCCGACGGCCTTTTCGAGCCGGTTTGAGCGGGATGAGCGCCGAAAATTTGAATTTCCCTGAGGACCATAACCATGTACGATCCCAAGTCCCGAAAGGCCGAGGAGTTCATCAACCACGACGAGATCGAGGCCACGCTGGCCTGGGCCGACGAGCACAAGAACGATCGCCCCCTGATCGAGTCGATTCTTGAGAAGGCCGCCACCTTCAAGGGTCTCACCCACCGCGAAGCCGCCGTTCTCCTCGCCTGCGAACTCGAAGACTGCAACGCCCGCATCTTCGAAACGGCTAAGGCCGTGAAGGACCACATCTACGGTTCCCGCATCGTTCTCTTCGCTCCCCTCTACCTCTCCAACTACTGCATCAACGGCTGCACCTACTGCCCGTACCACGCGAAGAACAAGAACATCATCCGCAAGAAGCTCACCCAGGACGAGATCCGCCGCGAAGTGATCGCTCTGCAGGACCTCGGTCACAAGCGTCTTCTCCTCGAAGCGGGCGAGCACCCGAAGATGAACCCGATCGAGTACATCCTCGAATCGATCAAGACCATCTACTCGATCAAGCACAAGAACGGCGAAATCCGCCGTCTCAACGTGAACATCGCCGCGACGACGGTCGAAAACTACAAGAAGCTCCACGAAGCGCAGATCGGCACGTACCAGCTCTTCCAGGAAACCTACAACAAGGAAGCCTACACGGAACTCCATCCGAAGGGACCGAAGTCCGACTACGCCTATCACACCGAAGCCCACGACCGTGCCATGGAAGCGGGGATCGACGACGTGGGTCTGGGCGTTCTCTTCGGGCTCAACCTCTACCGCTACGACTTCGTGGGCCTTCTCATGCACGCCGAGCACCTCGAAGCCGTCTTCGGCGTGGGTCCGCACACGATTTCCGTTCCGCGCATCTGCCCGGCGGACGACATCGATCCCGCGACCTTCTCGAATGCCGTGCCCGACGACATCTTCCTCAAGATCGTCGCCCTCATCCGCCTTGCGGTTCCCTACACGGGCATGATCATGTCGACGCGCGAAAGCAGCCGCATCCGCACCGAAGCGCTCAAGATCGGCATCTCGCAGATTTCCGGGGGCTCCCGCACGTCCGTCGGCGGCTACACGATCCGCGACATCAAGGACGTCGAAAACACGGCCCAGTTCGAAACGAGCGACCGCCGCACCCTCGACGAAATCGTCTGCTGGTTGCTCGAAAACAACTACCTCCCGAGCTTCTGCACGGCCTGCTACCGTGCCGGCCGTACGGGCGACCGCTTCATGCAGTTTGCGAAGAGCGGCGACATCGCCAACTACTGCCAGGCCAACGCCGTCATGACGATCAAGGAATACCTCTGCGACTACGCGTCTCCGAAGACGCGCGAAGCGGGCGAAAAGGTGATCGAACGCGAACTGCCGAAGATCCCCAACGAGAAGTTCCGTGCCGCGAGTGAAAAGCGCCTGATCAAGATCGCCGAAGGCGAGCGCGATTTCCGCTTCTAAGCCTCACCGCTGGTCACTCTGAAGCCGCGGGCGACGAACCAAAGCATCGCCCCAGGGCCGACGCACGACGGTAGTCACTTTTCGGCAGAAAACAGTTGAGCCATTGTCCTAATCAATGCTTCCGGATTGGAGAATCTGGCTTTGAGCATCGGCTTGCTTGGAGCCTGTTTACCGGTTCGTTCCACTTCGAGGTTTTGCATTTTGGACAGCAGATTGAAAGCCATCTTGTTGAGAACCGTTCGTCCCTTGATGTAATCGGCATTCGAGCACTGTGTGCGGTCTTGATTGAAGGTCACATCAAGGCACCAATGCAGAGAGTTCTCGATCCCCCAATGGCTGCGAATGCAACGCATCACTCGTTGCGCGATGTACTGAGCGTCAAAGGCGAGCGAGGTGATGAAATAGCGCGTCTCTTCACTGGTTTCCCCTGTCGAAGTCACCGTGCGCTGCGTTGTCGTTTTAACGAAGCAGCCGTCTTCAAGCCCCGGCCACTGCTCGACGAGCTTGCGACTGAGCACGCAGATGCTGGCGGGCAGAACACTGACGGTGCGTTCTTCGTAACGACCGTGTCCTTTATCGATGCGAGCGGCCGTCTTGGCCATATCAGACGCTTTGCTCGTATTGAACCATCCACTGACTTCATCGTGCAGATAGGCGTGGTTGCGCTTGAGAGCCATGCAATAGTCAGCGCCCTTTTCGAGAAGTTTTGCACAGAGCTTTTTCTGCGTGTTGAGCGCGTCGCAGGTCAGCACCGCACCTTTGAGGTCAAGCTGTTCGATAGCCTCAACGGCGCGCGTGATTTCGTTTTCTTTTTCTTCAACCCACACTTGATTAACGCACAGGCCCAGGTCCGAATTGTAGACATTGAGAGAGTAGCGAGCCTGCTCTCCTGCCTTAGCCGCCGCGCGCACGGCCTGCCCGTCGATGCTGATGATCTTCTGCGCCAACTCCTGAACGAGCGGCTCAGTAAAGCGGCGCAACAGCTTTGAAGCATCCTGCGAACCGAGTAGCTTGATGAGACGCCTCACGGTGTCGTGAGAGATATCCGCCTTTGGGAAGTCGTTGATCAGTCGCTCGAAAGTGCTCCTGTGCGCCGTCCAAAACTCGGCAATGGCGTAGTTCGAAGTAAAGCCGCAGACAGCGGCCAGGATAACCACCAACAAAACAACGTCGAGCGGGTACGTCACGCGCTCAGATCGGCGAGTATCGGTAAGCCCGTCAAGAGGCTGAACGACATCGGTGGCGGCCTTTTTCTTGTTTCGGGAATAGAACTTGTCGGTCTCGACCATCTGAGACAAATCGGTCTGACCGGGCTCGAGCTTGCCGATGAGACGGCTCGAAAGGACTTTCATCTGCCGGCGGTCGGGATCGAAGACGGTTGTACGTTCGAGCACATGGTAACCGCCGTTCTTGAGTTTTTGCTTGACGATGTATTTCTTGGGCTGCGGATTGGGATTTCGAGGGCGAGGCATAGATGACTCCAATATCTGTATTGTCAATTATAGACTATACTTATAAATAAATCAAGAAAAAAGCCACGAGTTTCAACGAAATTCGTGGCCCAAATTCAATTTACCGATGCGTCAGCCCTGGCATCGCCCGCGGCTTTTTTCGTCCGGAGAGTTCATCACCCCGAGCGGCCGAGGCTCCCTTCGCGAGCTGCGGTCTCGGCCCGCCGCCTGGCCCCATACGGCGTCAAGCCCGACCCCCAACCCCTTACACTCGTTTGCCGCAACATCATCGCACCGATCCTTGCAATCCTTGAGGACGACCATGATGAGTACGTACACCATCACGACTTTCGAGCAGCTCTGCGAACGATTGACCCGCGCCGACGACGACACCGTCACCCTGTCGGTCG
>UMGW01004958.1_pt1 | contig 10821 bp, 8 predicted proteins | sample 1965371 | NCBI WGS metagenome assembly UMGW01 (sample SAMEA4836082, study PRJEB28245) | human gut metagenome | biome: gut microbiome; material: fecal sample | place: Denmark | collected 2008
ACTCGTCGATCTCGGCCCGACCGTCGGCAAGGGGCTCCTTTGCCGCAACAAGCCCGAGGCGGATCACTACGACGTGATGATGAACGGCCACCTCGATACGGTCTTCCCCGACGGCACGGCGGCGGAGCGCCCCCTGCGCGTCGAAGGCGACCGCGCCTACGGGCCGGGCTGCTCCGACTGCAAGGGCGGGGTGCTTGCCGCCTACTACGCCTGCAAGACGGCGGACCCGAAGGACCTCGAACGTCTCTCGATTTGCTGCGCCTTCAATCCCGACGAAGAAACGGGTTCGAAGGCCTCGACCGCCTGGCTCTGCGAACACGGCAAAAAGGCGCGCAACGTGCTCGTTTTCGAAGCGGCCCGTGCGGGCGGCCAACTCGTGCGCTCCCGTAAGGGCGTTGCGAGCTACCGCGTCACCTTCAAGGGCGTTTCTTCGCACGCGGGCAACAACCCCAAGGACGGCCTCAACGCCAACATCGCCGCGATGCGCTTCGCGCTCGCCGCGTACGGTCTTGCGGACGACGCGCTCGGCACGACCGTGAACCCGGGCGTCATCCACGGGGGCACCGTTTCGAACGTCATTTCGGACCGCTGCACGGTCGAAATCGACACGCGCTACTGGTTCGACGAACACCACGCGACGCTCGACGCGGCGCTGCGCGAACTCGCTGATACGACCTGGGTCGAAGGCGTCACGCAGACGATCGAAATGCTCAACCGTTCGCCCGCCATGCCGCTCTCGCCCGACACGAAGGAACTCGTGGCGAAGATCACCGAAGCGGCCCGTCTCGAAGGGTTCGAAGCGACGTGGATCGACGCGGGCGGCGGCTCCGACGGCAACCACATCGCCGCCATGCGCGTGCCCGTGATCGACGGCTGCGGCCCTGCGGGCGGCGGTTTCCACTGCGAGAAGGAATTCCTGCGACTCGACACGGTCGAAGAACGCATCCGCATGGTGCGCCGCTTCTTCTCGCTCGTTTGAGCGCTCGGGCAAGGTGTGAAAGGAAAGCGGCGGGCAGCCTCCCGACCGCTTTCTTCGTCCCCTCGAAACTCCGACGGATCCCTTGCGGGCGCGTCGGAGTTTTTCTTTTTCCGTTTTCCGACGCTCTTTCCCCGTGCGGGACCGACGATTCGGAGCGCGCGGACTATACTCGGTCACGCTCAAACACTCTCACGCGGAGGCCTTATGACGATGCCCTTTACCGTGCCCGTGACGCTTCACGGGCGCATTTGCGAAACGCCCGACACCTGGACGATTCAGCTTGAAACCCCGAAGACGTTCCGCCCCAAGGCGGGCCAGTTCGTGATGGTCCCGATCGGCGACACGGGGCTCGTGCGCTGCTGGACCGTTTCGTCGACCTGCGGCTCGTGCGAATTTACGACGCTCACCGTCCGGTGCGTTCCGGAAGGCAAAGGTTCCAACTGGATCACGAAGGAGGTCCCCGTCGGCACCCGCTTCTCGATTTCGGAACCGATGGGCGACTTCGTCGTCGACGAAAAGGATCCGGGGCCGTTTCTTCTCATCGCCGCCGGGATCGGTGTGACGCCCGTCATGTCGATCGCGCGCGAACTCCTCATTCACCGTCCGGGCACGCCCGTCACGGTCCTTTACTGCGCGCGCAATCAGGAGTCGGTTGTCTTCAATAAGCTCTGGCGCACGCTCGCCGAATGCCGCGAAGAGCTTACGTTCGTGCCTTTCGTGAAGGAAGATCCCCTTCCCGGCGAACCGACGGGGCGCCTCACGGCCGAACGCATCCTCGAACTCTGTCCCGACGTCGCGAACCGCACCGTCTATGCGTGCGGGAGCGCGGGCTTCATGAATTCCATGGCCGAAGCCGTCATCGGCCTCGGGTGCGACCCGAAGCGCGTTCACACGGAAGCGCTTCTTCCTTGAGACCGAACTTCGGCTTTCTCTCGACACCCGTACCGTCGACACTCACAGCCGCACCCGAATATCCCCGGGCGCGGCGTTCCTTTCCCGGTTGCCCTTTCCGGCTTCCCTTTCCCGGCTTTCCCATGTCCGCCTTTGCCCCTCGACCCTCCCGCCCGTGGTGGGCGGAAATCCCCCGCGAACACCACGCCACCCGTCTCTCCTTTTTCATTGCGGGCTTTTTCATGGCCGTCTGGGCCTCGCTCGTCCCTTTCGTCAAAACGCACCTCGGGCTTGACGAAGGAAGCTTCGGCCTTTTGCTCCTCGCCCTCGGCCTCGGAGGTCTGATCGCCATGCCCGCGGCGGGCGCCTGGGTTGCGCGTGCGGGCGCACGGCGCGTGCTTGCCTCTTCCGTTCCCGTCTGCGGCGCGCTCCTCGCGGCGCTCGCTCTCACGCTGTGGCTCCCCTTGGAAGCCGCATCCCTTGCGGGCGCGCTTGTGACGGGCGTGGGACTGCTTCTTTTCGGCATGGCCTTCGGCGGGATCGACGTCGGGATGAACGTGCATTCGGTGGTCGTTGACGCGCGAAGCCCCAAGCGCCTTCTCTCGGGCTTTCACGCGCTTTATTCCGTGGGCGGCGTTGCGGGGGCGCTCGCGATGACGGCGCTACTCAACCTTTCCTTTTCGCCCGTCGCGGCGGCGGTCCTCCTCACGGCCCTGTTCGTTCTCCTCTGGTTCCGGATCGGTCGCTGGGTGATCGAAGACGCGGGGCGCGAAGAGAAAAAGAACGGCGAAAAGACGCCCTTATTCGTCATGCCGAAGGGCGGCGTGCTCTTTCTCGGCGCCGTCTGCTTCATCCTTTTTCTCGCCGAAGGGGCGGTCCTTGACTGGTCGGGTCTCTTTCTCACGGAAACGCGCGGGATGAGTTTGGAGAATGCCGGTCTCGGCTTTGCCTTTTTCTCCGTCGCGATGACCGTGATGCGCTTTCTCGGCGACCGCCTGATCGCCCGGATCGGGCCGCGCGCGACCGTGCGCGCGGGGGCGCTTTTGGCGGCCCTTGCGCTTCTTCTTGCGGTTGGGGTCGAGTCGGGGGCGGCGGCTCTTTTTGCGTTCTTCCTCCTTGGCGTCGGGAGTTCCAACATCGTTCCCATTGCCTTTGCGGCAACGGGCGAACAAAAGGAGATGCCGATGGCCCTGGCGCTTGCGAGCGCGACGACCCTCGGCTATGCGGGGCTTTTGACGGGGCCCGCCTTGATCGGCTTCATCGCGCACCGTACGAGTCTTTCCACGGCGTTCGTTTGCGAAGCGGTGCTGCTCCTTGTCGTCGCGCTTGCGGCGGGACGCTTCCGCGCGAAATGAGTTTCGGGCGAGCCCGATGAAAAAAACGACCCGCCTTTCGGTGCGAAGGGCGGGTCGTTCTGTTTTGCGGGTTCAACGTCGGAGTCGAACCGGAAGCGGTCGGCCTCGGAAAATCAGAGGAGCGCTTCGATAGCGGAGTTCCTCTTCCGGGGTCTTCGTCGCGTGTTCGGCTTCGAGCTCCTCTTCCCAGGGTTCGGGCGCGCGCGGCTCGTTCGGATTCTCTTCGCGCCACTTGGCGGAAAATTCTCCGATCGCACTGCGCAACATATCGAGCCCTTCGCCCGTCAAGGCCGAGAGAAACACCGCCTTGGGCGTTCCGTCGGGATGACGCACGATTTCGGGAGCGAGGTTCGCGCGGTCGATCTTGTTGTAGACGAGAATCACGGGGATCTCGTCCGCTTCGATCTCTTCGAGCACGGCGTTCACTTCGCGGATCTGGTCTTCGCGCACGTTCGAGGAGACGTCCACGACGTGCAGGAGCAAATCCGCGTGCACGGTTTCGTCGAGCGTCGACTTGAAGGCTTCGATCAGCTGATGGGGAAGCCCCCGGATAAAGCCCACGGTGTCGCTTGCAACGACCGTCTCTTCGTCGCTGATCCAGCAGCGGCGCGCCGTCGTGTCGAGCGTCGCGAAGAGCTGGTCGGCGGCGTACGAACTCGCACGCGTGAGTTTGTTGAAGAGCGTCGACTTCCCCGCGTTCGTGTAGCCCACGAGCGACACGGTGAGCGTGTCGCCGCGCGTGCGGGCGCGACGCTGGGTGCCGCGCTGGCGAGCGAGCTTTTTCAGCTGATCGCGCAGCTGCTTCACGCGCACGCCGATCATGCGGCGGTCGAGTTCGATCTGCTTTTCGCCCGGGCCGCCCGTTTTGGAAAGCCCCCCGCGCTGACGCTCCAAGTGCGTCCAGCCGCGCACGAGGCGCGTCGAGAGGTGTTCGAGGCGAGCGAGTTCGACCTGAAGACGCCCTTCGCGGCTTTTCGCGCGGGCGCGGAAGATGTCGAGAATGAGCTGCGTGCGGTCGAGCACGGGCTTTTCGATCGTGCGCTCGATGTTGCGCTGCTGAGCGGCCGAGAGCGCCACGTCGAAGACGACGATGTCGGCACCGCTTTCTTCGGCAACGGTCTTCAGCTCCTCGATCTTCCCGGAGCCGAGGTAGGTGGCGGGATCGGGTTTGTCGCGCTTGGCCTGCATGAGGCCGCAGGGCTCGAGCCCGTCCGAGGTAACGAGAAGGCGAAGCTCTTCGGCCGAATCCGTGTAGTAGTTTCGGCCCATGAGCACGGAGACAAGAAAGGCGCGCGAGGCCTTCTCCTCGCGCGTCTCATCGATCTGGAAGACGGCCAATTTAGTTCTCCGACGAGTTGGCGGCGTTCGAGGCGACGTTGACCGAGCGGGTCGGCACGACGGTGCTGATCGCGTGCTTGTAGACCATCTGCGTCACGGTGTTGCGCAGAAGCACCACGTACTGGTCGAAGGATTCGATCTGACCCTGGAGCTTGATGCCGTTGACGAGGTAGATCGAAACCGGGATGTGTTCCTTGCGGAGCGTGTTGAGGAAGGGATCCTGCAGGAGCTGCCCTTTGTTCGTAGCCATAGTTATTATTCTCCGGCCGTTCGGGACCGTGCCGAAACGGCAAAAAGCCTTGTTGTTTTTTCGCGGATTCGGGCGGCCTTGCGGTCGACCCGAGCTCCTCGCGGGGGACGGGCGTCGCCCTCGGAGCAACGCCCGAAACGGTTCAGGTCAATCTTAACACCGCCCGTTCACTTTCCCCCGTCGTTGCGGGGGAAATCCGTTAACAAACGTTCCCCGAAAGCGTCGAACGGTCAGCGCTTTTCGTCCGATTTGACGAAGGGGTTTTCCTTCGTGCGGAATTCGATGCGCAGGGGCGTGCCCGCCAGGTCGAACTTCTCGCGGAAGAAGCTTTCGAGGTAGCGGCGGTAGCTCTCGCCGATGTCTTCGAGCGCGTTGCCGTGAATGACGATGACGGGCGGGTTCGAGCCCCCCTGATGGGCGTAGCGGGGCTTCGGACGACCGCCGCGGGCGCGCGGGGGCTGCTGGCGTTCGACCGCTTCGATGAGGGCGCGCGTGAGTTTCGGCGTCGAAATCTTGCGGTAGGCGGCCGCGTGCGCCTCGTCGACCGCACGCATCAAGTGATTGAGCCCGTTACGCTTCAGGGCGGAGATGCGGATCATGCGGGCCCAGCGCAGGAAGTGGAGCTTGCGCTCGAGTTCGAGCGAGAACATTTCGCGCTCGTACCCGTCCATGAGGTCCCACTTGTTGACGGCAACGACGAGCGCACGGCCGCTCTCAAGCACGTAACCCGCGATGTGCGCGTCGTGGTCGGCGATGCCGTTTTTGGCGTCGATCACGAGAATGACGACGTTCGCGTCTTCGATAGCCTGGAGGGTCTTCACGACGGAGAACTTTTCGATCGCTTCGAAGACCTTGCCCTTCTTGCGAAGACCCGCCGTGTCGACGAGCTCGTAGGGGCGGCCTTCGTACTCGAAGTCGACCTTGATCGCGTCGCGGGTCGTGCCGGGCATGTCGAAGGCGATGAGGCGTTCTTCGCCGATAAGCGCATTGATAAGCGTCGACTTCCCGGCGTTGGGGCGGCCGGCGAGCGTCACCTTGAGGCGCTTCGGCGCATCGGGGTCCGTCTCCTCTTCGTCGTCCTTTTCTTCGGGGAAGGGTTCGAGCGCGAGGTCGATCACCGCGCGCACGCCCTGACCGTGAGCGGCCGAGATGAGGTAGGGTTCGCCGAGGCCGAGTTCGTAGAATTCCGCCTTCGCGATGTCGGAGAGGCCTTCGGCCTTGTTGACGAGGAGCTTCACGGGGCGGCCCGATTCGCGCAGGTGCTGCGCGATGCGCGCGTCGTGCGGCGTCAGACCCGCACGGGCGTCGCACACGAAGAGAACGACGTCGGCCTCTTCGATCGCGAGTTCGGCCTGGCCGGCCATCGCCTTGACGATGCCTTCGCTCTTCACGGGCTCGAAACCGCCCGTGTCGACGACGATGTAGGGACGCGGACCGATGCGACCCTGACCGTACTGACGGTCGCGGGTGAGGCCCGGATAATCGGCGACGATGGCGTCGCGGCTTCGCGTGAGTCGGTTGAAGAGCGTCGACTTGCCGACGTTCGGACGACCAACGAGTGCAACAACAGGAAGCATAGGTTCTCAAAAAATCAAAAGGCCGGGGCGGTGGTTCGGTCACGCACGCCCCGGCGGTCAATTCGAAAAAGAAACGGCTCGACGGGGAGCCCGACGGTTATTCGCCGAGCGGTTCCTCGACGATGTGCGCGACGTCGCCTTCGATCGTCTGGAAGATCGCACCGTACCCGTACTGCGCGGCGGGCGAGGTGATCGCACCCGAGAGCGACGTGCGCGCGACCGCTTCGCCCGTGGCCGGGTTGAGGAAGGTGACGTAGCCTTCGTAGTCGCCCACGGCCAAGGTCGAACCGACGCGAATCGGGGTCGACACCGAGCGGTAGAGCATCGTGTCGTTCAGCCAGGCTTCGCGGCCGTTCGCGCGGTTGAAGGCGTGAACGCGACCCGCGTCGTCGACTTCGTAGACCATGCGGGCGTCGGCCACGGGACCCGTCACCGCGTCGACGGGCGCGGTCCAGACCGTGCGGCCGTTTTGCGTCTGCATGCAAACGACGTTCCCCTGGAAGGTGGCCGCACACATGAGTTCGTTGTCGACCCAGGGACGACCCACGACGTCGATCAGTCGTTCGACCTCGGTGATCCCCTTGGCCTGACCGATCACGGCGTCGAAGACCACCTTGCCGTCGTTGGGGTTGAGGGCGAGCAGACGGCCGTTTGCCTGACCGATCAGCACGCCCGCGGGCGACCAGGTCATCTGCGAGAAGACCTTGAGCGTGAGCGCGGGCACCTGGCCCTGGTAGCGCCACACGCGGGCGCCCGTGATGAGGTCGAACCCGGTGATGCGCGTGTCGGACGACTTCACGACGACGCGACCCGCGCCGACCAAGGGCGGGACGTCGATGTCGGACGAGAGCGTCGCGCTCCAGACGAACTTCCCTTCGGCGTCGAACACTTCGACTTCGCCGCGTTCGGTGCCGACCGCCACGTAGTTGCCGTCCGTACCGATGCCGGCCGTGATGCGGCCCTTGGCTTTCGCGCGCCAGACCACGTCGCCCGTCTGACGATCGAGTCGGTAGATCTCGTCTTCGCCCGCCGCATAGACGGCGTTGTCCGTCACGGCCGGAGCGAGACTGCGCGAAGCGCCTTCGCCCACGTTGACGCGCCAGAGCACGCGAGCCGTCGTCTTCGGCGTGATGTCCTGAAGTTCGGCGGGTTCGTGCGTATCGGACGAAGAAAAGAGACCGCAGCCGGCGAGCGGCAACGTAAGAAGCGCGGCCGCCGCGAGGCGGGTCAGCACATGGTTGAAAGACATGCTCGAAATTCCTTGCGAACGTGGGCGGCGCGTCGCGCGGTCTCCTCGAAAGGGCGGCGGAAAACGTTCGGAACGATCCGAGCCGTCCTCGCCGGGTCGCGGCGCCGTCGGTTGGCCGTCATTGTACGGGGCCCGATGCTCGGGCGTGAAGCGGGAGAGGGACTTTTTCGGCGTCCCGAGCCCCTCTTCCCCACGAAAAACGCCCGTCCGGGCAAAGGGCGGGCGGCTTTCGAGGCTTTCGAAGCGGCGCGCCCGACCGGACGGCCGCTTGTTGCGGTATCGATCGATCAGCCTTCGACCGTCGGGAGGGCGCCCAACTTGTACTGCACGACGCGAACGATCGGATCGTTCTTGTCGGCGACCTTCATGAGCTCTTCCCAGGCGGCGCGGGCCTTGGCGACGTCGCCCTTGGCGCGCCAGATGTCGCCCTGACGATCGAGCACGATCGACTTCTGACGGGGTTCGGGCTTCGCGGCGTCAAGGAGCGCCAACGCGTCGTCCAACTTCCCTTCGTCGTAGTAGACGCCCGCAAGACGCACGCGCGCGATCGTTTCGTATTCGGGGTGGTTCGACTTTTCGATCACCCACTTCAACTTCTCTTCCGCGGCGGCGAAGTCGCCCGAGCCGAGCGCGGCTTGCGAGGCGACGAAGGCGGCCAAAGGCGCGTAGATCGTGGAGCCGTAGGAAGAAATCAGACCCGAGGAGAGCGACGCGATGTTCTTCGCGTCGTTGTTCGCCACGGCGTGCTGCAGCTGCACGTAGGCGCCCGCCGCCGAAGCGGTCTGATTGCGCTTGTACCACTGCCAGCCGTTCCAGCCGGCGAAACCGAGACACACGACGCAGACGGCGGCCGTCACGGGGGTACCCCACGTGTCCCACCAGGCCTTCATCTGATCGATACTTTCCTGCTCTTCCAAGTCGTAAGCCATTGCTTGACGCTCCTAAGTTCGTTGTCGGCGATGCGGGCGATCAGGCGCGCATCGTTGCGAGCGCCGCCGCCACCGCCTTCGGGGCGTCGGCAAGCGCCACGCGGGTTTGTTCGGCAAAGGGAACCGTGCGGCCGTCGTCGTACGCGCGAAGCGCCTTGACGGAAACGGCACCCTCGGCGAGCTCGTCCTCGGTCGCAAAGACCGCAAAGTCGGCGCCCGAAGCGTCGGCCTTCTTCATCTGGCTCTTGATGCTGCCGCTGCCCGGGTGCACGATCACGCGCACGTTGAGGTCGCGCATCGCTTCGGCGAGAAGGAGGGCCTTCGTCTGCGTGTCGCCGCCGTGGTGAATGACGTAGACGTCCGTCTGCGTCTTCACGGGCACGTTGCCGACTTCGCGAATGAGTTCGATCACGCGCTCCATCCCCATGGCAAAGCCCACGCCCGGAGCCGGACGACCGCCGAGCATTTCGACGAGCGGGTCGTAACGGCCGCCGCCGCAGATCGTGCCCTGGGCGCCGAGCTTGTCGGTGATCCACTCGAAGACGGTGTGGTTGTAGTAGTCGAGACCGCGAACGAGGCGCGGGTTGATCGTGTATTCGATACCGGCGGCGCTCACGAGCTCTTCGAGGCGATTCAAGAACCCGCGGCTCTTTTCGCCGAGGAAGTCAAGGAGACGCGGGGCCGCGTTGACGAGCTCCTGCATCTCGGGGTTCTTCGTGTCGAGAATGCGAAGCGGATTCGTGTAAAGGCGGCGAAGCGCGTCTTCGTCGAGCTCGGCCTTGTGGTCTTCGAAGTAGCGGATGAGCGCGTCGCGGTGCGCCTGACGTTCGTCGAGCGCGCCGAGCGTGTTCATTTCAAGCTTCACGGGACCCACGCCGAGCGCCTTCCAAATGCGCGCGAGCATGACGATCATTTCCGCATCGACGTCGGGCCCTTCCATGCCGAGGGCTTCGGCGCCCAGTTGATGGAACTGACGGTAGCGGCCGCGCTGCGGGCGCTCGTGACGGAACATGGGGCCGCAGTACCAGAGGCGCTGGTTGGTGCCGTAAAGGAGGTTGTGTTCGTTCACGGCACGCACCACGGCGGACGTGCACTCGGGGCGCAGCGTCAGCTGGTCGCCGTTCATCGAGTCGACGAAGGAGTACATCTCCTTTTCGACGATGTCGGTCACTTCACCGACACCGCGCGTGAAAACGCGCGTGTTTTCCAGAATCGGCGTGCGGATTTCCTGGTACCCGTAACGCTCGAGGACGTCGACGGCCGTCTTCTGAACGAACTGCCAGAGCGCGGCATCCTGCGGGAGCATGTCGTTCATGCCCTTGACGCCCGTGAATTTTTCCTTCGCCATTGTCGAAACCTTCGTTGGATGCGGGATCGCTCTATCGCGAATCCTCTGATTTTTATGAAATTTTATTGTGCGTACGTGGTCCGCACGAATTCTTCAATCATAGCCTGAAAGCGTTCCGCCATGTCGGAACCCTTGAGGCTCGCGACCTTGACGCCGCGAATGTAGACGGGGGCGACGGGGCTCTCGCCCGCCCCGGGGAGACTGATGCCGATGTCGGCCTGACGGCTTTCGCCCGGGCCGTTCACGACGCACCCCATGACGGCCACCTTCATGCCCGCGGCGCCCGGGTACGCCGTACGCCACTCGGGCATGCGCTCGCGGAGGAACCTCTGCGTCGAGGCGGCGAGCTCCTGGAAGAATTCCGAGCTCGTGCGACCGCACCCCGGGCAGCTCGTCACGGTCGGAAGGAAGGAGCGGAGCCCGAGGCTCTGGAGGATTTCCTGAGCGACGACCACTTCTTCCGTGCGGGCCGCACCGGGCGCGGGCGTAAGCGACACGCGAATCGTGTCGCCGATCCCTTCTTCGAGCAGTACGCCAAGGGCCGTACTCGAGGCGACAATCCCCTTCGAGCCGATCCCGGCTTCGGTGAGCCCGAGATGAAGCGCGTACGAGGAGCGCTTCGCGAGCATGCGGTAAAGACGCAGAAGCTCCGGTACGGTCGAAACCTTGCAGGAAAGAACGATGCGGTTGGCGGGAAGCCCGAGCGCTTCGGCACCCTTGGCGCTCGAAAGAGCACTTTCCACGAGCGCCTCAAGGAGCACCTCGGACGGGTCCGCGGGTTCGGCGAGGGCGTTGTTTTCGTCCATCATGCGCGCCAAGAGATCCTGGTCAAGGGACCCCCCGTTGACGCCGATACGCACCGCGGCGCCGTAACGCTTGGCGGTTTCGATCATCACGGCGAAATT
>UMGW01021209.1_pt1 | contig 10817 bp, 6 predicted proteins | sample 1965371 | NCBI WGS metagenome assembly UMGW01 (sample SAMEA4836082, study PRJEB28245) | human gut metagenome | biome: gut microbiome; material: fecal sample | place: Denmark | collected 2008
CAGCTCCTCTGGCTCAGCCCTTCGAACCGTTCTCGTAGAACTTGGCGAGTGTCTCGTCGCGGAATTCGTTGAAATAGCCGCCGTCGATCGATGCTCGGATATCGTCGAGCAGCTTCACGAAGAAGTGCTCGTTGTGGATCGTCGCCAGCGTGAAACCGTTGAATTCGCGGGCGCGCAGCGCGTGGTCCACGTACGCGCGCGAATAATGCGTGCAGGTGTAGCAGTCGCAGCCCTCCTCAAGTGGGCCGAAATCGTGCTTGAACTGCGCGCGCTTGATGTTGTAGCGTCCGTGACGCGTGAAAATCGCGCCGTTTCGGCCGCAACGGGCGGGCGCCACGCAGTCGAACGTGTCGCCGCCGTTCTCCACGCAGGCGAAGATGTCGTCCACCGCGGCGATGCCGAGCACGTGGCGCGGGCGGCTTTCCGGCATCGCGTCGCAGATCCAGGCGCAGGTGTCGCCGATGATGCGCTTTTCGATCGCGCCGCCGATGCCGACGCCATCGAAATCGAGCGAAGCGATCTGTTCGGCGGCATGCCTGCGCAGATCCTCGTAATTCGCGCCCTGCACTACGCCGTAGAGCGCCTGATACGGCTTGCCGAGACGTTCCTCGGTAAGCCGCTTGTGCTCGGCCACGCAACGTTGCGCCCAGCGGTAGGTGCGTTCCACGGAACGTTCCTGGTAGCCGCGGGTGTTCATCAGCGTGGTCAGCTCGTCGAAAGCGAACATGATGTCGGCGCCGATCTTGTGCTGGATGCCCATCGAGATTTCGGCGGAGAAACGGTGCAGCGAGCCGTTGAGCGGCGACTTGAACGTCACACCGTCCTCGTCCACGAACGCGAGCCGCTCCTTGCCTTCCGCGATCACGTCGTCCGACTTCATGCCGGTGACGTCCATGGCGAGCGTCTTCTTGAAGCCCGCGCCGAGCGACAGCACCTGGAAGCCGCCGGAATCGGTGAACGTCGGACCGTTCCAGTTCATGAATTTGGCAAGCCCGCCGGCTTCGTCGAGCACCTGTTCTCCGGGTCGTTCATACAGGTGGAACGCGTTGGACAGCATGCATTGCGCACCAAGATCCTTCATGGTTTCGGGCAGCACGGCCTTCATCGCGGCCTGCGTGGCCACCGGCACGAACGCCGGGGTGTGGATGTCGCCGTGGGGGGTGTGGATGATGCCGGTGCGTCCGTATCGCGCGCCGCCGCGGCCCTTGCCGTCGGCCGCATCTGGCAGGCGGGTTTTCTGCTCGAAGTAGAACGCGTCGCGGCGGCCGGGCTTGCCGGGTTCCGCGCCGCGGGGATGCTCAATAAGGTTTTCGGTCGATGCCGCGCTGGTCGTGTTGCCTGCTGCGTCGTGCGTTGCGCCGGCTGCCGCGTTGGCCGCTGAGGTCTCGTGCGCCACCGCGCCGGTCTGTGGTTCGTTCAAGCTTGTCATGCTCTCAACTGTATGCGATAGCGCCGATTGCCGCGGTGGCGTCATCGGCGGTCGACGGTGGCATCGTATGGAGCAAACTGCCAAGCGATTCGATTGCTACTTTCAACAAACATTCAGGAAACTTCCAGAGCAGGTATCTTTACTCTTAGATAGCAGTTCGAGCGGCACGATTGCTGACCATGTTGAATGCCGCGAGACGAATAAGGAGCAACAATGGCTGAAGATAATAGCGATCAGAACATCGCCCAGCCGCAGGATGGCACGCAGCAGACCGCGCCGCAGACGCCGAGCGAGAACGTCGCCGACGAAGCACAGACTTCCGTTACCGAACCGATTGCAGCGCCGAACGCGGGCGAGCAGCCCACCACCGCCCTTCCTACCGTGGACGCGGCGGATGGCACGACAGGCAATACCGCTGACGATACGCCGGATTATGCTTCCGCTGCCGGTGAACGCACGGTGATCAACAACGCGACGCAGGATGCGCCGACCGAACAGTACCGTCCGGCGCCCGAATACGGCGCGTACGGTCCGGTGCCGACGCCGCCGGCTGGCGATGCCAGCGGCCAGACCGTCCAGCAACCGCAGTACGGCGCGCAGCAGCAGGGCCAGCCGCAGGACAACCGTCCGTCGTTCTTCGGCGCTTTCGGCAACCCGTATACGGCCGGCAATCAGCGGAACAATGGCAATCCGTTCGGCAATCCGTTTGGCGGCTCGTCCGCGCAGAACGGCGCGCAGCAGAACAATCAGCAGCAGCCGCAGTACGGCGCGAACATGCCCTCTGCGGGACCGGGCAACCGCAATCCGTTCGGCGCTCCGGGGCAGGGCTTCCCGAACCAGCCGAACCAGCCGAACCAGCCGAACCAGACGCCGGTCGTTGCCAAGCAAAAGTCCGGCATGACCAGCCATGTGGTCACCGCCGTTGTGGCCGCACTGGTGTCCGGCGCGCTGTGCCTCGGCGTCGGCTTCACCGCGATCACCAACGGTTGGGTGCATGTGCCGACCTCCAGCTCGCTGTCCGACGTCAAGTCCAACACGTCCGGTTCCGGTTCCGCCAAGGCGAAGTCCGGTACGGCGGTCGATTGGACCGCGGTGGCCAAGGAAGTGTCCGATTCCGTGGTGGCCATCGACGTGGCGACCAGCGACGGCGAAGCCAAGGGCTCCGGCGTGGTGATCAGCGACAAGGGCTATATCGCCACCAATAACCACGTGATTTCCGGCGCGCAGCAGATTCAGGTGACGCTCGCCAGCGGCGCCGTCTATTCCGCGAAGGTGGTCGGCACCGACACCACCACCGATTTGGCCGTGATCAAGCTCGACAATCCGCCGAGCGATCTGAAAGTCGCGGAATTCGCCGATTCCGACAATCTCGCCGTCGGCGAGGCCGTCATGGCGATCGGCAATCCGCTCGGCTACGACGACACCGCCACCACCGGCATCGTGTCCGCGCTCAACCGCCCGGTGACCGTGACCGATGACGACAACAACGCCATCGTCACCAACGCCGTGCAGATCGACGCGGCCATCAACCCGGGCAACTCCGGCGGCCCGACCTTTAATGCGGCCGGCCAGGTGATCGGCATCAACTCGTCCATCGCCTCCACTGCGAGCTCGTCCGGTACTGCCGGTTCGATTGGTATTGGCTTCGCCATCCCGTCGAACCTCGTCAAGCGCGTGGCCAACGAGATCATCGACAATGGTTCCGTGAAGCATGTGGCGCTCGGCATCACCATCAAGAGCTCCTCGGTGGAAGCGGACGGTGTGACCCGCGGCTGCGCCCAGGTGCAGGCTGTGACCGACGGTGGTCCGGCGTCCAAGGCCGGGGTGAAGGCCGGTGACTCCATCGTGGCGTTCAACGGCAAGGCCGTGAACAACAACTACTCGCTGCTCGGCTACGTCCGTGCCGCTGCAATGGGAGACAAGGTGAAGCTGACCGTTGTGCGCGGCGGCAACACCATGGATCTCGAAGTGACGCTCGACCAGGAAGAGACCAAGACGAACTCCTCCAACAAGCAGGAACAGCGTCAGCAGAACAACGGTAACGACGATAACGGCAACGGCCAGAATGGCGGCAGCCAGAACGGCCAGAATGGCGGTAACGGCAACAACGGCGACGGCGGTGGCCTGTTCGATCCGTTCGGTCTGTGGTAAAGCCGGATGCGCGGCATCGTACGGCAACGTACGGTGTGCGGCGTTCATGCCGACAGCGATACGGGTGGCTGCCACCCGATAGGCTGACGGCGAAGTCGCAACCGCAATCCGCGTAATCGCGGAAAACGCTGAACAAGCCGAAAAACGGCGGAAAACAAGGGCTGTGCGAGCAATTGCACGGCCCTTTTCATATGCGCGGAACGCGCGCGACGAACGGAAGCACACGCAAACGGCCGCGGCAATCGCAATGCTCTGTTATGCTGGAAATATCTTTTTACGCCGTGTATCGAGGGTCCGCGCAGGCGGGGCGCCGATGGGTTAACAAGGCGTCCGATACGAGCGTAAGGAGATTCTCATGCGTAGAATCATTTCCATTTGCAAAGAAGTTCCGCTGCTGCCGATCGCCATCATTGCCGCGATTCCGTTGGCATTGCTGGGTTCGTGGCGTCCGTGGGAGGCTGCGGGCGTCTCGCTGACTTTCGGACCGTTCAATCCGGGTGTCGGGCAGTGGATCGTGATCGCGCTGGTCGTGTACACGATTGTGGTGACCGTGATCGGCATGATTGACGATTTGCGGCACGGTCACGTCGGTGTGGATCTGCTTGCGGTTATTGCGATCGCGTCGACGGTGGCGGTGCAGGAATACTGGGCTGCGTGGGCCGTGGTGCTGATGATTTCCTCCGGCGAGGCGATTGAGGAATTCGCACAGTCGAAGGCGGAAAGCAACCTGACCGCGCTAGTGGATGCAGCACCGCGGACCGCTCATGTGGTGACCTTGCCGGGCGTGCGCGGTCATGTGCATACGACCGGTGGCGAGCATGCGGCGGACGTGACGGAGGGTGGGTTCCGCAAGGTTGCCGGGGCTGGTGATTCCGGTGTTGGCGGTTCCGCTGCTTATGTGTCCGTTTCTGGTGAATCGGACAAACCTGGTACGAAGCCTTACGACGCGGCCGGCGAGCATTTCGAAACCGTTCCGGTCGACCAGGTCAAGCTTGGCGACGTGATCCTCGTGCTGCCGGGCGAAACGGTGCCGGTCGACGGCGAACTGCTGTCGGGCGTCGCCACGTTGGATCTGAGCAATATCAACGGCGAGCCGGTGCCGCGCGAAGTGTATGCGGGCGCGCGCGTGCTGTCGGGTGCGGTCAACGGATCGACCGCGCTGACGATGCGTGCCACGCAATTGGCGCAGGATTCGCAGTATCAGAAGATCCTCGAACTGGTGTCGTCGGCGCAGCAATCGCGCCCGACCGTCGTCAAAACCGCCGATGTGCTGGCGGTGCCGTTCACCATTCTTTCGCTGGCGATCGCCGGCATCGCGTGGGCCGTCGCAGGCACGCCATTGCGATTCGCGCAGGTGCTGGTTTTGGCCACGCCCTGCCCGCTGCTGATCGCCGCTCCCGTCGCGTACGTGGCCGGCACCGGTCGCCTCGCCAAAGCGGGCATTCTTATCAAAGCGCAGGATGTGCTGGAAAACCTGGGCCGCGTATCGCATATCTTTTTCGACAAAACCGGCACGCTTACCGTCAAGCAGCCGCAGGTCGTGCGCGTCGAGAAGCCGTTCGAAAACAGCTCGCCGTACGACGAGAACCACATTCTGATGATGGCCGGCGTGGTGGAAGGCTACTCGGTGCACATTCTGTCGAAGGGCATCGCGGCGGCCGGGCAGAAGGCCATGCAGGAACTGTACGCGCGCTATGAGAACGGGCAGCGGCTGTGCGCCGAACGCGATCTGCCGGGGCATGGACGCGATTACCCCGTGGTGAAGAACATCGAGGAACAGTCGGGCAAGGGTGTGTCCGGCGAGGTGAACGGGCATGCCGTGCGCGTGGGTCGTTTCGCGTACGTGACGGCCGACGAGGCCGGCTTCACGCATGTGCTGGGCGCAGGTGCGGCGGCCGGTATTGCGGCTGGTGCTGTGGCCGATAGCGCGGTTGGCGATTCGGCGACCGGTACCGCTGCCGGCGCTTCCAAGAAGCCGGAGGTGAATTCGCTGTTCGCACCTCTCGAACCGGACGAAATGGCCGCGTACGTGGCGATCGACGGCAAGCTCGCCGCACGCATCGTGCTGCGTGACGTGCCTCGCGAAAACGCGAAATCGTCCCTTGAAAAACTGCACCGGCTCGGCGTGAAGAAACTGTCCATGCTCACCGGCGACAAGGAGGCCTCCGCACGCATCATCGCGGGCGAGGTCGGCATCGACGACGTGCAATCCGAACTCTTCCCCGAAGGCAAGGTCGCGGCCGTCAAGAACGCCACGGAAGACGCGCACCAAAACCAGCCGGCGTGGGACAAGGTCGTACAGCGCGTGGTCGGCGAATCCATGACCCGACAGGTGACGATGATGGTCGGCGACGGCGTGAACGACGCCCCCGTGCTGGCGGTTGCGGACATCGGCATGGCCATGACCGACGGCACGTCCACCGCCGCGTCCGAATCGGCGCAGGTGGTCATTATGAACGACGACATCGCCTCCGTGCCGCGCGCCATCACCATCGCCCGCCGCACGAAGAAAGTGATGCTGCAGGCGGTGCTGGTCGGCCTTGGATTGGCGATTATCGGCATGGTCGCGGCCGCGTTCAACCTGATTCCGGTGGTTGTCGGCGCGTTCATGCAGGAGGCGATCGACGTGGTCAGCATCCTGTGGGCGCTCACCGCCCTGCTCGACCGCGAGTAGCGCCGGTTGCGGCGACGAGCCGTGCGGAGGCTGAACCGCGTTGCGCCGTGCTACATCGAGCTGGGCGAGATTTCGCCGGCGATGTTCCGGCGCATCCACGTGCCGAAATCGGCCGCATCCACGCCCTGCGACAGCAGGAACATGATCTTCGCGTACGTGGCTTCCAGCGTCATGTCGCCCGATCCGATCGCGCCGGCGCGGGCGATCGCGTCGCCCGTCTCGTAATGGCCGAGCAGCACTTCCGCCTGCTGGCATTGCGATGCGATGACGACAGGCACGCCGTCATGCAGCACGTCGGCGATCACGTCGGTCAGTCCTGGCTCGTCGCTCGGCACATTGCCAACGCCGTACGCGCGCAACAGCACCGCTTCCGGACGAGGGTCGAGCATCGCGGCCAATCGCGCGGCGGAAATGCCGGGAGCCATGTCGATCACGGCCACATCGTGACGGGAGTAGGGCAGCGGCGACGCCCAACCGCAACCGGAGCCGGCCGAATCGCCCGCATACCAATGCCACGGCGTGCCGGTACGTGCCAGCGGGCCGGTGGACGGCGCCGAAAACCCTTCGAACGCCCAGCTTGACGATTTGCTCACACGGTTGCCGGCGAACAGATGATGGCCGAAGAACAGGCCGACGCCATGAAAACGTCCGCTCATCGCGGCGTTCAGCGCACCCGTGACGTTCGCGGTGGCGTCCGATTCGATTTTGCCGAGCGGATGCTGCGACCCCGTGAAAATCACAGGCTTGCCGAAACCGGTCAGCGCGTAAGACAGCGCGGCACTCGAATAGCTCATCGTATCGGTGCCGTGCAACACCACAAATGCATCGGCGTCATCGCGGTGCGCGCGCAGGTCGTCCGCCATCGTCTGCCAATTGTCGGGCGTCGCGTTCGACGAATCGATCAGCGGGTCCAGCTCGGTGAACGAGAACAAGCTCGAGTCCAGATGCGCGTCCTCAATCAGCCGGCGCAGCCAGCCGCGCATATCGGCGCCCGGAACCAGACCGTTCGGTGACTCGACCATACCGATGGTGCCGCCGGTATACGTGATGTGAATGCGCATATGCCCACCCTCTTACGATAAGGACCTTCTTTAGTGAGGGACCGATTGTGATCTTCTGCGATTGTACGTTCTCCTGCGCCGGCACATGGGCCGGGCTGCGCGTTGCGAGGCAAGTAAGGGAATCGCAAGAAAGTGCCGTATGCCCCCTGTTGGAAATGCAGGGAATATATTAGGCTGGAACATATGAGCGAAACCAACGAACTTCGTATTGCTGTAATCGGCGCCGGCCCCGCAGGCGTCTACTCTTCCGATATTTTCCTGCGCCAGCTGGGCAAGCTCGGCGAAGAGCTGGGACTGGGCACCAAGGCCCGCATCGACCTGTTCGAAAAGCTGCCGGTGCCGTTCGGCCTGGTGCGCTACGGCGTGGCCCCCGACCACCCTTCCATCAAATTCATCGCATCCGCTCTCGAGAAGACGCTCGACAACCCGGACATCCACCTGTACTGCGACGTGGAATTCGGCAAGGACGTGACGCTCGACGAGCTGCTCGAACGCTACGACGCGGTGCTGTTCGCCACTGGTGCCGTCGAAGACAAGCCGCTCGGCCTGCCGGGCGCCGACTTGGACGGTGTGTACGGTGCCGCCAAGTTCGTGGAATGGTACGACGGTTACCCGACCGGCGCCCGCGAATGGCCGCTCGATGCCGAGGAAGTCGCTGTGATCGGCGGCGGCAACGTGGCCATGGACGTGGCGCGCGAGCTGATGCGCAACGCCGACGACCTGAAGGAACGCACCGACATTCCGGACAACGTGTACGAGGGCATCAAGGCCAACAAGGCCAAGACCCTGCATCTGTTCATCCGCCGTGGCGTGGCTCAGGCCAAGTTCTCCGTGCAGGAGCTGCGCGAAATGGAGAAGCTGCCGGGCGTGCAGCTGATCATCAACGAAGACGACTTTGATCTGGACGACGACACTATCGAGGAGGCCGGCAAGGACAAGCTGACCCGTCAGATGGTCGAGGAGCTGTTCACCATCCGCGAGATGGCCGAGGACATGGAAGACGACGGCGACACCGATTTCGAGGGCAACCCGGCGGATCGCAAGTACTACATCCACTTCAATTCCGCTCCGGTCGAAGTGCTGGGCGAGGACGGCAAGGTCAAGGCGATTCGCGTGGAGAAGACGACGACTTCCGCGGACGGCAAGATGACTCGCACCGGCGAATTCGAAGAGTACCCGGTGCAGGCCGTGTATCACGCAATCGGCTACAAGCCGGCTTCCGCGCCGGGCATCGCGTACGACGAGCGTCGCGCGCACCTGGCTAACGCGAACGGCGACGGCCGCATCACCACGGAGGCCTCCGGCGAGGGCGCGCAGGTGCGTGAGCGTCTGTACGCCACCGGTTGGGCCAAGCGTGGTCCGGTCGGCCTGATCGGATCCACCAAGTCCGACGCGCTGCTCATCGTCACCAACATGCTGGAGGACCTGTCCAAGGCCGCCGAAGGCGGTCGCGTGGCCGCTGACCGCGATCCGGAATCCATCGACCGTCTGCTGGCTTCCCGCGGTGTCAAGCCGATCGACTTCGCCGGCTGGAAGAAGGTCGACGCGTTCGAACGTGCCGAAGGCGCGAAGGAAGGCCGCGAGCACAAGAAGGTCATCGACCCGGAGCAGATGCGCGCGCTGGCGCATGCCTGAATCGGGCCGGCTGGAATTAGGGTGGGAGTGCTGACTTCCTGACACCCTAACTCCAAGCCTTTTAACGCAATCTAGTAACGCCCTGCACGTCCGATTCCTCTGAATCGGACGTGCAGGGCGTTAGTTTTTGCCGCTTTAGTGGTCGATTTTCGGCGGACTGGTCGCGTAGCGTGCGTTTTCGATCGCACAACCGCCCGTTTCTCCAGAATCGGACATACGCGGTCGTTTTGACCTATTACCCCCGAAGTTCGGGTCCATGCGCTAGGCTGACCCCAGTGAAACGCGGTGCGCAATATCATCGCAAACGGATGCTGGCATTGAAATCTAAGGTTGTGAAGTCGGCATGAACTTTGGAAAACACGTCAAGCGCAAGGCACTGTACTGCTGTTCCGTGTCCGTCGTGGGCCTGCTGATCGCCTGCCTGATCGGCTTCGCCATGGGCGTGGGTCTTGTCGATGTGCATCTCGAAGAGGAAGCCCACGCAGCGGCGTCCTCGGGAACGTCTTCGGAAACGTCCTCCACGTCGGGCGCGCTTAAGAAAAACAGCGCGCCGCAATCGCAGACACAAGCCGTCTCGTCGCCGACGCAGGTCGCGCTGGACGGCATTTCCGCAGTCGAGGGCAGCGCCACGATCACAACGCAGGGCTTCACGCTAAGCGCCGATTCGCAGGCCGCCGTGCAGTCTCAAATCGCTACTTTCGAAGCCGACGGATATACCGCATCATTCGTGCTCGCCGACATCACGACCGGCCGCACGATCGCATACAACGCCGATGCACAGATCTATTCGGCCTCGTCGGCGGAGGCGCCATACCTGATATCGCTGTTCTCAACGGGCACCGTCGACCTGAACAGCGTGGCCCAATCCGCTGACGCGCAGTCCGCCACCGTCCACCAAAAGGTCGACGCCGTCCTGCGCAATTCCGACAACGCGTCTTACGACTGGCTGTACAAAACGTATGGCCTCGACTGCTTCAACACGTGGGCCGAACAGGCAGGCGCGGCTTCCAGAATGGGTGATCGCGGCGGGTACCTGTTCACCTCCGCGCGCGACATGGCCAAACTGTGGACCGCCGGATACGGTTTCCTGTTCGCCGGGCAAACGGCGGGGGTGCAGAACATCACGCCCGAATCGCTGCAATGGCTGTCCGGAGACATGACGAATTCGCTGAACTCCTGCATCCACGCGGCCCTTGGCGATGCGGACACCGTGTACACGAAGGCCGGATGGATCAACGGCGAAGGCGGTTTGTACGCGCTGAACGATGCCGGACTGGTGATGTCGCAGTCGGGCACGTACGTGCTGGCGGTGCTGACGAACGCGTGCGGCCGCAACGATTTGCTGACCAGCCTGATCGGCACGCTTGACGCAGTGCATTCAGGGGATATGCGGGGGTAATACGTTTCAAGTTGGGGTGACTCTCGCCGTGCCGCAGATAGGTCTATGGCCGATGCTGTAGCGTCGTTGCGTGGCATGTTTCTAGATGTTGCAAATCCGCCCTTCAGCTTGTATACAGCAAAATCCCAGCCTGAATTCCTAGGCTGGTGGCCATGAACGGCAAATTGCAGGTGCACGGCCATTGCAATGGCTTGAAAACAACGCTTTTGTTCGCGTTGATGTGGGGCGTCATCATGCTCATCTGGTGGGCGACCGGCGCCAGTCAAAGCACGCTCGGCTACTACATTCTCATCGGCCTGGGCTCCACGTTCGTCTCCTACTGGTTTTCCGACAAACTGGCGATCGCCAGCATGCACGCTCGACAGGTGAGCGAGCAGGAAGCCCCCGTACTATACAAGATCGTCCGCGAGCTATCGGCGAAGGCAGGCAAGCCGATGCCGCGCATCTACATCGCCCCCACCATGAGCC
>UMGW01008611.1_pt1 | contig 10782 bp, 8 predicted proteins | sample 1965371 | NCBI WGS metagenome assembly UMGW01 (sample SAMEA4836082, study PRJEB28245) | human gut metagenome | biome: gut microbiome; material: fecal sample | place: Denmark | collected 2008
ATGCGCGCCGTAGCGGTGCACATTGATGCCCTCCACATTCTCAGTGTAGATGTTGCCCGCGATATGGTCGCGCTTATCGATGACCAGACACTTTTTGCCTGCTTTTTTGGCCTCGTGGGCAAACACGGCACCGAACAGACCGGCACCAACGATGAGATAATCGTACTGTTTCATGTTTTATTCCCCTTTTGCCGGTCGTGCTTCCGGCGTAGTCTTTTTCTGGGAGAGATAATATTGGTCGATGGCGTCCTGAATGCGGCTGCGTGCCGCCTGCGGGGTGATATGCTTCAGCTGCGCTGCTGCCATGGTCTGATGACCGCCGCCGCCCAGCGACTCCATGATCACCTGCACATTCACGGCACCCATGCTGCGGGCAGAGACGTTGACCCCGTTGCCCACCTGCACCGCCACAAAGCTGGCGTCCACGCCCTGAATGCGCAGCAGGTCGTTGGCGGCCTGCGCAATGGCAACCCGGGCTTCCGGGGCCACCTCGCCGCCAATGGAGATGGCACAGTTTTTGTACATCTGCGCCTTTTCCACCAGATCGGCCTTGGCGTTGTACTCCACCATGGTCACATCGAACAACCGGCGCACCCGCTCGGTCTCTGCGCCGTAGCGGCGCAGAGCAGCAGCAGCTTCAAAGGTGCGCACACCGGTGTGCAGGGTAAAGTCCTGCGTATCCAGCAGGATGCCGGCAAGCAGACCTTCGGCTTCCACGCGGTTGGGCTTGTCGTCCCGCTCGCCCACATACTGCAGCAGCTCGGTGACCAGCTCGCTGGCCGAGGAGGAATAGGGCTCGTGACAGACCAGCGCTGGGTTTTCGATGTAGCCCACGCCCTTGCGGTGGTGATCGATGACGGCCACCTTACCGCATTTTTCCAGAATGTCCTTGCTTTCCACAAGACCCACCTGATATGTATCCACCACGATGCACAGGGTGCGCTTGGAGATGATGGGCAGGGCGTCCTTGGGGTCAATGAAGTCATCCTTCTGCCCCGCCTTGCACAGTGCATCGATCAGGCTGGCAGCCAGTGTAGCGTCCCGCCGGACGGCGATGACCGCCGGCACATCGCATATTTTGCAAATGCGCAGCACGCCCTCGGCTGCACCGATGGCATCCAGATCGCTCATGCGGTGACCCATGATGACCACATGGTCGGCTTCTTTGATCAACTTGACCAGCTGGTCGGCCACAAGGCGGCTGCGCACCTTGCTGCGCTTTTCCACGCCGTGGCTCACGCCGCCGTAAAAGGTAAAGCCATCCAGCGTCATCTCAGCGGCCTGATCGCCGCCGCGTCCCTGCGCCATATCCAACGCGTGCTCTGCCATATCCTGCGCTTCCCGCAGGGTGCGCGCACCGCGTCCGATACCAATGGACAGCGAAAGGCTCACGCTGGGGTCCAGTGCGCGGATCTTATCCAGCACATCGTAGCCGCGGTTGGCAAACTGCTCCAGCTGGCGTTCCTCCACCACGGCGATGTAGCGGCCGCCGCTGCCTACCCGGCGCAGAAAGCCGCTGCCGCGCCCGATCATATCCTCCAGAATGCGGTTGACGCCCTCCAGCAGGCGGGCGCGTTCGCTGTCCATCAGATCCCCGAACACATCATCGTAGCCGTCCAGCTGAAAGGCAAGATACCCCGGACGGCTGGCCTTATACTCTGCCTCGATGCGGCGCAGCTCGGTCTCCTCGTTCAGCACCAGCAGGGTCATGCTTTCGGCTTCACCGGGCACGGTGGAACTGTGCACGCTCCAGTAGCCGTCGGCAAGGGTCAGCAGCTGCCCCTCGCGCTTGCGGCACAGCTGCAGATCCAGCCCGGGCAGCAGCTTCTGCACCCGGCTGGCCAGCACATCCTGCCCGCCCAGCAGGCGGGTGCGGAACTGGCTGTTGTACCACAGCACCGTCTCGCCGGAAAGCAGCGCCGCAGGCTGGGAAAGGGGTTCCAGACTGAACTGCACCTTGGATTTTTCAAAGGTGGTGCCGCTTGTCCAGCGCACCACCCAGCTGCGCAGCTTGCAGCGGAACAGGGTTGCCCCTATGCTCCACAGCACCACCAGCACAGCCAGCAGCGGCCATGCCATGGGGCGCTGCACCAGCAGCGCCAGCAGCAAAAGGCCGCACAGCACCGCCAGACTGGCCGTGAGCATTTCCAGTGTCCATCTTGGTTTACGTTTCATTGGTTTTTTTGCCTCCTCAGACGCTGCACCGCCTTGCGGTGCGCCCGGGTCAGACCTCCATCAGGATCGGTAGGATCATCGGGCTGCGCTTGGTGCGCCGGTAGATATAACTGCTCAGCGCCTCACGCACACGGGTCTTTACGCTGTTCCAGTCCCGGACGTGCTCGTCCACACAGCGCTCCAGTGCATTTTCCACAATGCTCTGGGCACCGTCCATCAGGCTCTCGTTCTCGCGCACATACACGAAGCCCCGGCTTACCAGATCCGGCCCGGCCAGCACCTTGCCGGTCTTGCTGTCCACGGTAGCCACGATGATGACAAGGCCATCCTCAGAGAGGTGCTTGCGGTCCCGCAGCACCACATTGCCCACATCGCCCACGCCAAGGCCGTCCACCATGACGGCACCGGCGGTCACCGGCTCGCCCAGCTTCATCTCGTCCTGCGAGAGGATAACGTTGGAGCCGTTTTCTGCAATGAGGATATTGCTGGTGGGGATGCCCAGACTTGCAGCGGTGAGGGCGTGCTTTTTCAGCTGCTTATATTCGCCGTGCACGGGCAGGAAATACTTGGGTTTGGTCAGGGTGAGCATCAGCTTCTGCTCCTCCTGACAGGCGTGGCCGGAAACGTGCACATCATACATACTCTCGTAGATGACCTCTGCGCCCAGCAGCAGCAGACCGTTGACGATCTTGGTCACGCTCTTTTCGTTGCCGGGGATGGGGTTGGCGGAGATGATGATGAAGTCGCCGGGGCCTACCCGCACCTGACGGTGGCTGCAGGAGGCCATACGGCTCAGCGCGCTCAGGGGCTCGCCCTGACTGCCGGTGGTCACCAGCACCACCTGCTCCGGCGGGTACTGGTTCAGCTCGTCCACGCTGATCAGAGTCCCCTCCGGGATGTGCATATAGCCCAGCTCCTGCGCCATGGCGGTGTTGTTGACCATACTGCGGCCGCTGAAGGCCACCTTGCGGCCATCCTCCACAGCCAGATCAATGATCTGCTGCACGCGGTAGATGTTGGACGCAAAGGTCGCAATGATGATGCGCTTATTGCGGGCGCGGGCAAACAGGCTGCGCACACCGGCAGCCACCTTCTGCTCGGTGGCTGTAAAGCCCGGGCGCTCCGCGTTGGTGGAGTCGCTCAGCAAGGCCAGCACACCGCGCTGCCCGTACTCGGACAGGGTGGACAGGTCGGTCACGCCGCAGGCCAGCGGGGTGTAATCGATCTTAAAGTCGCCGGTCTGGATGATGGTACCGGCGGGGCTGTCGATGGCAAAGGCCACGGCATCCGGGATAGAGTGGTTCACATGGATGGGCTCCACGGTAAAGCAGCCCAGCTTGATCTTCTGCCGGGGCACGATCTCCACAAACTTGGTCTTACCGGCAAGGCCGAACTCCTCCAGCTTGTTTTTGATCAGGCCGCAGGTCAGGCGGGTGCCGTACACCGGCAGGCTGAACTTTTGCAGCAGATAGGGAATGCTGCCAATGTGGTCCTCGTGGCCGTGGGTGATGAGCAGACCCTTGATCTTATCCTTGTTCTGCACCACAAAGGTGAAGTCCGGGATGACCATGTCCACGCCGAACATCTCGCTGTCCGGGAACACCAGACCGCAGTCCACGATGATCATATCGCCGTTGCACTCGTAGACGGTCATGTTCTTGCCGACCTCGCCCAGACCGCCCAGCGGGTAGATATGGATGGGAGTCGCTGCCTCCTTGGGCTGCTGCGCACGGCGCGGGCGGCGGTTATAGTAGGGGCGGCGAGTGGTGGGACGGGTGTGCTTTTCCCCTGCGGGAGCAGTGCCGTTTGCGGCAGCCGCCTTGGGCGCTGCCGGGGCTTTTGCACGGGGTGCGGGGTTATTTTCTTTTGTTTGAGCCATTCTTTACCTCCAGATTCAATTGCAGGTCAGGCCGCGCCCCCACCGGGGAGAGCAGCCGCACCTTGCACAGGGGAAGCACCTGAAACTGCATCGGCTTCCGGTTGATGCATCGTATAGAATTTATCGTTCAGCGTGCTTTTTGCGGCAGCGCTGTTGGTTCCGCAAGAGGTTCTTGGCCAGGTAAGTCCATCTGTTCGATGCGACCGTGGCGTTTCTGCCGGAACAGCCGGGCGCACACCTTTGGTGCACCCCTATACGCATTTTGTTACGCTAAGTATAGTATCTCGCACCGGTTTTGTCAATTCCAAGGTTTGGCAAAACTGGGCCGACGTATACATTGGCTCTTGACATCCCGGGCAAAATAGCGCTAAATAAAGATATTCTATTCTATAAGGAGAACCCCATGAAACAGGTAGAGGTGTACACAGACGGCGCTTGCAGCGGCAACCCCGGCCCGGGCGGCTGGGGTGCGGTGCTGCGCTACCGCTTTGACGGCAAGGTGTACGAAAAGGAACTGAGCGGCGGCGACGCCTGCACCACCAACAACCGCATGGAGCTGACGGCCTTTATCGAGGCGCTGCGCCAGCTCAAGGAGCCCTGTGAGGTGCGGCTGTGCTCTGACAGCCAGTATGTCATCAACGGGCTGGAAAAGGGCTGGGCCAAGGGCTGGAAGCGCCGGGGCTGGAAAAAAGCCGACGGCTCCCCTGCCCTGAACCCGGACTTATGGGCACAGGCGCTGGAGCAGGAAGCACGGCACAAGATCACCTACGTCTGGGTAAAAGGCCACGCAGGCCACCCGGAAAACGAACGCTGCGACCAGCTGGCCGTAGCACAAAGCAAAGCACATGGCGGGAGGCAAGGAACATGAGCGACGCATTTTTGCCCGGCAACGGGTTCGACACCTACGAAACACAGGACAAGGTGCTTGTCAGCATGGACGGCACTGTGGACTGCGGCGTTGTTGTGCGCATTTTGCAGCAGCAGGGCTTTGGCGTGGCCGGGGCTGTAGTGCAGCTGGCCGCTGACCAGAGCGCTTGGGCAGCAGCCGCACGGCAGGCTGCCGAGGCTCTCGGCATCGAGTGCATCGTGCTGAAGGCAGAAGCACTGGCAGACCAGCCCGCCGAGGTACTGGGCAGCGGCAACGACGCCCGGTTTGCCGCCCTGCTGACCGCTGCCGACAAGCTGGGCATCCAGTATATTGCCACCGGCCACCACGCCCGGGTGGAGCTGGACAGCGACGGCGTGCACGCCGTCTGCCCCGCTGTGGACGCCGCACTGGACGAAAGCGCTGCACTGGCGGCGCTGCCGCAGGACACCCTTGCCCGTCTGCTGCTGCCCCTGGGCGAGTTTACCGCCGCCGATGTGCAGGAGATGGCACAGGATTTTAAGGTGAACGGAACGGTCTGATCCAACCGCTTTCCACACAAAAAAGAAGCGCCGCATCTATACGATGCAGCGCTTCTTTTTTTGCATACTTTAGTTCTGCGGGTGCACGATATCGCGCCAGTCCAGATCTCCGCGCTCCAAACCGTGGATCAGTACCTCAGCAGTAGCGATGTTGGTGGCCATGGGGATGTTGTGCACATCGCACAGGCGCAGCAGGGTCATCTCATTCGGCTCGCTGGGCTTGGCATTGATGGGGTCGCGGAAGAACAGCAGCAGGTCGATCTCGTTGCAGGCAATACGGGACGCGATCTGCTGGTCGCCGCCCTGCACACCGGCCAGAAAACGCTGTACCTGCAGGCCGGTGGCCTCGGAAATCAGTTTGCCGGTAGTGCCGGTCGCCACCAATTTATGCTGGCTCAGAATACGGCAGTACGCCGTGCAGAACTGAACCATCAGCTCCTTTTTGGAGTCATGCGCGATCAGGGCAATCGTCATCTGTAGATCTCTCCTCTATTGAAACATTTGTATATAAAACGCTTGATAAATTTCCTTTGTTATACATGATATCACAAACGCAACTCATTTACAACAGGTTTTTGGACACAATATTCAAATTTTCGTTCAAGTTCAGCACTTTGCACGCAGCTGCGCTTTACTGCGCAAGCATTGCATCGTTGTTTTCTTCCTCTGTCACCCCTGCGGGCGCGGTCGTCTGCTGCGGTTCTGCGGCGGCTGCATCGGTCTGTGCATCATTCGCAGCATCCGGGGCGGTCTGGGCGGCGGTATCTGCCGCTGCGGCGTCCTCCTGCACCACGGTGCGCGGGTCTACATAGGGGTCAACCTCCAGCGTGCCGTCCTTCATGGCAAAATAGGCATTGGCGATATCCACCACCAGATCACCGGTACGGGCACCGTAGCCGCCGTACTCCACCGTAATGCCGATGGCGATTTCCGGGTCGTCTGCCGGGAGATAGGCGATCATCATGGCGTTCAGGTAGTGCTTGCCCGAAGCGTAGGTCTCGCTGCGCTGGGGGGTACCGGTCTTGCAGGCGATGGCAATGGGATAGCTGGAGATCTTGCCGCTGATGGTGCTGGGCACCAGTGTCATGCCCTGCCGCACCAGTTCAAAGGTGTTGCCGTTGCCCTCGATGACATCCATCACCTCCGGCTGGGTCTCGCTGAGCACCTCGCCGGTGTTGGTATCCAGAATGGCCTTGACAAAATGGGTGCGGTAGCGCACGCCGTTGTTGGCCAGCGTGGCGGCGTAGGTAGCCAGCTGGATGGGGCTTACCACCGTGTTGCCCTGCCCGATGGCGGCCTGAATATCCAGCGATGAGGTGTAGTTTTTGTCTGTCTTTTTGGTCAGCCGTCCCACGACCTCGTTTACCTCCACGCCGGTGCGCTGCCCAAGACCCAGCTTGTAGGCGTAGGCATCGTAGACGTCACTGGTCAGGCGGCGGCCCACGTCGTAGAAGAAGATGTTGCAGCTCCACTTGATGGCAGTGACCACGTCAATGTTGCCGCTGTGGCCGTGGCGGGTGCAGCGGGGGTGGTAGTCCTTATAATAGGTGTACACGCCGGTGCAGTTGACGGTGGAGTACTGGTTGATCAGGCCGCTGTCCAGCGCTGCCACCGCCACCGCAGGCTTAAAGGTGGAGCCGGGGGTGTACAGGCCCTGCAGCGCCCGGTTGAACAGGGGCAGGCTGGGGTCGGCGCTGTACTCAGAATAGTTGGTGGCGTACAGATTCTGGTCAAAGCTGGGGTAGTTTGCAGCCGCCAGCACGCTGCCGTCCTTTACGTCCAGCACCACCGCAGCGCAGGCGGCAGCTTTCATATCGCCGGTGTTGTACACCCGGTTGATCATGTCGATATTGTTGGCAAGGGCCTTGTCCACCGCCCGTTGAAAGTCGCTGTTGATGGTCAGCTGCACGGTATGCCCCGGCTCCGGCACGGTGGTGATCTTGGTGTCCACGATCACGCCGTCCGAATTGCGGGTGATGGTCTCCACGCCGTCCTTGCCGCGCAGCTCGTCCTCGTACACGGACTCAAGGCCGGAGATGCCGATCACATCGTTCATGTTATAGCCTTTTTCCTTGAGCGGATAGGTCACCTGACCGTTTTCGTCGGTCACCTTCCACTTTTCGGCGGTGATCTTGCCCACACGCCCCAGCACGGCGGGGAGGATATCTCCCTGCTCATAGCTGCGGGTGCTGGTCTCCACGATCTCCACGCCCGGCAGCGTGAGGGAATGCTCCTTGATGGTAGCCACCGTCACCTGACTGACGTTTTCCGCCATGACAAAGTTGTTCACGTTGGAAAAGGCCTGCCGGTCCATCTCGTAATGGATGCCCGCCAGCACCCGCTGCCACGGCAGAGAGAAGCTTTCCAGATGGTTTTTCTCCACCAGCATCTCCATCACATCGTTGGCGGTGGCGTACTGCTGCAAGCCCAGCGTCTCCTTCATGTCAGCCAGCGTTTTCTGGTCGCTGGTGCTGTCGGCGCTGTCCGTAAAGGTATAGTTCCCGGCGGCGTCCGGCTCACTGATGAGCAGGGTGTCCAGCCATTTTTCATCGTTCTTGCGCAAAAGTTCCACGATCTGCTGCAGCATGGTGTCCAGATCCTGATCCCCCATCTGCAGCTTGTTCAGCACCACATTATAGCCGGTGCTGGTGGTGGCGATGCGCTTGCCGGTGCTGTCCACGATATTGCCGCGCGCGGCGGTGACCGTGAACTTATAATCCGTGGTGTTGGTGGCTTTTGCCTTGAAACTGTCCCCGTTGACCAGCTGCAGAAAGATCAGCCGGAAGGTGTACAGCCCCATGATGATGCAGGCCACTGCGATGAGCAGCAGCATCCGCTGCACCACGACCTTGCGTTCATTTTCGTTCATCTGGTTCTCCTTTTACGGGTTAGACCACACCGTTGTCGATCCTGAACCCGTCATGGATACGCTGCACCAGCCAGAAGGCCAGCAGCGCCGCCGGGATGGTCAGCACTGCACTGGGCAGTACAAAGGCAATGTACCGCAGCGCAGCGCCGGCATAGCCCGGCATATAATAGAAAAACAGCCAGTCCAGCGAGAGCACCAGCAGCGCCGTTATAGTATTTACGGCGGCAAAGTTGCCGGGGTTCACCTGCAGATACAGCTGCACCAGCACCGATACCCCAAAGCAGAGCAGCAGCAGTTCCAGCGCCAGCATACCCACCGTGCGCCCGGCGGCGTAGTCCCACAAAAGGCCGCCCACCGTGCCCAGCAGCGCCCCGGCGAACTCCCCTTCAAATACTGCCACCGCCAGACACAGCGGCAGCACCAGCAGCGGCTTTGCCTGCCCCAGCTGAAAAAGCCCGGGCGTGGTCTGCAACGCGGCGCACACAAACAGCGCCAGCACATAGCAGCCCCACTTCAGCAGCTGACTGCGGCTGCGCTTGCGGCGAGATTCCATAGCAGTGTGCCCTCCTTAGTACGCAGTAATGATAAAAACGTGCTTGGCGGTGCGGGGGTCGGCACCGGGGCGCACCACCGCAATGGAGGATTTGCCGCTGGCTTCCGGCACCACATCCTGCACCGTACCCACCAGAAGATCCGGCGGGAACACCCCGCCCAGACCGGTTGTGATGACCTGATCGCCCGCACGGGTCTCGGTGCTGCGCTCCAGATTGGTCAGGGTGCACAGGCCGTCCGGCGCATAGGTGGTGTTGCCGTTCAGGATGCCGTTTTCCCGGGTGCGGGAGACCACGCCCGCCGCATTGAAGCTGGGGTGCAGGATGGTCATCACCTTGCAGCTGGTCGGGTCAGCCTCCACCACCATGCCCAGCAGATAGCCGCGGTCGCTGATAACAGCATTGTTCACCGCCACACCGTCTGCGGTGCCCTTGTCCAGCGTAAAACCGCCAAACTCGTCCAGCGGGTCGCGTCCGATGACAAAACCGGACACATAGGTGGCGTTGCTGTTCTTTTTCTGAATATTGGCCAGCGCCTTGTAGGCCTCGTTCTCGGCCTTGATACGGTCGTAGTCCACCATCTGCTGGCGCAGCTCGGCGTTTTCCGTTTCCAGCTGCTCGTTCTGCTCCATGACTTTGTCGATGCTGGTGTATTTTTCCCACACCGTACCTACGCCGCCGCTGACCACAGCTGCCGCCTTCTGGAAAGGGGTCAGGATCACGCCCAGCAGCTCCTGCGGGGCAGCGGTCAGTCGTCCGTTGGCACCGGCGTAGGCCATGATGCCCACCAGAAATACCGCCACGGCCACAAGGATCTTGAATTTCCAGGTATCAAAAAAATCTTTCAAAGGGTCCTTCCCTCCTGTCGGGATGCCCGCGCCCTACCGCAGGCCCTTGCATGAAAAAAGCGCGGACAGCCGTGCCATCCGCGCAAGATGCAGTGTTTGCAGCGGAAAAAACGCACAGCTGCTGTGTCTGAAACTTTTCCGCATTCTGAGCAGCACTCTCCCCAGAGAGCCGCTCTTACATATGTCCTCCATCGGTGTCCAGCACATCATGCAGCACGTCCACATGATCCAGCACCGCACCGGCACCCTTGGCCACGCAGTCCAGCGGATCCTCCGCAATATGCACATCAATACCGGTCTCGCTCTGGATCAGCTGATCCAGACCGCGCAGCAGAGCGCCGCCGCCGGTCAGGGTAATGCCGCGGTCGATGATATCCGCACTCAGCTCCGGCGGGGTGCGCTCCAGCGTCTCCTTGATGGCAGTGGTGATCTTGACCAGACACTCCAGCAGAGCGCCGCGCACATCCTCAGAGTGCACCACGATGTTCTTGGGCAGGCCGTCCACAAGGTTGCGGCCCTTGATCTCCATGGTCAGCTCCGGGTCCAGCACATAGGCAGAGCCGATCTCGATCTTGATCTGCTCGGCAGTGCGCTCACCGATGAGCAGGTTGTACTTGCGCTTGATGAAGGCGATGATGGCCTGATCGAACATATCACCGGCCATGCGTACGCTGCGGGAGGCCACGATGCCGCCCAGAGAGATGACGGCGATCTCTGCCGTGCCGCCGCCGATATCCACGATCATGCTGCCGGTGGGCTCGCTGATGGGCAGGCCTGCACCGATGGCAGCAGCCATGGGCTCCTCAATCACAGACACCTGACGGGCACCGGCCTTCAGGGTAGCTTCGCGCACAGCGCGGCGCTCCACCTCGGTAACGCCGGAGGGAATGCAGATGACCACCCGGGGACGGGAGAACATACTGTTGCCGCAGGCCTTTTTGAGGAAGTTCTCCAGCATATTTGCGGTGATGTCGAAATCAGCGATGACGCCGTCCTTCAGCGGACGCACCGCCACGATGCTGCCGGGGGTACGGCCGATGACAGCCTTTGCCT
>UMGW01006526.1_pt1 | contig 10757 bp, 7 predicted proteins | sample 1965371 | NCBI WGS metagenome assembly UMGW01 (sample SAMEA4836082, study PRJEB28245) | human gut metagenome | biome: gut microbiome; material: fecal sample | place: Denmark | collected 2008
CTTTCATGGGGTATTCGGACGCGACGGCGCTTCAGATTGCGCTCTATACGAAGACGCGCCGGGCGTCCTGGCACGGGCCCACGTTCTCGTCCTTCGATCGGCCGAGCGCTCTCACGGTCGAGGGGTTTCTGAAAGCCCTGGCAACGCTCGACGGGAAGGAAGAAGAAAAGGGCTTTGAAGTCGGATTCTCGGCCCGCTCCGTCGGACGAATCGAAAGACGTCCGGCACCCGCCGAGCGCACCGCTTTCGAAGGTCGCCTTTGGGGCGGGAACCTTGCGATGACGACGGCGCTCGTGGGCACGCCGTGGCTTGACCCCGAAGCCTTCCGCGGGGGGATCCTCTTTCTCGAAGAAGTGGGCGAGAGCGCCTATCGGATCGAGCGGATGCTCCTCACGCTCCGGGACGCGGGGATTTTGGAGACGCAACGCGCGATTCTGTTCGGAAGCATTACCGGGGCGGACCGCGCCGTGTCGTTTCCCGGAGACTTCGCGCTTGCGGACGCGTTCGACTTCATCACGTCGGACCCGAAGATGCCGCCCGTCCTTACAGGCTTTCCGATGGGGCACGGGGCCGACAAACACGCGCTTCCCGCGGGGTGCCGCGTAAGGTTGGAGCTCGAGGCTGAAGAAAACTCGGCAGCCGAGACGGCGGGCGAGCGTCGGGCGGTGTTGCGGGCCTTGGAGACTCCTTGAACACGGGTTTTCCGCACCCGGCCTCACCGGGCGAGCCTCTGCGCCGATCATAACCGCGGCGATCGGCCATTTCGTTTTCTGTTGAAGAAGGTTACCTAAGTCTGCGAAAATTCTGGAAAAAATGTTTGATCTTACTCCTCCCGACCTGCCCAAATTCATCGTCTACAAGAGCGGAAAAAACAGGTACGTCCGTCCGGACGGACTACTCCGGGACCCGGAGAAGCAATGCGCCTACCGTACCGAAGGTGACAGCAAGTACGTCGGGAGGCTTTTTCCCGTCAATGGAAAGGACGACTGCTGGGAGATCGTTTTCAATAAAGAGTTTCGCAAACTGTATCCCGCGCTCGAGCGCCTGCGGGTCTTCCGCTACCGGGGCGGGCGGCTGGAATTCGAGCCCAAGATTAACGCCCTCCCCGAGGCGGTGGCGCACTCGGTCGGGAACCAACGGCTGCATGCGGGCGCCGTTCGGGCGCTCGACTCGATTCTCGAAGGAACGGTGCTCATGCAGGCGCTTCGGGAGACGTTTCCCGACGAGAAGACCCGCCGAAGGATCCTGGCGCTCGTCTACTACCTCGCGATCACCCGCGACGCGACTTTCCGAGACTTCGAAACGTTTGCCGAATGCACGTGGCTGCCGTGTGCGCGCGGTTTCACGGACGAATCCGTCACCCGTCTGCTCGGTAGCATTCGCAAGTACCAGATTGAACGCTTTTCTGAAAAACTCATCGAAATTTCTGCCGAGACTCACGGGTCGTGTGCGTTCGGCAGCCGCCGCCTCCTGATGCTCGACGTCACGAGTGCGGGGTCGGCCGCGGGCACTCGAAATTCCAACTTCACGGACTTCCTCGATGCGCCCTCCGCGAATGCACTCCTGACGGTCGACGCGGAGACGGGCGAGCTTGTCGACTGCCGCTACTTCGGAGGCAACATGCCCGACCTCAAGACCCTGAATGGTGTGAGACAGACTGTGATAAAAGCGCTTGCCGCATCGGGCGGACTCTCCGTCAGGTTCAAAAACGCCGTTCTCGTGACCGACAAAACCTACAATTCGGTTGCCTATCCGGACGTACTCCCGGAAAACGCCGTCGTGCCTCTTGATGCCTTCGTCCTCGGTCAAAATCCGGCGCTCGCGGAAGACATCGAAGAGCTCGTCCACGAGAATCGACCTCTGCTCCTTGACCGGAACAGCTACATCAACTTCATCGAGCGGAGTGCGGTGACGACGCCGATCATGGTTCCGCTTTCAATTCCGGGCATCGTCGGGCGAAGGAGGGCCGAGCGGCCGCTCCACGTTCACCTCTACTACGACAAGGTCGAAAACGACGAAGCCGCCCGATGTCTGAATGCGGGTCTCATCGACGCGCTTCGGATAGAGCGCACCGACCCCGCGCGCCTCACCGCTTACCAACGGCACCTTCTTGCCGAATTTACGAAGAAAGACGACGGGAAAACGGTCATCCGCATGGATCAGGTCGAGGATGAACTGTACTGCGCCGGTATGCGAGTGCTGACAAGCGACGCGATCAAGGATCCTCTTGGGTGCTTTCTTGCGTATGAGGAGCGAAGCCGCGCGTCGGACGATTTCGCGAGCCTTGCGGCTACCGCGTCGTCGAGCCGCTCGGGCTTCGCGTTGAGCGCGACTTGGGACGGACGGGTATTCGTTCGGATGCTCGCGACGGTTCTCACGGGCATGGTTCGGGCGCGCATCCGCAAGTACGACGCGACGGTCAAGGACAAGGAATTGCGCGTTCGGTGCGGGAGCGACGCGAAGCTCCTTGCCCGACTCCACAACATCTTCGCGAGGAAAGTCCCGACGGGTTGGACCTTCGAGGCGACGGGCGAGAAAAAGCAGGAACTCTTCCGGGTGATCGGCCTCCCGGTGCCGGTCGCGGGCGCGGTGTTCGGGCGGTCGGACGATGAAGTCTATGGAGACGAGGACGACGACTTCAGCCTCTGACAGGGTGTCGCAAGAGTCTTCCCCCGAGCCCGGCCGTTGCCGCCCCGGCGCAATTCCTGTACCTTGTCCTTTTTCCGACGCGGGGCGCTCGGCTCTCACCGCAGCCCGCGCCCCCGAAGCTTTTCCCGATACCCGAACATGTACGACGACAAAACCGACGACTTGCCCGAGCGACGCACGAGCAAGCGCCGGAAAACCAAGCAGTTTCTGAAGGCCTTCTTCCTTGCGCCCGCCGCGCGTCCCATCACGGCGCGCACGCTCGTGAAGCTCATTCTCGCGTCGCTCAAACTTCACCCCGTGGCGCTTGCGGCGCAGTTCGCGGGGATCATCGCCTTTGCGGTGATGTTTCAGCAAAGCGACGTGAACGCGGTCTTTCTCACCGTCTGGTGCGTCTTCGGGCTCGCGCACTTTTATTTTTCGCTTCACTTCGTGCGGCTTTTCTGGCGCGATCGGGAGCGCGTGGCGCGCGTGCGGGTGTGGATTCGAAGGTGGATGGTGTTGGCGGTCTCTGCGGGCATCATCTGGGGCGTGGCGGGCGCGGCCTTCATCGTGCCCGTCAAAGGGATCGAACAGGTCGTGACCGTTGCCGTGATCGTGGCGGTGACGTTTGCGAGTTGGCCGGTGTATTCGTGCTGGATGCCGTCGTTGACCGCGTTCACGCTCTTGTCGCTCACACCCCTCACGATTTCCGTCGCGGCGCAGTATGGCGTGAGCCAAACCGCCATGGCGCTCGTGATCATCGCCGTGACGGTCTTCATTCTTTATTCGGGGCGGAAATTGAACGAGATGGTCCTCTCGTCGATCCTCACCGACGCCGAAAACCGGCGTCTTGTGGAGCGCCTCAAAACCGAAATCAACCGCGCCGAAAGCGCCCGCCGCGCCACCGAAGCCGTGAGCGAGCAGCGCGCGCGCTTTTTCGCGGCCGCGAACCACGACTTGCGCCAGCCCCTTCAGGCGATGGGGATCTGTTTGGATATTCTCAAGCGCCGCTCGACGCCCGAAACGGCGCCCATCATCGCGCACCTTACGAGCACATCGAACTCCATTTCGACGCTCGTCGAGCAGGTCCTTGAAGTGACGCGCATGGAATTCGGGAAACTGGAACTTCATGTCGAAGAGGTGGACCTCACGGCGCTTCTTGAAGAATTCGAGCAGGAGTTCGGCCCCGTCGCGCGGGAAAAGGGGATTCGCTTCCGTATCCGCCCGATTCCCGTGACGGTTTCGACGGACCCGCAGCTCCTGCGTCGGGCGCTCCGAAACCTCGTCTCGAACGCCATTCGTTATACGGACGAAACGCGCCCGAATGCGGAAGTGGTTTTGGCGCTCCGCCGTCGGGGCACGAGCCGCGTTGAAATCGGCGTCTACGATGCGGGTCCGGGGCTTTCGCGCGAAGACAAAGCGCGCATTTTCGACACCTTCTACCGCGGTTCGGCCGGGAAGGCCCGCCCCGGGACGGGGTTCGGGCTCGGGCTCTCGATCGTGAAGGGGATCTGCCGCGAGCTCGGGATCACCCTTTCCGTGGGCTCGCACCTCGGGCGCGGAAGCGTCTTTCGCCTGTGCCTGGAGGTGAGCGAAGCCGAGCAGGTGCGGCTCTGCTCGCAAAAGGTCGTGCGCGCCGCGGCCGTGGGACGCTTGTCGGGCCCGATCGCGCTCGTCGAAGACAACGCCTTCGTGCGCGAAGCGCTCGGCTCGACCCTCGAAAGCCTGGGGGCCGAGGTGCTCGCGTACGAGTTGCCGGACGACGAGGCGTGCCGGAAACTCGCTTCGATCGAGAACCTCCGGCTTCTCACGGACTACAACCTCGGCGACGACCGCCCGACGGGGCTTGACATCGCGGGGCGGATCGAAAAGCTCAAAGGCACGCGCCTTCCCGCCGTGGTGCTCACGGCCGTGGCGCGCGATTTGATCGAAGCGCGCTTCGAGCGGCCCGAACCCGGAGAAACGATGCCCGCAACGCTTCCGCGGATCCTTCAGAAGCCCGCTTCGGTGGAGGCGATCGTGAACGCGCTGAATGCGGTTTCGGCACCTTCGACCGACTCGACGGCAGCGCCCGAACCCGTCGCGAACGATTCGACTTCCGCGAGCGAACAGCAGCCGTAATCCTGACATCGGGCGGCGCGTTCCGCCCGCGGGCTCTTTTCCGTTTTCCACGAACCGAAGAATTTTCAACCCATGTTTTCCGACACGACGTCCTCCCCCGACGAATTCGCTCTCGAAGAAGCCGCCCGCATCCGCATGATGCTCGGCACCGCGCGTTTGGAGCCTTTGTTCCCCGACGAAGAAGCGGCGCTCCGCTTGCGGCTCCCCCTGTGGGAGGAACTTCTCGAGCGCGGGCTCGGCGCCAAAGTTCCGACCCTCACCGACGAAGCGCTCGACGCGATGCGCGGACTCCTCGAAGAGCTCCATCGCCCGCTTGCGGCGGACGAGGGCGAAGTGCCGTTCGACGAAACGAAGCACCTTCCCTGGCTCAAAGAATTCGCGCTCGAAGCGAAGCTCTTCCCGGAGGCCGGGGAACTGCGGCGCGCCCGCGAAGCGGTGGAGGCGCACTACAACGACGGGGAACCTTTCACCGTGCTTCGGTGGCTTGCGATGGTGGCGGACGCCTACGACGAAGCGGCGCGTCACGAGGACCGCGGGGACCACGACGGAACCGACCGATACGATAATGAGTGACGAGTGAGCGAACGCCGCTCAAGCCCTCACAGCCTCGTTTCCCAAGCATTCCCCCGCACTTTCCCAGGAGCCCGCCCGTGTCCCACCTTTTCGCGCTTTTTCTCGTCACGAGCCTCGCGAACATTCTGACGCCGGGGCTCGGCGTCGTCATGATCGTCACGTTCGCGGCCGCCTGGGGCTGGCGCCGCACGCTCTGGGGGTGCGCGGGGACGGCGGTCGGGATTGCGATCCTCTTTGCGGTGGCGATGTCGGGGGTCGGGGTGGTGCTCGCCACGAGCCCGCTTCTTTTTGCCGCCGTGAAGCTTGCAGGCGCGGGCTTTCTCGTGTGGCTCGGGCTGAAAACCTTGCGCCGAAAGGCCCCCGCGGTGGTCGACCCCGCGAAGGCGAAAGCGTCGCGCGAACCCACTGAGACGCGCTTTTCGCTCTTTTGGAAGTGCGTCGTTTTGCAGCTCACGAACCCCCAGCCCGTCGTCTTCGCGGTTTCGGTGCTGCCGCAGTTCGTCGATCCGAAGCTCCCCTACGTCCCGCAGGCGGTGCTTTTGACCTCGACCTACGCGCTCCTCGTTTTCGTCTGCATGGTGGGGTACGCCCTTCTTGCGGGTCGGGCGCGCGACTTCCTGTTGCGCGGGCGCGGCCCGCAGCTCATGTACCGCGTGAGCGGCACGGTGTTCCTTCTCATTGCCGTCATCGTCGCGGGGACGACGATTGCGGGCTTGATCGGCTGATCGAGCCTCGGGACGCTCGGCCGGTTGAGCTCCCGAGCTCTTCAACTCTTGAGATTTCGAATCCGGAAAATCGAAACACCGGAGAATTTCTCAAAACGAAAAGGGCGCCGACCATCGCAGTCGACGCCCTTTGACTTTCAAGGTGCCGTCAAAGCACTTGGACGCGTCCGATTACTCTTCGAACGTCCCCTTCACGACCACTTCGCCGTCGCGCATCATGACGCGGCCGCGGGCGACGACGTCGGTAAGCGTGAAGTCTTCCGTGAAGAGGCAGGCGTTGCCGCAGGCGCCCTTGGCAACGACGCCCTGGTCCGCAAGACCCAAGGCCGAGGCGACGTTCGACGTGACGAAGGGGAGAGCCTTTTCGATTGCCATCCCGTAGTCGCCGACGAGGCGCTTGAAGGCAAGGAGGTTCCCTTCGACGCCGCCCACGCCGAGACCCGCCATTTCACCCTTTTCGTTGAAGCGCGGCACGGACCCGTGACCGTCGGTCGAGAGCGTGATGAGCTTCGGATCGACCCCCGCTTCGAGAGCCGCGAGAACGGCAAGCGATGCGTTATCAAAGCAGCACGAGGCCCCCGTCGTGATGTCGATGTGACCGCCCTTCAGCGCAAACTCGACCGCGGCGTCGAAGACGTGGCGGATGCGACCGCAGTGGGTCGGACGGATGTGACGGATGGGGAAGCCGCGCGCGACGATTTCGTCGAACATCGCAAAGGCGCCCGGGATGTTCCCGAGGTGAATGTGAAGGAACCCGGTCTTGCCCGCAATCATGCCGCCCACGCGGATGTCCGCAAGAAGCGCGAGCACCTGCTGGGTCGTGGGGAAGGAGCTGCGGTGGTCGCCGAGCGCGATCTTGACGCCGAGCACTTCGGGAACGAAGAAGAGGTCGTTCGCAACGGAATCCGTGAGGGTCGTGGCGGGATAGCGGTAGTTCGACGTGTACATCCAGGCGGAAACGCCTTCCGTCTTGAGGGCACGGATCTTGGCGAGAAGGTTCGGAATCGAGCGCGTGGTGAAGTCCGTACCCGAAACGCCGACGACGCTCGTCGTCCCCGACCGGATGAGTTCGGAGAGAACGAGTTCGGGCGTGCGGGTCGCGGGGCCGCCTTCGCCGCCGCCGCCAGTCACGTGGATGTGCTGATCGAAAAAGCCCGGCGTCAGAATGCGGCCCGAAGCGTCGATCGTTTCGAGGTCGGGAAGGTCGCACGTGAGATCAGGGCCGATCGCGGCGATCTGTTCGCCGACCATCAAAACGTTCTGACGACCGAGGTCGTTCGGGGCGAAGACGCGGGCGTTTTTAATGAGAAGAGCCATGTCGAATTCTCCGAAAGAGGGTGATTGAGTCGAATGCGAAAGCAGGTTCGCGAAGGGCCGCCGCGGGTCCCAAAAAAGGGGGCGGCGGAATCCTTCACGAGGTCAAAGCGGTCAGAAAGCTCAGAGGAGCGCGGCCGAGGCGATCACGTTCACGGCGAGCGCAAGGAGCATCACGGGCACCGTGCGGCGCACGATGTCAAAGGGGGTGAGCCCCGCAATACCCGCGACGGCAATGATGACGCCCGCGATCGGGCACATCGTACGGGCAATGCCCGCAGAGAGCTGCACGGGAACGGCCAGAACCGCGGTGCTGATGCCGACGCTCGCGGCGGCTTCGGGAAGAAGGGGCGAGAACGCGAAGAAGGCGGCATTCCCGGAGCCCGTCACGACGGTCGCGACGACCATGATCGCAAGCATCACGAGGAGCATCACCCAGACGCCCGCGGATTCCATCGAGGCCGCGGCCTGAATGAGGGCGGTGACGCCGCCCAACTTATTCATACCGAGCGCAAAGAGTTCCGCGCAGCAGATAAGACCCACGGTCGAGGTGAAGACCTTGCCCATGCCTTCGAAAACGGCCTGGGTCGAGGCGCAGCAGTCCTTGAAGGAGCGCTTCGTGAGGAGGTCGACGAAGAAGGCGATGAGAATCGACACGATGATCCCCGTCTGAAGCGAAAGCTTCACGTCGGCGTAGACCATCGGAGAGAAGACGATGAGAAGGAAAAGCGGGAGCATCGGCAGAATCGCGTAATGCGCGGGACCCGCACCTTCGAAGGCCTTCGCGATGTCCTGCTTTTCTTCCGCGGGCCCGTTCGCAAGCTTCAGCGCGTCGCGACGGTCGAACCAGCGCTGCACGAAGAAGTGCCCGATCGCAACCGACGCGATGACGCAAAGGGCCACCGGAATCTGGCTCGTGACGAAGTAGGTGACGACGTCAACCTGCATCAGGTCGGCGGCACGCATGGCGTTCGACGAGGCGGGCCCGAGGTCGAGACAGCAGGTCGAACCGATCACGGCCGCGGCGGAGGCGCGCGAAACGCCGAGCGCGACGAGAAGGGGATAAACGGACGCCATGAGCAAAAGACCGAGACCCACGGCGGAATTGATGAAGAGCGCCATGAATTGGCCCACCACGTACGTGACGGCGAGAAGCACGTAAGGCGACCGAATCGCCTGAAGGGGCTTGACGCACAACTTCACGAGCGCCTTCGACGCGCCGATGCGGTCCATGTAGACCGAGAAGCCCGCGATCAACATGATGTTGAGGCCGAGGCCGGGGAGGCGCGAGCGCATGAGCGCCGTGAACGCTTCGCCGAGGTCGAACCCGAAGAAGTTCGTCGACTTGTCGGCCGCCACGGGCATCGTGCCCGTCGCCGCGGCGCAGACGAGCATCACGAAGCCCGCGAGCAGGAGAACGATCGGCGGGTAGTAGTTTTTGAGCACGCAGTAGGCGACGACCGCCACCACGGCGAGCGTAATCAGGATTCCGAGCATCGGGAGAGTCCTTTTTGTCGGTGAGGGTTGAAAATCGGGGAAAGTCCGCATAAACGGGATGCGCTGATTCTAGGGACTCGGCAAACCGACCGCCACGCGTGAAAACCCGAACGCGGTGTTCGACGGCGCTTCTTGGGGACGCCTGTTTTCATGACATAAACAGAGCCGTTTTGTCGACAAATTCCATGAAAATCAGGTTTTTCCCGTAACGGGGAGGGCCTCGGACAAAGAAAGGCGTTTTCGAATTTGACCTTGGGGACGCCGCCGTCGGACAATGCCCCGAAGCCCGTCGGTGAAGAGGTGCCTTGCCTCTTTTCCTTCCCTCTTTCCGAAACAAAAACCGACGAGCCCTCGATTTTTCGTTTTTCCCACTTCGCTTTGGAGCCCAGCCCATGAAGCTCAAGTCCCTTCTCGCCGCCGCCGTCGTGGCGGGTGCCTTCGCCTCGACCTTTGCTCAGGCCGCCGAATACGTGGTCGGCACCGGGGCGACCTACCGTCCGTTCGAATACGAAACCCCCAACAAGGAACTCGTCGGCTTCGACGTCGACCTGATGAAGGAAATCGCCAAGGCCGGGGGCTTCGAAGTGAAGTTCGTCAACACGCCCTGGGACGGCATCTTCGCCGCGCTCAACAACGGCGACCGCGACATCATCATGTCGGGGATCACGATTACCGACAAGCGCAAGGAAGTCGTCGACTTCGCCCGTCCCTACTTCCTCGCCCATCAGCTGATCCTCACGAACAAGAACCTTCAGATCAAGTCCCTGAAGGAACTCGAAGGGAAGTTGATCGCGGTCGTGAACGCCTCCGCGGGCGACATCGCCGCCTCGAACGCCTTCGGGAAGTCGTCCCCCAACATCCGTCGTTTCGACAATACGCCCCTTGCGCTTGAAGAACTCAACAACGGCGGGGTCGATGCCATGATCGGCGACGTGGGCGTTCTTCAGTACTACGCGAAGCAGAACCCCGAGAAGCAGTTCAACCAGTGCCGCGATCCGGGCTTTGAAGAACAGTACTTCGGCATCGGCATCGCCAAGGGCAACAAGGAAGTGCTCGACGCCGTGAACAAGGGCCTCGAAGCCGCCATCGCCTCGGGAGCCTACAGCGAGGTCTACAAGAAGTGGTTCGGCACGGACGCGCCGAAGCTGCCGTAATTCCCTTCTGCTCTTCGGGGGAGGCCTTCCTCTCCCTCCGAGGAACGAGCCCGACGCTCCCGTTTTCCCACCAAGGGCGCAGGGAGCCGACGGGCCGAAACGGGTGAAAACCGGCTGAAAAGGGCGTTCCGCTCGGGCGGACGCCCTTTCGGATATTTCGGACGTCGCTCATTCGATCCTCCGAAATCCCGATTCCGCCCGTCTCTCTTTGCTTTCAACCCAACCAAGTCACCAAGTCATGTTCGGATTTCGCTCCGACGTCATCGTCGAATACTGGCCGCTCTTTTTGAACGGCGCCTGGATGACCGTGAAGATCACCGTCGTCTGCGTGCTCCTCGGTCTCATTCTCGGGACGCTTCTCGGCATGGGGCGCCTCGCTTCCGCCCGTACGGCCGCAGCGAACACCCTCCTTCACTACGGCGTGCGCTGGCCGATCGCGGTCTACGTGAGCTTTTTCCGCGGCACGCCCCTTTTCGTGCAGATCTTTCTCATGCACTTTGCGGTGCTGCCGCTCTTCATCCATCCGGTCGACGGTCTTTTGATCGACGGGTCGCTCGCGCGCGAGATCCGCAGTCAGTACGGGGCGGTGCTCGCCGGCGTCTGCGCGATTACGCTCAATGCCGGCGCCTACATGTCGGAAGTCTTCCGCGCGGGGATTCAGTCCTTGGACAAGGGCCAGATGGAAAGCGCGCGCAGTCTCGGGATGAGTTACGGTCAGGCGATGCGCCATATCATTCTCCCGCAG
>UMGW01055185.1_pt1 | contig 10736 bp, 6 predicted proteins | sample 1965371 | NCBI WGS metagenome assembly UMGW01 (sample SAMEA4836082, study PRJEB28245) | human gut metagenome | biome: gut microbiome; material: fecal sample | place: Denmark | collected 2008
ATTTATAGCTAAAGCTACGGGGCTTTCTTTAGATGAGCTTAATGATATATTAAAGTAAAATTTAATCATTAAAAAATCAACACTAGAATAAATGGTGTTGATTTTTTTATTTTATACTATTTGAAATACTCATTTAAAATTTAAAAATGGACCAACTATAATGTTGATCCACTAATTTTTATTCAAAAAATTTATCAATAAGTGTTTTTTGAGTATCACTATATAAATCATAATTTGCTTTATATAGATCATATGTACTAATTTCTATAGACTTTGAAATTTTAATACCACTTTCATTTTCAGCAATTAGATACATATTTAACTTCATTGTTTTAGGCAAGGTAATTTGAAGTAACTTATTTGATTCTACAAGATTAAATAGTTCTAAATTTGTTCTTATTACATTACAAAATTCATTATATGTTTTCTCACCATTATATGATTCACTTATTTCATCATCATCAAGTGATGTCATAATAATGTAATACTTTGTATTGCTTTCATTATTATTAACAATTAAATTAGCCGTTAAAGAAAGAACCTCTTCTTTTGTATATCTAATATTAAGCGCTAAATCCATATCCGCAACAAAGTGCTTCAATTCTTCTTTAGGTTGAGCCTGTGCTAACTTATATGAAACTCTTAGGCTTCCATTTTTAGTCATTTCAGGAGCATTTCCTTTATAATTAACAAGTGGTCCTGTAGCCTCTACAACATCACCAACCTTAGGCTCATATGAACTATTTAAATCAGCTCTAAAGATAGTAAGATCATTTGTACCATCGGTAATTACAAAGGTTGTGTTCTTATATTGTGTACTAATATCAGTAACTATTTTAACTGTACCACGAACCGTATAGGAAATAGATGTACCTGCTTCACCTGCACTTGCACAAATATCTAAGGCTTGTTTAACCGTTAATGAAGATGGAATATCATAGATAGCTTTGATTGTTGTTTTACTTGAAATAGTAACTGTTTCACCAGCCTCATAACTATTAGTACCATCAGTAAAGTTTTTAAGATTTCCTACCCCATTAGGTGCCGTAACTAAATCTTTAGTTGGTAATGTAATTGTTTGAGATTCTCCATTTTTTACTGTGTAGCTTGTTACTACACTGCTTGCAAATGTACCACCATTTGCATCAAGAATAATCTTATACTCATCAGATGGAGTAACTGGAGTATCTGCATATTTGTTAGGGAAAACAATATCAACATATTCAGGATGATCAATATAGGGATTTCTGTTATGCTGGATTCCATATACTGCATCATTACGATTTGTTTCCTTTTCAGAAACCGGATCTTCATGTGACCATTTTGTAAATAAATTTAAGGCATAATCAGTTAAATAAGGATATGTTCCTTTAAAGACAACATTAGCACCACTTCCCCAAGTACCAACTTGTGATTTATAACGGGTAGCCATATAAAAATAGGTTCTTGCAAAATCACCCTTATATTCATCAATAGGTTCAAACACCGTACCACTATATCCATCAAAAGATGAATGGCCGACCTTAGAACCATTTTTTGAAGTGTAAGTAGCGTTACTTACCTCACCAAAAGGATAATTACTTCTTTTATTATTTACATATCCATCCGTTGGATAGACATGAAATAAATCTGATCTCATTGGAGATTTCTTATTAAACCAGCTTTGGGGAATAGAGTGCTCACGATTGAACATATCTCCTTCCTTTGAATAATTACCACCATGATCTCTATCAGCGTCATAATTCTCATTAGAATACATATCCCAAATAGTATTAGAATTAGGCTTAACATCTGTTTTTTTATAAGCAGACCATAATCCATCATATCCAACATCTTTAGTTCCTTTACTAATGATTGATTCCAATGAATCAATTAAATTAGAACCTGATGACGTATCAACATTCGTATAATATGTATCACTTGAACTACGAACAATACTTGTATTTTCTTTAACAAGAGCTTTCGTTGTAAAAGCACTAGTTATAGCAAGTAATGAAGTCAATAATATATTTCTTATTTTCATATTTTCCTCACTCGTATAATATATTTGTATTAATTATTTGACGATTTGAGTAAGTGAATTTATAACATCCTGGCTCAAATCTAAATTCAAATTTAAATATTCGCTCGCAATTGATTTAAAAGAACCAATTGTAGCTTCAGTTAAATATAATTTACCATTATATTCCATATAAATTACTACAACAATTTTAGTATCATAGGACGCACCAATATCATCAATTCTAATTGATGTCATTCCACCTTCTGATGCAATATTTTTAAATTCAAGATATTTAATATTGTCATCATCTTTAACAACAGAAGCTGCGTCGGAAGCATTTGTAAGCCTAATATATTCTTTAAAATCAATATCCTTCATATAATCTTCTTTAGCAACTAATGCTCCAAATTTTACGCCATCTAAATTCTTCATTTCTTCTGTTAGCTTAACACCAAAGCGGATACAAGCATTATCAATCGTATAATTAGTATTATCATTTGTTGACCAATGATATGCAAAGGAACGAGATATTTTTAAGTTTTCAAAATTAGCTGCTTCATCATTTTTAGATGTTGCTTTATAAAGAATTAATGGTCCTTGTGAAGACGCGTAAGAAGTAAATCGCGGAGCAGATTTATTGTAACAAAAACTAAACCCACCACTACTAAAATTAAAGCCACCCTTTTCTTCTTTAATTTCAAAAGGTGTACCTTCAGTTTCAAATTTGGAATTAGTTTTACCATAAATATTTAAATATTTATTTTGATTATTTTTTAATAACCATTTATTAGATTTTGACTCTAAATAGAATATTTCCTTTGGTGTATCACTACAAGCAAAAACACCATCTTTTCCAGTCATAAAATCAGATACCATATAATTAGTATCTCCACCAATTAAATAAATTCCTTCTGATATATCACTTAAGCTTTCGATTTTCTTAAAATTATAATCATCAAGCTTTAAGGATGAATCAGGTTCAGATGGTGTAGGATCTGGACTAGGTTTTGAAGGTTCAACTGGTTCTACGGGTTTAGTAGTACCCGCATATTTTGATGGATAAACATAATCAACATATTCAGGATGATCAATATAGGGATTTCTGTTATGCTGATAATTATCAAAAATAACATTATTACGATAAATTTCTTCTTTACTTACCGGATCATCATAATGCCATTTAATTAAGGTTTCTAGATTACCAAAGCGTCCATTTAAATCCGATGCGGAAGTAGTCTGGCTATTTACAAGCTTTAAATTATATTTTGTATTAGAACCATATCTGGTTTCCATATAAAACATCATTCTTGCAATGTCGCCTTTTACTTCATCTCTTGGCTCAAATAAAACGTTGTTAGTTTTATTACCATATGCATCTGGTGTAGCATTTGGTACTTCACCAAAATCCTTATTACTACGTGTTGAATTAATCTTTGTTGTAGAAGGCCTTAAATGATGTGCATCACAGTATGGTTCATATGATTCATTAGGAAAGCCATGAGATTTAGCCCACACATGTTCTTTATTCCAAGCACCTGATTCTAAGGCTCTTCCTGAATAGATACAAATTGCCTTTCCTGATCCTTTAGGATCTGGATCTGTATATTTTAATACAGTATTATTCTCTTTATATGAATGCTTAACATAATTAGCACTAATAATTTGGCCTAATGTTTCTTTAATAACTTCCGGATCATCATTTAAATTTACTCTTTTATAATAGCCTTCGGGAGCAACTTCATTATAGTATTTTTCATCAAAAAAGCTTGATGCAATGCTTTGTTTAAAGTTGACAACAAGGATTGTCGAAGCCAACAATCCTGTCATCATTATTTTTTTAATATTCATTTTACTTGCCTATACGATCGAATACGTTAAAACTAAATGAATTATCACCATCTTGGTTGCCATTACCCATAAGACCTGATGTTGCGATAACATCATCTAATTCAATTACTTCTTCTTTAATAGTTGGGCTTTCATATTTCTTTTTATTTTGTTCCATTTTTATCCTCCACTACTTTGATAATTGATTAAGTGAACCTTTTATTTGCTCATTTTTTAATATTTCTAAATCGGATTTTAAATATTCGCTAGCTATTACCTTTACAGAAGCAATCTTTTGTTCAGTAACATATAGCTTACCATTATATTCCATATAAATAACAACTACAAATTCTTCTGCTATGGCTGAATCTAGATTATCTAAGCGTAATGATGTCATTCCACCTTCAGCTGCAATATTTGTAAATTCAAGATATTTAAGGTTTGGATCCCCAGCTACAACCTCAGCAGCACTTGTACATTCCCTAGCATATTCACTCAAATTGATATTGGCTACATCTACCTTCTTTGCAAGGATAGCACCAAACTTAACTCCTTCAAGAGATTTCATCTCTTCAGTTAAATTAACACCAAAGCGTAAGCTTACATTATCAATTGTATATGTAGTTCCATCTTCTGTTTGCCAATGATATGCTAATTGATTTTTAATTTCTAATTGTTCAAATAATTCAGCAGGAGTTAATGCCTCATATTTAGCAACAAGTACAACATCTTCTTGAATTTCAGCATTGAAATCATAGATAGTATCAGTACCTTCCTTGCACCAACCAACAAACTTATGTCCTGGAAGTGCAGGTCCTTTTAGATTTGATGGTTTTTGCTTAGGTAATAGCTGATCCTTTGCAAGTTCATTTCCTTTTAAATCCTTATATGTTACATTGATTGGAGTAACACCTTTAGCTTTATAAAGAACTAAATTTCCTAACTTACTTGTAAGTTTATATGCAGTAAATCTAGGTGAACCAGGATTAAATTGGAAAGAAAAGCTGTCATTAATTACAAATTGGAACTCATCATCTACCATTTTTGGTTCAAAATATGTTTTTTTAGGCTTTGATAATTCAACCTTTTTTTCTGCAACAAGGTTAATATAATTATCATTTAAATCTTGAATAAGAATTTTTCCATTTTCAGCCTTAATACCATAGTAGTTTTTATATGTTACATCAGCACTGAAAATACCACCACTAATTTCACCCATATAATAATTAGTATTAGCCTTTTCATTATATCCACCAATTACATAATATCCAGTTGTTAATTCTTCTAATGTGCTAATTTTATTAAATGTATATCCATTTAATCTAATAATACTTGCATCTTCAAATTTAGCATAAATAGTTGTATTATCTGTAATACTAGTATTTTCAAAATCAAATTCAGTAGTACAAGTATTATCTGTATACCAACCAACGAAATTATAACCCTTCTTTGTTGGAGTTGATGTAGGCTTTGTAGCCTTATTTCCTGTAACTACTGTTTGAGATTCAACTGTAGAACCACCATCAGTATCAAATGATACAGTATATTTAGCTAGCCATTTAGCATATAAAGTTAAATCAGCACTAACCACTGTATTAAAATCATATTTATCAGTACAATTTACATCAGTATACCATCCATCAAATTGATATCCATCTTTCACAGGATTTTCTGGTTCACCAACAGAATTTCCTTCTTTTACTGTCACTGTATTTATAACTGTATTCTCATCAGATTTAAATGTTACATTATATTTTGTAACCTCTGCTTCAGGTAGGAACTTAGCGTATAGCTTTGTATCTGCAGCTACAATATCATTTTCAAAATCCCATTTATTATCAAAAGTAGATTCCTTGTACCATGCATCAAATATATATCCTTCCTTTACAGGATCAGCTGGTTTTGTAATTTTTCCGTTTTCTTCTACCTTACATGCTAAATCAGTTAATTCAGCTTCACCATCATAAAATGTAACAGGATATTTGACTGTAGTATCAGCTGTGAAAAATTCGAGCTTTGATATTTGTACCGGACCATTGCTAGAGGCCTTTTCACAATCAATTACTATTTCATATGTTAAATTTTCACTTGGATTTGTAATGACAAATTCACAAATACCAGCAGCTATAGTTCCATTAACCGTTTCTACCGTGGTTGAGGAATCTGAAACATTTAATTTAATTGAATGCACACTTGAAGTACCATCTTTGTTCGATACAACCTTATCAATAGTCATTTCAACCTTAGAAATTTTTTCAATATAAGATGAAGTTGAAATTTTACCAACGGATGCAGCATTTTTACTACCAAATCTTATATATTTCCATTCATTCCATTTATTATTATTTCCATTTGAAATAGTATATTCTCTACCATTCATTTTAGCATTCCATGTTTTTGTATAAGCTCCTACTTTATTATTGTTCTTATTCTCATCAGGGAATGTCAAAACTCCTACACTCTTATCTTCCGCACTACTAACCTTAGCATTCATTAGTATTCCTACTCCTGTAAGAATACCAACTAACCCACAGCTAATTAATCTTTTTAGTTTCATTTTAACTAAAACCCTCCATATTTTTGTTTTTTGTACTTTTTGTTTTATTTTTTTGTTACTTTTATTTTTTTAATTTTCTTTAAAAGAATTATCAGATTCTAACATTAAAGAATATAAAGCTAATACTTCATCAATAGTTAAATCATACTCTTCCCTATTTGTTGCATAATCAACTATATCAAGACCAACCAAATCAGCTCTTTCTTCAGTTAAGTATAATGTATCATTTGAAATTACATAGAATACAACATAATAAGCATCACTATATTTAACATCATCAATGCTACACATTAATACATTATCCTTAATGGTAACTTCTTTTTTAATAATCTTATCATTTGAAGCTAAGATACCATCAACTGTTGTTTGATTATATGATTTAATTACTTCCGTAAAAGACTCACTTTTTAAATCATAAGCACTAATTAGTAAAGCACCATATGTTCCATTTTCAACTGTATTCTTGCTATCAAGCATAACACCAAATCTTAATTTTAAATTTGAAACGCTATACTCACCTTTATCATTTGATGACCAATCAAATGATAAAGAAGCCTTAACCTTACTTGCCGCAAATTTATCCTCAGGAGTTGCATTACTAACAATTTCATAAGTTCCACCACGATTAATTTCCGGAGTTTTATTATTATAGTTAATAATATAACCTGTTATTCTAATTAAATCGCCTTCTTCAAGTGCTTCACCTTTTGTCGCCGCATATGCTACAAACTCATTACCTTTTGAATCCTTAATTGTAATGCTATTACTATCATCAACACTTACAAAATATCCTTCAACAGTATAAGAAATTGTAGTTTGAGTAGTACCCGTAGAATTAGCTACTTCAATAGCTTCTTCAACAGTTAAAATCTTAGAAGCTTCCCACTTTGCTTTAAAAATTGCCTTTGAAGAAACTTCTACAACGTCAGCTGGTGCATAAGTATTTTCACCATTTGTCCAACCACTAAGCTTGGCATAAGGATATGGTGCAGCTGGATTATACTTTGATAAATCAATGCTTTCTTTTTCCCCTACATTCTTAGTAATTTTTACACCTTCACCATCAGCAAATTTTCCACCATTAGCATTAAAGCTAATATCATATGTAGTTTCTTGAACCGAACTATCTACTTTTTTATAAATAGCAATAGGACTTTGAGAAGCACTACTATAACATGCAAACAAATTATTTTGTTTATTATATTGGAATACCTTTCTACTATTAGTTCCTTGAGCCACAATTGATGTACTTGAATCATTTATATCAATCTTCCAAGAAGCATTATCATCAATTGAAGCTTGTGTTTTCAATTGATTTCCACTTGATGAGGCAGCATATAAAAAACCATTCCCAACATTAAACGCAAATGTATTATCTTTTATGCCAGCGGCTAAAGTAATTAGCTGAACATTTTCATTATAAACAAATTCTTCATTTATCAGTTCAATTTTTGTTGCACCACGATTATTGCTTTTTTGAACTGTGCTAAGTGCTGCTTGATTATCTTCATTCACAATTGAAATTTCATCACCAACTGCTAAATCAGATAAAGAGTTAACCTTTGAAAACTTAACATCCTCTGCTCTAACATTTCCTGATACGGCAAATACAACTACTGAAGCTGTAAGAGCTAAAATACCATTTAAAAACTTTTTCATTCTAATACCTCCTAAATCCAAGGAAGCTCAGCTGAACCAGATCCAGCAAGAGACTTAAACGTAATTGTTACAGTTGCACCTGTTTCATCCATGCTATCAACAGTCATAGTAAAGAATAGTTTTTGTAACGAATCAGATATATAATTTTGATATACATCAATACCAAACTTATTAGATGTTGGTGTATAAAGGGCATCTTGATCTGCAAAATATTCAAGCTTTTCTTCATCAGTTAATTTCTTTTGAAGCATAGTATCGATAAATAATTCATCAGTTTCACTGTTATTATACTTAAATCCCGTAAAGTAAGATTGCGATTTATCATTATCAATTTCTTCTTGGGTCTTCTTTGTTGCATTTACATGCGTAACTCTTACACCAATTGCATCGGTAGCCTCATCTTTATTTATATTATTAATTATTTGTAAATCATGATTATTTAAACCACTACCATTATAAAATTCAATCAAGAAATACTCATCATAAATTGAAGATAATGTCTTATTAGTAACTAAAAGAACATTACCAGTTGTAGAAAAATCATCAATTCTAATCGTTGTAGTTTCACTTACAACACAAGGATCAACCCAGCCAAGTAACATCTTATTAATAGGGCCATGGTCTCCGATATTATAATCCATCATATCAGCACCATATAAACCACCAAGAGCTCCTTGCTCCGAATCATAATCATAATAATCATCCAACCCAAGAAGATGACCTGTTTCATGAATATACGTATGAGCATCATAAGATGCATCCTCCTGATTAGGAGTGATAAAATCAGTTCCTGCAAAAGCGTAATAAGAAGCTTTTTTAGAATCAAATGTTGTAGTAGATTCTGTTTGTGTTGTAAATGCCCAGTAGAATGAATCATTAGATTGATAATCTACAGGACTATTATAAATTAACCATACTGAATCAATATAGCCATCATTATCCAAGTCATAATCTGAGAAATCATAAGCACTATCAAAATGAGTAAGAGCTTCATCTAAAATATCATCAGATGGCATATTTGCACTTTCATCTTGATATTGTCTATTATATTCACTAGCTGTTTTAGATGGTGTAAACCATTCTGTAACCTCAAAATCAAGATTAAGCTTATTATAACTAGACTTTTGATAGTAAGTCATAACAGATTCCCAACCAGTTTCCTTTTCTGTTCCCTTAAATGCTTTAACAATACTATTTCTAACCTCATCTGTTTTTTTAGTATTATCAAGATTAACAGGAATTACTAAAACCTTAGGACTTCCTAAAGATGGCAATACATTTTCTGTAAGAGGACCATCCTTTTTTAAGCAATTATCAAAATGAGTTGTATTCAATTTGTTAATTTCTTTAAAACGAGCGACTAAAGTAATATCACTAACAATTGTTGTTTGTGAAAAATCAAAGGCCTTTGTATCTTCAGAAGACTCAAACCAACCTTCAAATAAATAGCCATCCTTTGAAGGATCAACTACATTATTAAGTAATTCACCCTTGACTAAACGTTCAACATTATTTTCTTCACCATTTTTAAGTGTTACATTAACATATTCAAGCTCTTTATCAAATTTAGCCTTTAATACTATCGTTTTGTTTTCAGTTAATTCTAATGCTCTTACACTATCAAGAGATACATCAGCACCAGCCTCATCAACATACCCAATAAATGTATAATCATTAAATGATGGTGTTATAAATGATACTAGCTTAGGATTAGAAATAACATCATATTTTACATCTTCACCAATGTGGTACTCAATCGTTAATAAATAAGTATCTTTTTTTACTTCTTCCCATTTTGCATATAAAATCAAATCTGAATTTACAGGGCTTGCAAAATCATATGCATTATTACACTCTTCGTCTAAATACCATCCAGCAAACACATAACCACTACGACTTGGATTTGAAGGTTTAGCAACAGCCTCCCCTTTTTTTACCTTTTGAGGATCTAATTCTTCACCTGTGTTTAGATTAAAGCTTACTGTATAAATACTAATAACAGGAGCTGTTGATGACTCGACGGGGCTAGATATAGAGCTACTTGGAGTAATCGTACTTGTACCTTGTGAGCCACTTTCACTTGGAGTAATTGTAGGAGTTTCTGTCTTCTTACTACAACCTGCAAGAATAGTTGTACTAGCAAGAAGTGTTGTAGCTCCTAGAAGCATTAATTTTTTTAGCTTCATTTTGTTTCCACCTTTCTCAAGACAACAAAATAATATTAAATTTGAGCGTACTAAAAAAGCTGACCTTAAAAAGTCAAAATTATGAACATTTGATACAATAAAAAGGTTATCAAGTCAGTTCAAATATTAAGTTCTTTTGTTTTTGTCTTTTTTGTTTTTTCTACTTTTATTAAATATTAATGAAAAGAATTACTTACAAAAAAAGAGGACAAAAAGACCTCCCAATTACATATAACCAATTCTCCTATTAATACCATAATAATTTTATCGCTTTTAATAACTTTTAGCAAGGTTATTTGCTAAAAAATTACATTCTTTTTACATTCTATTCTCGTAAAAATATATTTTATATATAAATCGACAAAATATGACAATGTAAAGTAATTTTAATTAATAACCAATTTAATTTCAGGAACAATAAAAGCTATTACATCAAGCTCTTTGAAAACGTTTTCATGTAAGAAAATGAAAGAAAAATTAAAAAAAATCGCATTTTTCGCCTCTT
>UMGW01027655.1_pt1 | contig 10724 bp, 10 predicted proteins | sample 1965371 | NCBI WGS metagenome assembly UMGW01 (sample SAMEA4836082, study PRJEB28245) | human gut metagenome | biome: gut microbiome; material: fecal sample | place: Denmark | collected 2008
CACCAGCATTCTCCTTCCTCCATTCGGAGCAATGATCTGTCCGGTAATATAGCGAGCCGCATCGGACACCAAAAAAAGCACCGTATCAGCAATATCCTCCGTTGTCGCAATGCGTTTCATTGGAGTCACATCAATCTCTCGCTGAATCATTTCCTGACTAAGTGTTGCCCGTAGCAGCGGTGTATCTGTCGTCGGGACAGGAATGACATTAACGTTTACATTATATGGCGCCATTTCCTTTGCAAGCGATGTTGTAAATCCAATCGCGCCAGCTTTGGCCGTAGCGTAGTGCGCGCAGTAATCGCCACCTGCAAGGGCAAATCCAGAGCTAATATTAACGATCTTCCCTGACAGCTGTTCTTTCATATATGGAAATGCTGCTCTACACATATAGAACATGCTATAAAGATTCAGGCGAATAATCCGATCCCAATCATCATCTGACAATGTCTCAAAGCCACGAGGCTGCTCGCCTCCACCTACGCTGTTAACTACAATATCCACACTGCCAAACTTCTGCTTTGTCTTATCCACAAGTCGTTTTATGCTCTCCGATGAAAGCGCATCAAAAGAACAGAATTCTGCGCACCCACCATCCTCGCGGATTTCCTCTACAGTCTGCAATCCAAGCTCATCATTGATATCACAGATTATGACTTTTGCACCGTAAGATGCAAGTCCTTTTGCGATTCCTTTTCCAATTCCCTGTGCAGAGCCAGATACAATTGCCGCTTTCCCCGCAATTTTCAAATAATCTTTCATCATTTTTACCCATGCATCCATGCCCCGCCGTTAGGGCAAATAACCTGTCCCGTCAAATACTCAGCTGCCTCCGAAACCAAATATGTAATTGCAGCTGCCTGATCCTTCGGCTCACCCACACGATGCCATGAAATACTGTTCTTCTTTTGCTCCCAATAGCTCCTGCGAGACATTCTCGTATCCGTCAAGCCCGTGCCAAGCGCGTTGACATTGATCTGAAATGGCATCAACTCTGTTGCCATCTCCTTTGTCATTCCGATCAGGCCCGCCTTCGCTGAGGCATAGTGAACGTCCGTATTATCACCGATAATACCGGAGCCCGAACTGACATTACAGATTTTTCCGTGTTTTTTCTCTTTCATATAAGGGAGAACCGCCATGGAGAACATATAGGCGCTGGTCAGATTCAAATGAATCAGCCGGTCCCACTCCTTTAGATCTACCTGATCCAATGTCTTTCCCCCGCCAAAGCCTGCCGCGTTATTTACCAGAATATCTATGGAACCAAGCTGTGCGGCGACCTCCTCGACGGCTCGCTCTATCTGCTCCTGACTACCGACATCGCAGGCGACCGCGATTGCGGTCCCTCCGCAATTCGTAATATTCTGTGCTACTCGTTCGGCGCGAGCAATTTCAATGTCGCAAACAGCGACCTTCGCACCAAGGTTTGCGAGCATAGTTGCTGTTGCCTCTCCGATGCCGTTACCGGCGCCGGTCACGATGGCCACTTGCCCCTCCAGCCCAAAATAATCAAGCGTAGCTTTCCAAGTCTTTTCTGTCATAATATTCTCCCTACTTTCCGCGTCTACCGCCAAGGTATGCTTCCACAATCGAGCTATCGCTCGCCAACTCCTGCCCGCTGCCGCTCTTTACAATCCTTCCTTGCTCCATCACATAAGCGCGGTTTGCGATTGTCAGTATTTTTTTTGCATTCTGCTCGACGACTATAACCGAAATTCCGGACCTGTTGACACGCTGAATCATATCGATTACATCATTAACAATCAGCGGCGCAAGTCCCAGGGACGGCTCATCAAAAAGAATTGTTTTCGGATTCGACATCAGTGCACGCGCAATCGCCAGCATTTGCTGCTCCCCGCCGGAAAGCGTTCCGGCCAACTGCCGCTTGCGCTCTCCCAAACGGTTGAACATGGCATATGCCTTTTCCATGTTCTCCGTATTATCCTTGACGGTATACGCACCCATTTTCAGGTTTTCTTCACCTGTTAAGTTTGGGAAAATCCATCTTCCCTCTGGAACCAGAACAATATTGCGCTTAACCACATTGTGCGGCTCCGCCGGCAGTCTTTCCCCATCGCAGAGGATCTCACCGATATTTGGCTTGAGCAGACCTGCAATGCACTTCATCAGGGTGGATTTTCCCGCGCCGTTCGCCCCGATGATTGCGGTAATTTCCCCGGAGTTCGCTGCTAAATTGATCCCGCGCAGCGCCGTAATCTTTCCGTAAGAGTAGTGCAGATTTTTAATCTCAATCATGATTCATTCTCCCCCAGATAGGCTGCTATTACATCCGGATTGCTTTGAATGCTCTCTGGCGCTCCGGTTGCAATCTGCGTGCCAAAATTGATAACAGTAATTTTGTCGCACACATCCATAATAACATCCATGTGGTGATCGATGATAATAATCGTTACATCGTGCTTATCGCGCAGCTCCTTGATAATTTCTGTCAGCTGGCGGGACTCTTCCTCGTTCATGCCTGCAGCCGGTTCGTCGAGCAGCAGCAACTTGGGAAAGGTAACCATTGCGCGGGCAATCTCAAGACGGCGCTGCATTCCATATGGTAAATTTCGGGCCAGCACATTCGCCTGTTCCCATAGGCCTACTTCCCTGAGGTATTCTTTGCACTCGTTATCAAGCCTTGCCTCTTCGCTTCGACAGCGAGAGGTTCTTAGAATACCGTCTAAAAAGCCATAGTGGACGTTTTTCTGACATGAGGTCTTTACATTCTCATAGCAGGTCAAATCCGAAAACAAACGGATATTCTGGAATGTACGCGCCACGCCTGCCTGAGCGATTTTATGCACGGGCATTCCGTCAAGCTGGGTACTCTCCAGAAAGATATGTCCCTCTGATGGGTGATACACGCCGGTAATCATATTAAAAAGCGTAGTCTTTCCCGCTCCGTTCGGCCCGATAATTCCAAATATCTCGTTTTTGTTTATATCAATCGATACATTATTTGTTGCGATAACTCCACCAAAGTTTTTATGAAGTCCTTTAATGGAAAAAAACGGGAGGTTATTCATGCTCTCCATCCCCCTTCCGGACCACTCCATTCATTCGATGTAACCGCTGCCGCATTTGCATTCCGAACTGTCGAATGGCCTTCGGTGTTATTTCCTTGCCACCAACAAGGCCCGTAGGACGGAAAATAATTGTAATAACTACCAGCAGTCCATAAAGAACCATTCTCCATTCCTGCGCCGAACCAAACCGGAGGAACTCGGGCAGCGGAATCAATACCGCGCCCGCGATCAGCGTTCCCGTGATGCTGCCGCGTCCGCCAAGGATTGCTGTCATAATCAGTTCGTTTGACTTGGCCATGTTGAACATTGTCGGGACAAGATAATGCATGTAATGTGCGAGCAACGCGCCGCTCAGCCCACACAGCGCACAACTAATCGCCATTGCCAGCAGTTTATGACGGAAAACGTCAATACCGCATGCGGCAGCGGCCAGCGGTTCCTCGCGAATTGCAATGCAATTTCTTCCAAGCTTAGAACGCTTGAAATTAGCAAGGAACACAACAACTGTTACCAATACGACCGCAACCATCCAAGCCGGGCTACCGGAAGGGATTCCCTGCAGCCCGCGCGCTCCGCCTGTGATACCGGTTAAATTCTGAATAATAATGCGAATTGCCTCTCCGATGCCCAGCGTGACAATTACAAAATAATCGCCGCTCATCCGCAACGTTAGGATGCCTATCAGTACGCCGATCAGCGCAGCGACCAATACTCCCGCCACGATACCGACAAAATTGGGTACGCCAAAATAAATTGTGATAATTGCGGAGGTATAGGCTCCAAGAGACATAAATCCGGCATGACCCATGGTAAACAGCCCTGTAAAGCCATAGAGGACGCTGACGCCAAGTATCGCTATCAAATAAATACAGGTCAGCGTAAATACACCAATCCAATAATCCATGCTTTCTCTCCTAATTACGCCTTATCCTCAGAGGACCGCCCCATAATTCCCACCGGGCGAACAATTAAAATGATAACCAGCATCATATATGCGAACAAATCACGCAATGACGAAGAAATATAGCCCGCTATCATCGTCTCACCGATACCCAGAATCATTGCGCCGACCACAGCGCCCGGTATGCTCCCAAGCCCACCGACCACAGCGCTGACAAACGCCTTATTTGTCATGCTTGCTCCAAGCGTGGGGTATGCCGTGTACTTGGCACCAAGGAGCGCCCCTGCAAGTCCTGCTAAAGAGCCGGCTACAAGAAATACTGTCAGGATGAGACGCTGAATATTGACTCCCATAATTGCCGTTGTATTCAAATCATAAGATGCCCCTCTGATTGCAAGGCCAAATCTAGTTTTTTGAATCAGAATTTCCACAGCAACCAACGCTACAACGCTTAGCAAAAATATGATCAAATCCACCTCTCCGACGGACGCTCCGAAAATAGAGATCATATCACTGGAGAAATTGACGGGATACGCGCGAAAACGGCCCGTAAATCCGATAATCATCAGGTTTTCACCGATCGTAACTGTGCCAAGTCCCGCTATTGTCAAATAAATCCTTCGAACATTTTTCTTCAAAAGTGGGCTATAGGCAGTCTTTTGAATCAGCATCGCGGCTGCTCCCGCAACCGCAACCGCTGCAAGGATGCCCACCGTCAAGTTTTGAAGCGCCGTGCTTGTAACGAAGAATGCAACAAATGCGCCTAATGTAACAGTCAAGCTGTGTGCAAAATTAGTAAAGTTCAGAAGGCTGTAGATTAAGGAATAACCGACAGCCATCAACGCGTATATGCTACCTACCGAAAGTCCATTAAAAAGCTGTTGTAAAAACATGGTCATCCTCCGTAGCCGGGAGACAGCAAAGCTGTCTCCCAGCATCTCCCCACGTAAGGTCAATTACTCTGTAATTCAAAATCCGTAACACGTACAAAAGCGGCATCTTTAATCGTAAAAATCGTAGCCGAACGCAAGGGATTGTGATTCTGCGGCATCACGGTAATCTTACTTGTCAGGCATTGCAGTTCCTTTGTGTTCTCCAGTGCATCTCTGATCTTCTCCGAATTTGCTTCACCCGCAGTCTCAATCGCATTTTTCATCATAAGAAATGCATCGGTCGCGAAGAAGGCGTTTGTGCCAATTTCGCTTGGATAATAATCAAATTTCTCATGAAATTTTTCGCTGAATGCTTTTAAGGCATCGGAGGTAATATCTGTGCCGCTGACAAAATACCCGCCTTCCATAGCGTCCGCCGCAAGGGCAAATAAGTCGTCCACCTGCCATGCGTCAGGCCCGATCAGCTGCTGCGTAATGCCCATGTTTCTTGCCTGATTTGCAACCAAGCCAACCTCTTTGTAGTTTGCGGGAATAAACAGCGCGTCAAAATCCGTATTCGCAATCTTTGTCAGCTGGGCGCGGAAATCCACATCCCCGCTGTTGTACGCTTCGGTAATGACGACATTGCCTCCGCATTTCACAAAGGAATCCGTAAAGTTCTGCGTAACGCCCAGGGAATAATCACTGCCGATCTCATAGATAATCGCAACAGAACGAAGCCCCATCTCCTTGTAGGCATACTGCGCCATGACATCGCCCATTTGGGGATCGGAGAGGCAAACGCGGAAGGTATAGGGGTGTACTGTGCCGTCATCATCCTGCGTCAGCTTGCTGTTTGTTGCCGTTGTTGCAATCTGAGGGATATTAAACTGCGCGCAGACCTCTGAAAGCGCAATCGCGCACGCCGATGTATTACAACCAAACAGCGCGATACATCCATCTTGCTGGATTGCTTTCTTCGCCGCATTTGTGGTTTCAACTGCATCGCCGCGATTGTCATAGGTCTTCAGTTCAACCTCTTTTCCCAACAAGCCGCCAGCAGCATTAGTGTCTTCGACCGCCATCGTTAGAGCTTGCATTTCTGCTGTTCCCCAGATTGTCATCTCGCCTGTCAATGGTCCAATCCACCCCAAAACAATTTTGTCATTATTCTTGCCACAACCGGTCAGGAGGGTGCTTACAGAAAGTGCGAGTACCAGAATAAATGTCATAATACGGTTTACTCGATGCTTTTTCATAGTTTTTCTCTCCTTTTTAATCAGTTAAATTAGTTGGCACTGTCAATCAGGGACAAGTAGAGCTCCGCAAACTCGTTGGCATCATTTACCGCTTGCGCAACACGATTGCGATTACGCATTGCTTCAGTCAGATTCAAATGATACTCCAGAGAATCAGGGGCCATCGCAGCGAGATCTACCGCTGCTGCAAGCATGGGAATAGCGCGTGCCGCCGGCGTATATGCGTAGGAATTCTGTTCAAAGCGATCGGTGTAGGTATAGAGAACCCATGTCAGGCAGCGGCTCAGCTTAAGCAATAAGGTATTGAGCAGCTTCACTCGATTATCTGTCATTGAGCAATCCGCCAGTTCGGCCCGGAAATCATTGATTCGGGCAATTTTTTGCTCCAGGGCGGAAAATCCTTCATAAATGCTTTCCATCTCAATGTAGGGGTCTGCTTTTGCCATAATATCCCGAAGGCTCTTTTTGGCATCTGCGCAGGTTCGCGTGAAGTCACAAGGCAGCACAGGGACATTTACATAATCGCAGATAATCGCGGCGGCAACATCCAGATCCTTTTTCAGGTTCTTTCTGTCAACTTTGTCCATACCGTCCTTTATGGTATGGTTCCACCAGCCCAAATTCGCTCCGTGCGTTTTCTCGATGTACTCGTCCGACATTCCCATGCGTCCAACGATAGAGGTAATGCCGATGCCAAAGAAGGACTGATCACCAAATTTATTCAGAGGCAGAACATTTGTGTCCTCGCCCAGCACTTCTTTGATTTTTGCCTTGGTGAAGTCCATCACCTCGCGCGATGCCGTGCATTCGTACTGCACCGCGTGAAGCATGCCGGTAGAGTCAATATTAATGCCACCGATACAGTTTTTCTGCAGATCGTCCCAGTGCTTGTCGACCCACCAGGTCGAACCGGCGCTCTCCGCAATCTCATGTCCATTCCAACAAACGAAATAGATGCTGCGCTTGATTTTACCCTTAAGTTTGGCCAACTGCTCCGCAAGGGTGATAATTGTACCGTCTCCGGTCGCGTTACAAGTCACGCCAGGCTCCCACGCATCGATATGGCCATTGACAAGCAGATATTTTTCCGGCTCCTCACTGCCGCGCAGAAACCCGACAGGGAAAGGAAGCACATCCCAGCTGCGCGTCGCCTGAGAACTGATATTGACCTTGACGTGTTCGTTTTTCTCGCACAGCGTTCTAAGATAGATTCCTCCACTGTGGGTCAAGCTGACGCCTATAATCTGGGGAATATCCTTCCATGTTTCAGGTGTTGGATTGCCCCAGACAGACTTCAGACCGCGTCCGCAGATATAGTCCTGCTCCGTCTTTCCGTCCTCGCCCCAGTTCGCGCACACCATCGCTGCGGCGCCATGCTCATAGGCGATCCTTGCCTTCTCTGGCGTAGCCGGGCTATAGGAGACCTCCACCAAGACCGCCTTGCCGCGTACATCCTTCCCCTCATAATCGCAGTAGTCGCCGGCGCCGAGATACAGAAGCTCCAGCTCAACTCCCTCCAGTGGCGTAGAGGAGATATGGCAGCACGGCCTGCTCTCTAGGGTCACTGTTTCCGGCTCAAGCACCTTTACAAAAGAGCCGACGGGGTTAGAATTATATGCTGTATATTCAGCAATTTCCGCCTCGAGTCCAAAAGAGCGGAACTTCTCAACAATCCATTCCGACGCTCTGCGATCATCTCCCATACCGGAAATACGGCGAGGGAAATGCTCCGTCATATAATTTGAATAATCCCAGTTCCTGTTCTCGTCCAGCTTTGGCTGAATTTTGGAAAACAACTCATTCATTATAAATTAGCTCCCTCTTTTATTTTTCGGTGGCAATCGCTTCGATCTCGATCACCATATCTCCTAAAAAATTACCGACTTGCATAGTGCTTCTTGCCGGCGGATTATTTGGGAAGAACTTTTTGTAGGCTTCATTGAATTTTGCAAAGTCCTCAATGTCCTTGACAAACACCATCGTTTTAATGATGTGGGCAAGATCCGACCCTGCTTCCTCCAAGATAGCTTGCATATTCTTCATAATCTGCTCGGTCTGCCCGATAATATCCCCCGGTGCAACCATTTTTTGCGTTTCGGGATCGTTCGCTGTAACACCGGCTGTATAAATAAGATTGCCTATTTTATACGCTTGGGAATACCAGCCGCCCGGCGCGGGTGCTCTTTCTGTGCTAATTCGAATTGCCTCCATAAGTCCTTCCTCTTTTATAAAAATATTTTTTATTATAAAGAATATTTTTTTGGCTCAATCGAAAAAATATTCTTTTATGTCTCCATCAACAGGCGTTGGTATATTTCGCTCATCTGCTCTACGGTTTTAAGCTCCACCCACTCGTCCTTCTGATGATAGCCTTCGCCATGCGGGCCAAGGCAAATGACGGGAATTCCCGCATCAATAACCCATCGGTTATTATCGGAAACGCCGGAACAATATGCGCTTTTCATCTTCCGCCCCGTCACTTCTTCAAAAATGTTCTTTACCCGTTCAAAGGGCTTCAAGTCCGGCGCAAGATCAAACGCATCATAGTAGGGCTGCTGCAGCTCGAATTCAAAGCGCGCCCGTAAACCGAGCCGTTCTACCAATTCCCGCATATCCCGCAATACTGTTTCCCGGGTCTCGGACGGTACCGTATGCTTGTTGATCAATATTTCGCAATACTCCGGCACCACTACGCCGTATTCCTTGAATCCACCTTCCATCTTCAGCGTCACATATTGTTGGCAGCCAAGCTTCGGGTGCTGACCAAGTGGCAGCCGATCAAGCGCCGCAAGAAACTTCGCGCCTTCCTCCACCGCGTTGATGCCCTTCTCCGGCTGGCTGCCGTGAGCGGCTATCCCGTAGACACGAACTTTAATCAGCATCTTACCAACCGCGCCAATTACGGCATCCCATTCCGGCTCGGCGGCAATTCCGTAATCGGCCCTGATTCCCGAACGAATTAAAGCATCCACTCCTTTGGAATACGCTTCCTCATCACAGACAAAAGCAATAATTGCCTCTCCACGCATTTGCTCTCGTTGCGCTGCTGCGTTGCGAATCGCGACTAAAATAGCAGCAATTCCTCCTTTCATATCCGCCGCACCGCGTCCGTAAATCCTTCCATCGCGTTCAGTTGCTTTAAAAGGGTCTGTTCTCCATCCTTCTCCCGGTGCCACAGTATCCATATGCCCCGTGAGAAGGACAACCGGTCCAACCTTTTCTCCTTTGAGATGCGCAACTACATTCAACCGTTTTCCTTCAACAGGTTGAAGTTCAACAGAATCTACCCCGCACTGTCTTAGATAATCCGCTATATAAATGGCGATATCATGTTCATTTCCTGTCACAGACGGAATGGCAATTAATTTCTTCAGTATCTCTTTCAACTCACCTAATTTTGACATTTTCTTCTCCTATCCGTTCCCATTACCCACGCCGCGCAACTCATCCAGATAATTATAAAGAGTAAACTTTGAAATCCCCAAAAACTTGCAAATTCGTGTTCCAGACTTGGTAATTAATAGCGCCCCCTTTTCATCCAAAAAACGCAATGCACGCATTTTATCTTCCTTGCTCATATCATCTGGAGCCTTCCCAATCAAACGAACGCTTTCCTGAAGCAAATATTCTAAAAGTTCAGATACATCATTAACAAATTTTTCTTCCTGCTCTTGTTCGATCATTGACAAATAGCCCAATGTCTTCTGCGCGGTCAAAATATCCGAGATATCAAAGTTAATGCACAGAGCGCCAATTTTTTCACCCTCATCGTTTGTCAAATACAGAGACGAAGAGCGCAGAGTCTTTCCATCCTTAGTCCTGGTCACATAATTATACTGGCTTGTTCCATCGGAACTACCTCGCATCACCTCAAGTCCAAGATTGCTTCCTGGATCCCCAACCTTTCGCCCAGATACATGCCCGTTCTCTATGGCCACGATTGATTTGTCATATCCCTCCGACCAGTCATGCAGCACAATCTCACATTTGTCACCAAACTGCCGTGCAATCAGCTTCATGATTGATTTCAGCAAATCGTTCTCTGAATTAATCGATTTCACATGCCCACTCCTTAACAATGTGGTGTAACGTACTTACAACACTAAACTTTATAGTGATATTGTACATTGATTGCTTTCGGTTTTCAAGAAATTCTTAAAAAAATTTTTAATAATTTTCTGAAAAATTTTTTGTATATATTGCTAATAGTTTCTCGGGTAAACTCTTGCAAAGAAAAAACACGACCCAATTGATTGCGCAGCGGCGGGGCTGCGGGATGTTCCTTGCACTAAACACATGCCTATCAACGGTGCCAACAAGATGCATGCTGTTGTTGGTATACTCTCCCGCAACCACACTTGGACGTCACGGTCCTTCTTGATTGCGAGGCTGCCTCCTTGCTCTGATTTATGTCTCCTCATCCTTATCTCTGCATATTGGGCAAGGTGAATTATCTGTACAGATGATTCACCTTGCCTACTTTAATAGTTAATTCTTGGCAGTACTGTATCCCTTTACAGCATTTCCTACTTTTCTTGACATTTCTTTTCGCTCACTTTATACTGATAATAGGCTAAAGCCTAATCTCGCAGCTTTCCGGTGAGGTTCACACCGTAAGTGTGACCTCAGGCGTTCATGGACCCCGTAGGGCATTATGACC
>UMGW01005628.1_pt1 | contig 10698 bp, 9 predicted proteins | sample 1965371 | NCBI WGS metagenome assembly UMGW01 (sample SAMEA4836082, study PRJEB28245) | human gut metagenome | biome: gut microbiome; material: fecal sample | place: Denmark | collected 2008
AGACGACACGTTGATGTCTGCTTAACTCTGCTCACTCTGCTAATGACTTTGTTGGGGGTCCACTATTTGCTGGAGGGTGAACTTACATTGCATTGGCTCACCTTCTGCTTGTAGCTTTTCCTCGTCAAAATCGAAGATCATGATGACGCAGTTGGGGAGTTTTGTTGGGAGCTCGAAGCCCTCTGGGGCTGCAGCCTTGATGAATTGGCGGCTGGCGCTGCCGTGGCTTACTGCTAGGAGGGTTTCGATGCCCTCGGAGCCCATGATATTGGTGAGGGTGTCTACCATGCGCTCTTGCAGTGCCTGGCTTCCTTCTCCTCCGAATGGGATTAAGTCCTCGCCTGGATCCCAGACGTCGGTGGGCAGGGCGTCGTGGGGGCCCTCTTCGAAGGTGCCGTAGCAGCGCTCGATGATGCCTTCGCAGGGCTCGACTGCTGCGTCCGGGCCGAGGAGTTCGGTTGCGACGAGCTGAGCTGTGTCCATGGCTCGACCCAAAGGCGACGAGACTACTTTGTCGGGGACAACGCCGTGGGCCTTTAGCCATGCGGCTGCTGTCTGTGCCTGATGACGGCCCAGATCGGTGAGCGGTGAATCGCAGCGACCCTGGACGAGCTTTTTAACGTTGAATTCTGTCTGGCCGTGGCGGAGTAGATATAGACGCTTCATGCTCTCCCCTTCTATATAACTAGCTTTATCGGCGCGGCTCTACTCGTGGGTATGGCCTACATAGTCTTCGTCGATCGTGATCTTGGCAATCGACTTGGGATATTCGGATTCGACACGTTTCGCCAGCGCGTGCTTTAAGTCTTCGGCACTCATCTGCAGATCCGAGGGACGCACGCAGTCAAAGATCACGTTGGTGTGCGTGGGGCCCGGCACACAGCGCAAATCATGAATCGAAAGGCGGCTATCGATCTCTTGAGCCATAGCGTTGATGCGCAAGCGCATGCTCGCCACCTTTGGATCGTCGGTCACGATGGGGTCGTAGTGAAGTGTGACAATCATGCCGTCTTCGTTCCTAAACGACTGCTCGATGTTATCGAGCGTGTCGTGACTTTCCAGCGGGCTGGCCTCGGCTGCCATCTCGGCGTGAGCGCTTGCGAACTTCCTGCCCGGGCCGTAGTCGTGAACCATCAAATCGTGAACTCCCAAAACGCCGGGATAGCTCATGATCTTGTCTCGAATGTGCTTGACCAGCTTAGGATCGGGCGACTGACCCAAAAGCGGGCTCACCGTATCTTGAATAAGTTCAAAGCCGCTCCAGCCAATATAGGCGCCAACGGCAAGGCCAACCCATGCGTCAAGATTGATGTGCGTCACCTGCGAAACAATTGCACATGCCAGCACGGCGCCTGTGGCAAGAACATCGTTCTTGGAATCCTGGGCAGTCGCATGCAGTGTCTCGGACTCGATACGGTCGCCGAGCTTTTGGTTGAGCGCCGCCATCCACAGCTTAACAACCATCGAAAGCGCCAGGACTGCCACCAGGGCAAGCGAGAACTCGACAGGTTCGGGGTGGATGATACGCTCAAACGAGGACTTCACCAGTTCAAGGCCAATGAGAAGCACGAGCGCCGCCACGACAAGACCCGAGAGGTACTCGTAGCGACCATGGCCGTATGGATGCTCGGGGTCGGCGGGCTTGCTCGCCAGCTTAAAGCCCAGCACGCTCACGATATTCGAGCTGGCATCGGACAGGTTGTTCATGGCATCCGCCACAATCGAAACCGATCCCGAAACCACACCGATTGCGCCCTTCGCAGCACAAAGCGCCACATTGGCGACAATACACACCATGCCCGCTAACGTGCCCACACGCGCACGATCGCCCTGCGCGCGCTTAACTATCCACTCGACCATCTGCATCCGCCCCCACGGTACTACCTATATATCTATTGCTCAAACGGATTGTAGTGTAGCCACTTTGTCTCCCAGATACAAAGAGGCCGCAGCCCGCACGGGCCACGGCCTTGGAGCATGACAAAAGAATCGTCCTTTTGTCGCACAGGTTTATGCGCTTACTTCAGCAGCGCTCGCCACTGTTTCGGGTGAATCGGCCCCGTCTTCTGCCGCCTGTCCCTGCGCCGGCACCACGCCAAAGCAGTAGCTCAGCGCCGCAGACACCGCAAATGCCACACCGCCGGCAACGCAGCACCACAGCAGGTTCGAGATGCCGCCCGTGGCAAAGCCAATGACCATAAGGACATTCGTCATGCCGATGGTATAGGCCGTAACGTGGCCCACGGCCGCAACAAGGCCTCCGACGGCGCCGCCAATGGCCATGTACGTCAGGCACCTGCCATATTTAAAGCCGCAACCGTACAGCGCCGGCTCGCTTACGCCGCCAAGAATACCCGAGATTGAATAGCCCAGCATGAGTGCCTTCTCGTCCTTATCCGCAACGCGGAGCGACGCGCCAAAGGGCATGCCCCAAACGGCGAACGTCGCCATCGTCGCGGCGATCAGGATGCACGAATCCGTTCCCACACTCATAAACTGAGCATAGGCAAGCGATAGGACAACGTTGCTGACGCCTGCAATCTTAAGAAACTCCCAACCCGCGGCAAGCCCCATGAGCGTGAGCAGCGACACGATGCCACCGGAATTGCCAAGCATAAACATAAGCTGGCCCAACAGCATGCCCAGATAGCTGCCCGCCGGCGCCGTAATGCACAGCGAAACCGGAACCATGACAAGCATGGTTGCAAACGGAACGAACGAAAACGCCACGGCCTTAGGGATAACGCGCTTAAAGAAACACTCCACTCGCCATAGCACGGGCACCGAGATGAGAACCGGAATAACAGTCGTCGTGTAATCGTTGACCGGCGCGGGAAGCAGACCATACACGGAAGTCATCGATGCCCCCGTCGTCGATGCGGCATCGACGAGCTTGAGCAGATCGGGCGCAATCAATACGCCGCCCAGCATCATACCCAGCTGCTCCGAGCAACCGAGCTGGCGGGCGGCCGCCCAACCAAGATAGATGGGCAAAAAGTAGTAGCCGGCGTTATAGAGCCAACTGTAGAACAGGCGATAGATTTCGGAATCGGCAGACCACAGGCCCAGCATGCCTTCGCCCATAATGACGGCGACGGTGCGGAACAACGCCGCGCAGACAATAAACGGCAACGCCGACATCATGCTTTTGGACAGATAGTCCACCACGGCCATGGCGTTTGATGAAACCGTCGTTGCAAACGTGGTGTTAGAAACTTGTGACATGGAACGCCTTTCCCAATGTGACATGCGGGCTGCCCCTTTGTCACATCGTGCGGTACTGACCGATTGCGCGGTACTTTTCGTAGCGGAGGTTTGTGAGGGTCGCGTCGTCGAGCTGCCCAAGCGCATCGAAGGCATCAAATGCCGAGGACATGACGGCACCGGCGATCTCCTCATGCGACAGGCCCTTATCGTCAACAATGCCGTCAATGATGCCGAGCGCCAGCAGATCGGGGGCCGTGAGCTTAAGCGCCTCGGCGGCCTCATTCGCGCGCTCGGTATCCTTCCACAGGATCGACGCACAGGCCTCGGGGCTCACGACCGAATAGGCCGAGCTCGAGAGCATCAGGATGCGGTCGGCCACGGACAGCGCCAGCGCGCCACCAGAGCCGCCCTCGCCTGTCACCACCGAGACAATCGGCGTCTTAAGGCCGCTCATCTCCATGAGGTTCTGGGCAATCGCCTCACCCTGGCCGCGTTCCTCGGCACCGATGCCGCAAAACGCGCCCGAAGTATCGACCAGGCACAGAACCGGTCGACCAAACTTTTCGGCCTGGCGCATCAGGCGACGCGCTTTGCGGTAGCCCTCGGGATGTGCCATACCAAAGTTGCGACGCATGCGCTCTTTGGTCGTGGTGCCGCGCTCGATGGCGATGACCGTTACGGGGCGTCCGTCTTTCCAGCCAATGCCAGCCACCACAGCAGCGTCGTCGCCAAAGTAGCGGTCGCCGTGCAGCTCCACAAATCCATCCAGGCCCAGCGAGATCATCTCGCCTGCCGTGGCGCGATCTGCCGAGCGGGTCTGCTTGACAATCTCGAGCGCGGTTTTTGGTGCGGCCGAGCGCTTGAACAAGTGTCCCAGCTTTTTGCCGCGGCGACCCGTATGCACGATCTCATGCGGTGCCCCCAGGCCGGGCGCGTGCCCTTCGTGCAGCGCCAGCAGCTCGCCTACCGTGAGCGCAATCTCGCCACGCGGAACAACGGCATCGCAAAAGCCGTGCTCCAGCAAAAACTCGGAGCGCTGGAATCCCTTGGGCAGGCGCTTGTGCATGTTCTGCTCGATCACGCGCGGGCCGGCAAATGCCGTCAGGGCATCGGGCTCGGCCAGGATAATATCGCCCTCCATGGCAAAGCTCGCGGTTACGCCTCCGGTCGTGGGGTCAGTGAGCACCGTGATATACAGGCCGCCCGCCTCGCTATGGCGCCTAACCGCCGCAGAGATTTTGGCCATCTGCATGAGCGAGGTCACGCCCTCCTGCATGCGGGCGCCACCCGATACGGTAAAGCCAACGACCGGCAGTCCCAGCTCGGTCGCACGCTCAAATGTGCGGCAGATCTTCTCGCCCACCACGGAACCCATCGAGCCCATCATAAAGTTGGCGTCCATAAAGAAGAGCGCCGTATCGCAACCGCAGATTTTGCCCTTGCCGCACACAACGGCATCGCGCTCGCCCGAACGTTCGCTCACGCTCTTGAGCTTGTCGGCATAGCCGGGAAACGAAAGGAAGTCCTCCGGCGCCAGACTGGCATCCCATTCCTCAAACGTGCCCTCGTCAATCGTCATGCGCATGCGGTCGCGCCCGCTCACGCGAAAGTGTTTGCCGCAACGAGGGCAGACCTCGAGGTTGTCGTGCAGGCGCGCCTCATCGATCACGCGGCGGCACTCCGGGCACTTGATAAACACGTGGCGCGCGGGAAACTCGGCGCACGACTCGGTCATCGGCCCCTCGAGGACGTTGACCGTCTTCGCTTTTCTATTCATCAGCATAGAGATGCCCCATCAGATCGGTGTGATACATGCCCGACAAGAACTCGTCGTTTGCCAGCACGTCGAGCTGAAGCTCGCTGTTTTCGCTCACGCCCTCAATCACGAGCTCGCCCAGGGCCGAGCGCATCTTACGAATAGCGCCGTCACGCGTGGGCGCACACACGATGAGCTTGCCGAGCATGGAGTCGTAGTACGGCGGAACGTTCGCACCGGTAAACATGGCGGAATCCCAACGCACGCGCGGACCACCCGGCACACGCAACGCGGTGACCGTTCCACATGACGGCAAAAAGTCCGGCGTTTCGGCATTGATGCGGCACTCCATGGCGTGATTGCGGACCGGCATGTCCTCCTGCTCAAAGGGCAGAGGCTGGCCGGCTGCCACGCGCAGCTGCCACTTGACCAAGTCGGTATCGGTCACAAACTCCGTAACCGGATGCTCCACCTGCAAGCGCGTGTTCATTTCCATAAAGTAGAAATTGCCGTCGTCCGAATACAGGAACTCGATGGTACCGGCTCCTTCGTAGCCGACGGCACGAGCCAGGTCACGCGCTGCCTTGTGCATGCGAGCACGAATGTCGTCGTGTCCGTCGAGGCACGGCGCGGGGCTCTCCTCGATTAGCTTTTGGTTGCGCCGCTGCACCGAGCACTCGCGCTCGCCGAGCGAAAACACATGGCCCTGCTTATCGGCCATAATCTGTACCTCAACGTGATGCGCCGGCGCGACGAACTTCTCCATGTAGCACTCGCCGTCGCCAAAAACGGCCTCGCCCTCGGCGCGTGCTTCAATAAAGGCCTTTGCCGCATCTTCCGCGCGCTCGACCTTACGAATACCGCGACCGCCGCCGCCCGCACGCGCCTTAATAAGCACGGGGCAGCCAATGCGCTCAGCCTCGGCCGTTGTCTCCTCGGGACTTTTGAGCAAATCGCAGCCCGGCACGATGGGCACGCCCGCCGCGGCAGCCGTTCGACGTGCGGCGTCCTTGTCGCCCATGCTGTCGATCACCTTGGCCGAAGGACCAACAAACGCCAGGCCATACTTGTCGCAGTCGCGCACGAAGCTCGCCTTCTCGGAGAAAAAGCCATAGCCGGGATGAATTGCCTTAGCTCCCGACTTTACGGCACAGGTGAGCACAGCATCGTCGTTGAGGTAGCTCTCGGCAAGACGCGGACCGCCGATGCAATACGCCTCGTCGGCAAGCTGCACGTGCAGCGCGTCCGCATCGGCCGTGGAATAAACGGCGACGGTCTTGATGCCCATATCGCGGCACGCGCGGATAACACGGACCGCGACTTCGCCGCGGTTGGCGATGAGCACTTTGTCGAACATGAAGCCTTCCTTAACTTTCGTGCATGAGTGCAAAAGACATATCGGCGCGGCAGCAAACCTCACCGTTGACGCTCGCAGTACCCGTCGCAAAGCGGAACGGCCCGCGCGCACGCGTGATGGTGCACACCAGATCAACCGTGTCGCCCGGGCGCACCGGACGCTTAAAGCGCACCTTGTCCAGACTCGTGTAGAACGGCGTCGCGCCGCGCGCTTCCTCATCGCCCATCAGCAGCACGCAACAGTTTTGGGCGAGCATCTCGCACTGAATCACGCCGGGGACCACCGGGTTTCCCGGAAAATGCCCCTGCAAAAAGTACTCGTCGCCCGTAATCGTGATCTTGCCGTGGGCCTCGTCGCCCACCAGCTCGGCCTCGTCGAGCAAAAGCATCGGTTCGCGATGCGGCAACAGTTCCTTAAGCTCTTCTTTGTTCATGGATATCACCTATCCGATCCTCATGAGGCAGCTGCCAAACTCCACGAGGTCGCCGTCGGCCACGCAGATCTCGAGCACCTCGCCGTCTGCCTCTGCCGTTACCTCGTTGAGAACCTTCATGGCCTCGATGATGCAGAGCGTCTCGCCGGCCTTGACCTTAGAGCCCACGTGCACAAACGGCTCGTCGCCCGGCGCCGGGGCAGCATAGAAAACGCCGACCATGGGAGCGGTCACCTCGGTGCCCTTGGGCTCCGGTGCGGCGGCAGGTGTCTGCGCGGCGGGCTCCGGTGCGGCAGGCGCGACTGTGGGAGCTGCAACTGGAGCGGCCATAGCGCTCGGCATGGGCATGGGCACGGCAACCGGCTGTGCGGCGCTCGCGCGCTCGAGTTCGACCGCGGTGCCATCGGGCTCCTCAACGCGTACGCGCGTGAGGCCGCGGTCCTCCATAACATCGGCTATCTCGGCAAGTCTTTTGGAATCCATGCTCTAGCTCCTCGTATATCTACGCAGCGCGATGGCGGCGTTGTGCCCGCCAAAGCCTAGGTTGGTCGAAAGCGCCCAGGTAAGGTCGGCGCGAACTGCGCGATTGGGCGTGTAGTCAAGATCGCAGGCGGGATCGGGCGTGCGGTAGTTAATGGTCGGCGGCACCACGCCCTGCTCGAGCGCCATGGCGCAGGCCATGACCTCGATGGCGCCCGTGGCACCGATCATGTGGCCGGTCATCGACTTAGTCGACGAGACGTGCGCGGCGCGCGCCGCGTCCTCGCCGAGCGCACGCTTAATGCCCGCCGTCTCGGACGAATCGTTGAGCTTGGTCGATGTGCCGTGGGCATTGATGTAGAGACCCTCGGATGGCTTGACGTCGCCCTCGGTCACCGCCAGCGATATCGCGCGGGCAATGCCGGCAGCCTCGGGATCAGGGCTCGTGATGTGATAGGCATCATCGGTGTTGCCGTAGCCCACGACCTCGGCATAAATGTGCGCACCGCGCGTCTGCGCATGTTCCATGCTCTCGAGCACGAGCACGCAGGCGCCCTCGCCCATCACAAAGCCGTCGCGGTCTGCATCGAACGGACGGCAGGCCGTCGCGGGATCGGGGTTGGTGGTCAATGCGCGGCAGGACGTAAAGCCCGCAACGGCATCGGGGATAATTGCAGCCTCGGCGCCGCCCGCGAGGATCGCGTCGGCATAGCCGTGCTTGATGGCGCGGAACGCCTCGCCCACCGCATGGGCCGAGGTGGCGCACGCGGTCACCACGGGCAGGGTCGGCCCCTTTGCTTTGTGACGGATTGCGATGTTGCCCGATGCCATGTTGGGGATCATCATCGCGATCATGTAAGGCGATGCGCGGCGGGGCCCACGGTCGGCAATCGTATGGACGTTATCGACGAGCGTCGTCATGCCGCCCACGCCCGAGCCCACGTAGACGCCCAGGCGCTCGCGATCGATGGCGCCTTCGGCATCAAAGCCCGCATCGTGCATTGCCTCGTCCGAAGCCGCCATCGCAAACTGAACGCAGGGGTCCAGATGCTTGGCGTCACGCTTGCCAAAGTACTCGTTGCCGTCAAAGCCCTTGACCTCGGCCGCCACCTTGACGGCAAATGCATCGGTATCGAAGTGCGTAATCGGGCCGATGCCGCACGTGCCAGCGCACATTGCCGCCCAGGTGGCAAGCGCGGTGTTGCCGAGCGGCGATACGGCACCTATGCCGGTGATTGCAACTCTCTGTTCCATCATGGTCTCCTCATCCAAGCCGTTCTTCGGCCCTGATTTCTACATCGCCATTCCGCCGTCAACGCGTACAACCTCGCCCGTAATGTAGGAAGCCGCATCGCTCGCCAAAAAGCGCACCACGCCGGCCACTTCCTCGGGGCGCGCCATGCGCTTAAGGGGAATCTGCTCCTCGGTTGCCGCACGAACCTTTTCCGAAAGCTTTGCCGTCATATCTGTCTCGACAAACCCGGGGGCGACCGCGTTCACTCGTACACCGCGGGGCGCAAGCTCGCGCGCCACCGCCTTGGTCAGGCCGATCAGGCCCGCCTTGGAGGCAGCGTAGTTGGCCTGCCCGGCATTGCCCATCAGGCCCACAACCGAGCTCATGTTGACGACGCAGCCGCCGCGCTGGCGCATAAAGGTCTTGGTGAGCGCGCGCGTCGTGTTAAACGTTCCTTTAAGGTTGACATCGAGCACGCGATCGAAGGCGTCATCGCCCATGCGCATGAGCAGGCCATCGCGGGTGATGCCAGCGTTGTTGACGAGCGCCCAAATGGAGTCAAAGTCGTTGAGGACCGCTTCCACGCACGCGTTGACGGCAGCGGGGTCGGCCACGTCGCATTGATATGAGCGCGCCGTGGCGCCAGCCGCCTCGCAGGCGTCGCACGTCTCGCGCGCCGCATCGACGCTGCCGGCATAGACGACGGCGATATCGTAGCCATCCTCCGCCAGACCGATAGCGCAGGCGCGGCCGATACCCCGCGAGCCGCCCGTGACCAGTGCCACGCGACGTGAGTCGTTGCGCTCGAGCGCGCCATTGTTCAAGTTGCCCATGTCATTCCTTTCGGGTTACAGCCCTGTGGACTATGCGAGCTCGTCGGCAATAGCTGCGACCTGCTCGGCCGTCTCGCACGAATACACACGAACGTCGCTCAGCGTACGCTTGACCAGGCCGGACAGCGTTTTGCCGGGGCCGACCTCAATAAATGTGTCGATGCCTTGATCCTGCAGAGCATGCAGCGTATCGACCCAGCGTACGGCATGGCTCACCTGATTGGCCAAGACATCCGATGCCGTCTGGGGATCCGCCGGATAGGGCGCCGCTGTCATATTTGCCAAAACAGGAATGAGCAACGGGGACGGCGCGTGACCGGCCTCAATATATGCGGCAAGGCCACAGGTCGCCTCGGCCATATAGGGGCTATGAAATGCACCCGACACCGCGACCTTCATGGCGCGGCCGCCAGCCTCTTTTACTAGGACGTCGAGCTCCTGCAGCGCCTCGGGCGCTCCGGCCACAACCGTCTGCTGTGGGCTGTTGTAGTTGACTGGCCAGCAGTCCTCGCCGGCCTGTTTTGCCAGGCCCTCGACTTGCGCCGCATCGAGCTTGATGACGGCGCGCATGCCGCCCGGATGGCGCTCGGCAGCCGCGGCCATCAGCGCCGCGCGCTCGCACACGAGCTCAAAGCCCGCTCGCGTATCGAACGCCCCCGCAAAGGTGAGCGCGGCGACCTCGCCCAGCGAGAATCCCGCACAGGCGGCAGGTACCACGCCGCGCTCACGCAGGGCGGCAGCCGCTGCCAGGTCGTGCACGAACACGCAAGGCTGCGTGTTCTCGGTCTGCGAGAGCTCCTCCTTGGAGGCGCTCCGGCACTGCTCGCTCGTCCCCGGGCGCACCTCATCGGCAATGGCGAACACCTCGGCAGCCGCCGGCGATGTCTCGATCAAGTCGACGCCCATCGCGGGGTGCTGGGCACCCTGGCCGGCAAACAAAAACGCTACGCCACCCATGCGCACGCACCCTTCAGGACGTGCTCGGCGCCATCGACCAGGTCGTCAACGATTTCGCGTGCGCTCTGGCGCTCGTTGACCATGCCGGCAATCTGTCCACACAAAAACGAACCCTCTTCGTAGTTGCCGTCCTTGGCGGCCTTACGCAGCGCACCGGTTCCCATAGCACCGAGCTCCTCGGCACTCGCGCCGGAACCCTCGCTCTTGGCATAGGCGTTGGTGAAGGGGCTCTTGAGGGCGCGCACTGGATGTCCCGTCGAGCGACCGGTCGCACGCGTCGAAGTGTCGTTGGCCTTCAGGACCATCTCTTTGTACTGCTCCGAGACGGTGCACTCGTCTGCGACCAGAAAGCGCGTACCCACTTGCACGCCTTCGGCGCCCAGCATAAAGGCGGCCGCCACGCCGCGGCCGTCGGCAATACCGCCGGCGGCCACAACGGGA
>UMGW01033748.1_pt1 | contig 10680 bp, 8 predicted proteins | sample 1965371 | NCBI WGS metagenome assembly UMGW01 (sample SAMEA4836082, study PRJEB28245) | human gut metagenome | biome: gut microbiome; material: fecal sample | place: Denmark | collected 2008
GCAGGGCATGCGACAATTTATGCCGTTGCCCAAAATGGTGTAACCGCTAAAATTAAAGTCAGCGTAATAGCTGCAAAATAATAAAGAAAAAAGTGCCGGAAATTCCACTGCGATGCTCCGGCACTTTATTTGTTTTCCGTAATTTTGTAGAAAGATTTTGCGTCTCGTGGGCACTCCCGTTTGTTGAGTACGTAGCGGTATGGGCACTGATACCACCAGTGCCGCATACCGACGTACTCAAACCCACGAGACGCAAAATCTTTCTACGAAATTACTGGAATCCAAATGAACCGACAACAAAAATAATCAAATATTTTTTGCGCTAGCACATTAAAAGATATTAAGTTTTCGTCTACAATTAATTCCATTATACAGTCTCACTTATTTTTGCCAATGAAAATTAAACACCAATCTTGTTTGCTCCTGTGTAAAATAGTTAATGCCATCTTTTCGTTTTCCGTAATTCAACAGAAAAGCTTTGTGCCTCGTGGGTTTTGAGTACGTCGGTATGCGGCACTGGTGGTATCAGTGCCCATACCGCTACGTACTCAACAAACGGGAGTGCCCACGAGTCGCAAAGCTTTTCTGCTGAATTACTCGAATACCAAATACACTGGCATCAACTATTCTTCACAAACTGTACTAAGATTTTGTTTATATTTTACTCTGCCGCCAATACCTCATAAACTTCCTTAAAGGATTGTTTTGGCTGATACAATTCCGTAAACAGACCACAGTATGGTCCGTTCATTTTGTAGCTGTAATCTGCCGTTGACAGATATGGTGCGTCAAACAAGCCCCAAATGGAAAGGCTCGTAATCGGTCCGGTCTTTCCTGCTGCCTGTGCCACCTTGTTAATATCCACATATGTCTGCACGAGTTTCTTGTAAAAGGCTGCATGCTCCGGCTCTGCATCATTATCGTAATTGCGGACGGCAAGTTCTGTTACGTGAACTTCAACATTATTTTCTGCAAATTTCTCAATCGCATTTTTCACTAAGGTAATGTCATTGTCGTTCATACATCCACTCTGCTGTCCATAGCCACCGATGTAACTCTGCATACCAATTCCATCGCAGAGCTTCAGGTAACCGCCATTTCCATCGGATGCAAAACTGTTGACGCTCTTTACCAGTTGAATAATGGCATCTCTCTTATTTGCGCCGTAGGTTGCAAACGTGTTGTAATCATTGTAGAACAACTTAATATTTGTCTTACTGTTTGCCGCCTGTAATTTTGCTCTTGTCTCATATGCATACCGGAACGCAAGCTCCACATAATCACTGCCAATGTAATCGTAGAAAAGATTCGTCTTGCCACCGCGAACCTGCCGTACATGACGCACATCATCATCCGCAAATTCACCCGCATTGTCGGCAACCGCTTCATTAACAACATCCCAGCAGTAAATCGCGCCCGGATATTTTTCTTCAAAATGCGTCATTACTTCATCAATATACATCTTCAGACGATTTTTCATGACGTCTGCGCTGACATAAGCACCATCCGTCTTATAGCCTTCGCGGAAAAACCAATCGCACATATCGGCATCCCAGGTCAGCACATGACCGCGAATGGATAATCCGTTTTCAACCGCATACGCAACCATCGAATCTGCCTTTGTAAAGTTCATAACTGCCGGTGAATTTTCATCCACATATGCATTTTGTGAAGCAGACTGGCTCAAAAGCGAATACGCCTTCATTTCATTACTGAACGTCGTACTGTTAAAATGATACTTAATGAGTTTGGTAAGCTCAGTATTTTTCAGTGCCGCCTCATTGATATTTGTTCCAAATTTGAAACCATATTTCTCACCGAGAGACGCAAGCGATTGATACGATTCAATTGCCTCCGTCGCATCTTTTTTCCCTTTGTTCTCCATAACAACAGATGTAATCTGAATGTATTTCACCGCCTCTGTAGAATTCTGAACAGCCAAATAAAGTGCCGTCTGTCCGCTCGGGTAAGCATCTAACTGTAAGCCCTGCTCCTTACCGCTCTGCATACCATTGGCATCAACAAAACCAGCCCAGTCGCTGTTTTTAACTGACAACTTAATCGATGCGCCACCTGTATTTTCAATAATATTTTTGTTTGCATCCAAAAGGTTGATTGTAACATTTACCTGTGTAAAATCCGATACTTTGTGTCCGGATGCCGTAATCAGTGGAAGCAGGTTATAAACCGTTCCATTCCACACACTCGAATACGCAGAAGAATTAATAAACGTATTGTCAATTGCAAGCGTCACTTTCTCCGTCGCCGGCTTCTGGGTCGGTGCAGCCGTTGGTGTCTGAGTCGGAGTTGCCGTTGGGTTCTTTGTCGGCTCTGTAGTCGGAGTCGCAGTCGGCTTCTGCGTTGGCACCGCAGTCGGGGTCGCAGTCGGCTTCTGCGTTGGTGCCGTAGTCGGAGTTGCCGTTGGGTTCTTTGTCGGCTCTGTAGTCGGAGTCGCAGTCGGCTTCTGCGTTGGCACCGCAGTTGGGGTCGCAGTCGGCTTCTGCGTTGGCACCGCAGTCGGGGTCGCCGTTGGACCTGCAGTTGCTGTCACTGCCGGCTTCCTTGTTGGCTCTTCTGTCGGCTCTTTCACAGGCTCCGCAGTTTTTACCACAGAGGAAGAATCCCCCGGATTTACTACCGCAGGTTCTTGTGTATTCACCGGTGGAACAACGGTAGTTCCTGTCTTTTTCTTAACCGTAACTTTGCACGAAAGTTTATACATTTTCCATCCTGCTTTTACCTTCGCTGTCACCGTAGCTTTCCCTGCTTTTTTGGCAACTAACTGAACTGACTTTTTCGTCTTTTTCTTCAGGATAACAACCGATTTTTTGCTACTTTTCCACACCACTTTTTTTACTGCTTTTGCATTTTTAATTGTTACTTTTTTCTTAGTCCCAGCCCACATGGTAATACGCTTCTTGCTTAACTTTGGTTTCGCTGATTTAGCACTTGCAGGCATTGTAAAAACACTCGAAATACTAAGTGCTGTTACCGTGAGAAGTGCCATCGCCTTTTGACTTTTTCTCTTCATAGAATGACTCCTTTCATTCCTCTCAAAACTCTCTAACTTCATTCTAATACTTTGTGGGAATTATACAACGAACATTCTATAAAATTACTATTAGTTTCTAGTATCTTTTGTGTGTTATTTTTTATGTGATTCCTTCTAATCAATGCGTATTGTCTGCATACCACTCAATATGATTGACAATTTGCAAAATCTTTTTAGCGCTCTCAATTGATTTTGTAATACGCTCTACATCATTTTTGTGAATCAAGCCCTTTTTCGCAGAGTCCGGCACAGACTCCGTCAATTCCTGCAGCGATTGATTTACGCGTTCCACCATCTGACTTACATCTTCAATCAACTTCTCTACCTGTTTTGGAAGTGAAACTCTCTGCGCTTCTCTCTGCATTCTATTACACAACTGATTCATGGAAATTTTCAAAAAATAAGTATCTGTCAGCTGGTCAGCAACAACCGAAAGAATCTCCTCAATAATTCCGGCGTCCACATTTCCCATCGAAATCATAACTTGAAAGCGTTCACAACACTCATCAATTTTCTCCTGACTATAACAAATTCGCTCAACAAGCCGAATCAGCAAATCTACTTCTTCCTCGTCATTAATTTTAAAATCCGCATCCTTTAACTGCACTCTTTCCTGTTCTGCCTGCGGTATCAATTGATAACAATCAATTTGCTTTTCTTTGCAAAGATTCCAGAGCACTCGCTTGCAAACAGCATCCGTTTTTCCACCAAAGGTAAGCGACTTCACACATGGAAATCCGGCATACGCAGACTGCAAATCATATTCCACACAAATACCATCAAATGTATTTTTTGCAGACGTTATCTGAAAAGGCAGGTTTCCCTGTCGAAGATTTTCAATTTGTTCAATCGCCATTTTTTCTTTTTGACATGGAAAATACTGATAAAGAGGCGCCCCTTTTTCCTGCCTCATTTTATACTTTTCAAGCCATGTTTTTTTCGAGAGGGCAAACACTGTCGTTTTTTCTTTTTCCGCATCCACAAATTCATCAACCCGTTGACATCCATACGCCTGTGCCGTCTGCATCGATGGGAGATTTGTGCTATTCATATAAGAATAAATCGTCTGAAACGGCGTATGTGTAAAAGCCCAGTCTCTTACGGCAATTGCTGCTTCTTTTGCATATCCTTTTCTCTGATATGTTTTTTGAATATGGTAACCAATTTCCGGCTTAATCGTATTTCCAATCGGTTGCAGTGTGAGCCCGCAGTCACCAATCATTTTTCCATTTTCTTTTAGGCACACAGCCCACAATCCAAAACCAAAAATCTGGTACCGTTCCTGATTTTTTTCAATCCATCCACGGACTCTTTTTTCATCAAAAGTATACGGATAATACTGCATAATATCCGAATCCGCAAGCACACAATATAAGTCATCAAAATCTTCTTCGTTCATCTCACGAAGAATTAAACGCTCCGTCTCAATTTGCATAATACACCCTCCATTATTTCAGCTCATATTTCCAGACACCATCTTCTCTGCGGTAATGAAATTCATTGATATCTTCTTCTAAAAATACGCGAAGCATATCATCCATTCCATTCGCAAGTTTTCCCTTTTTCATCTCTTCTAACGGCATCCACTTTACTTCCCCTTCATGTGAGGATTTGAGTTCACCGCTGAATTGATTTGTTTTATAAAAAACAACAAGATACCTTGAGCCGTCATCCCGCAGCCAGTCTTTTGTGCCACAGATTCTCGGCTTTTCTATCGTGAGTCCGGTCTCCTCATAAACTTCACGAATAACCGAATCTACAAACGATTCGCCCTTCTCAATATGTCCGCCCGGAAATGTAAGTCCTGACCACTTTTTATCCACTTTGTCCTGAACCAAAACATTTCCCGCATCATCGTAAACCATACACATATTCGTTAATGTTACTGTCTCCGTCCTCATCACTTTCTTCCTCTCCTTTATTGTGCTAATCGTAAAATCCATTTCTATGGCAGACTTCATGAATTGTTTCCGCAAATATCGACCTAGATTTCTTGTTACTGTCCATATTATAATTCTTCTTATCCAGATATATCTCTCTAACTTCCTGCCATAATTGATTATCTTTACAAAATTCTATCTTTTCAGGGAGACAATAAAATCCTTTTGTTTGTTCTTCCCACGTATAATTTTTTCTTTTCTTATTGTAACGTATGTACTTCTGCTGATTGTTACCATAATCATTCACAATTGCAAAATCACAACTATGACGAATCCTAGAATTTTTTCTATCTTTCACTTTAATTGTAAAAACTCTCGTACTATCCTCGCAAAAATCATATCCGTACTTTCTAGCATACTTGTTGAATGCACACATAAGTTTGTTTTTAATTTTTTCTGCCTCGAAATCCTTGTCATCGTCATTTACCATGATATTTACATCAAAATCAAAACCGGCATTACTCTTTACATCCCACGTTACCATATTTCTTTGTACACTCCCAACAAATTTATACTGAAAGGTAAAACTATCTCGAACTTCATCCTGCACCTTGTGTATTAGTTCCATAAGCTGTTTTTTTGCCGGTTTAAGCTCTTTTTTTGCTACATACTGAAAATGATACATATTTTTCCTCCTTTTATCCCCATACCTTCCCATTTAACATCTTTGCTAAATCATTATAACATATCAGAAAGATTTATGTTTGTCAAGTCCTCTTTGTTTTATCTAGCTTTGAAAAGTATCTTATTTTACCGGTGCCGTATATCTGCATTTCGGATAATTACTGCATCCATAAAACTTGCCATATTTGCCATTGCGTAAGACTAACGCGCCCGCACATTTTGGGCACATTCCTGATTTCTCTTTCTGCTTCTTAACATATTTTGCTTCTTTTATTTCATTCACGTGTTTACGCGCATCCGTCCTGGTACTCATATAATTTGTAAGTATTGCCAGAATCTTATCCATATCCTCTCTCGAAAGAACCGATTGAACAGAAAGTTTTTTGACCGTCTTTGTAACTGCTCCCCACTTCACAACCTGCGATTTTGTTGTCTTTATTTTTAGCACAGCATCTCCAGGAAAAGTCACAATTGAGAAAACCGGAATATTTTCATAACCATGACTTTGAAGTAGGGCATTTAACGCCTTTACATGCGCATAATTCTGATATATGGGATTCATAAATGAATATTTGTGACCGTAAATGTTTTGTGTCCACTTTGCCGAAGACTCCAAACCATAAATCTGTCCTTTATAATTCTTGGTTTCAATTGAAAATATACCGTAAATTGAAACAACCACATGATCAATCTGCGTTGTACGTGTATTTCCACCCTCTGCACTCAACAAAACATCATTAACTACCTGATACTTATTTTTGTCCAACTTTTTCAACAACATACTTACCGTTGCTTCACCCATTTTTCCTTTTATCCTCGGCTTAATAATGGTTACTAACGCAGAAAGCACCATTAATGCAATTATCCATATATATATTTTCTCCATATACTATTCCCCCCTCACTTATATTTTCATTCCAATTTTTCACTCCACTCATTTTCCTTAAAACCAACAAGAATTGCTTCATCCCCAATAACCAGCGGACGTTTGACAAGCATTCCATTGGTTGCCAGCAATTGAAGCTGTTTATCTTCGCTCATTGTCGGAAGTTTATCCTTCAACTTCATCTCCTTGTACAACAATCCGCTTGTATTAAAGAATTTTTTTAGAGGAAGCCCACTTTTAGAAACCCATTCTTTTAGTTCATCATACGATGGATTTTCCTCTACAATATGACGCTCCGTGTAATTTAAATGATGCTCGTCTAACCACTTTTTTGCCTTTTTGCAGGTTGAACATTTGGGATAACATATGAATAACATAGATTCACCTTCCTTGTATTATTTTGTCCGTACCCATAAATATCTAACACTTTAACAGCACTTAGCCAACATTTTATCACAACACTGCAATAATCATATCACCAAAATATGGTTTTCACAATATCCTGCGTTGAGCTTTGCACCAAAACCGTCCGCCCTTCTTTTCAATTTCAACGTACAAAAATTTCCGGCACACATATATTCATGTACCGGAAATCTTTTCATCGTCTGTTTTTAATTCTATTATTTACCTACATGAAATGCATCCATACCCGGGTACACTGCGCTGGCACCTAATGCTTCTTCAATGCGGAGAAGCTGGTTGTATTTTGCTACACGCTCGGATCTCGAAGGAGCACCTGTCTTAATCTGGCATGTATTCAGTGCTACCGCAAGGTCTGCGATAGTTGTGTCCGCCGTCTCACCGGAGCGGTGGGAAGAAATGGCTGTATATCCTGCATTGTGCGCCATCTTAATAGCCTCCAATGTTTCTGACACCGAACCAATCTGATTTAATTTGATCAAAATGGAGTTACCTGCTCCCATTTTAATACCCTTGGAAAGTCTCTCTGTATTTGTAACAAAAAGGTCATCTCCTACAAGCTGAACCTTATGACCAATCTTCTCAGTCATCTTCTTCCAGCCTTCCCAATCTTCCTCATCCAAACCATCTTCAATAGAAATAATCGGATACTTGTCAATGAGAGATTCCCAATGCGCAATCAGCTCATCCGAAGTAAATTCTTTGCCGGATTTTGGCTGTTTATAATAACCAATTCCTTTTTCCGATTTCCATTCGGAAGAAGCTGCATCCATAGCAATCATAAAATCTTTTCCCGGTTCAAATCCGGCAGCCTTAACAGCCTCCAGAATTTTCTCAATAGCTTCTTCATCGGAAGTAAGTTTGTTTGGTGCAAATCCACCTTCGTCACCAACCGCTGTTACATCTCCCATATCTTTAATCAGCGATTTCAGCTTATGGAAAACCTCTGCGCACCAGCGAAGCGCTTCTTTAAACGATGGCGCGCCAACCGGCATAATCATAAATTCCTGCGTATCAACAGCTGAATCTGCATGAGCACCACCATTTAAAATATTCATCATAGGTACCGGAAGACGGTTGCCTGAAATGCCACCCAAAAAGCGGTACAACGGAATGTCTAACGCAATAGATGCCGCTCTTGCTGTTGCAATTGACACAGCCAAAATCGCATTGGCGCCAAGCTTTGATTTATCTTTCGTACCATCTGCATCAATCATTGCCTTGTCAATGGCATAAATATCAGACGCATCTAAACCAGTAAGGACCTCATTAATCACAGTATTGATGTTGTTGACAGCTTTTTCAACACCCTTGCCAAGATAACGGCCCTTGTCGCCGTCTCTCAGTTCCAGTGCCTCAAACTCACCTGTAGACGCACCACTTGGAGCAGTACCTCTTCCCACGGTTCCGTCTACCAAAGTTACCTCTGCTTCCACCGTCGGATTGCCTCTCGAATCCAAAATCTCACGTCCAACTACTTTTTCAATTTCCAAAAAATTCATCGTAACACTATCTCCTTTTCCACAAAATAATAGTACTCCCCGCAAGAATTTCATTCAATTCTGCATAGGATGCGTTCAGGATTCACAACCTAATACGAGGAGTCCACATGATTTATTCACTTTTTGGTTAGTCTTGTCTAACCTCTTTTATATTACTGAATTTTGAGGTAAAAATCAATAGGTGCAGGTGAGAGTTTTTCTCAAGTTTGCGGGGGGTAATATTAAAAATAATCTCTTTAGAATCATGTTTCGCAGTATATTAGTGCGATTTAGCGCATAAAAAAAGAGCCACTTAGCGACTTTAGTGACTCCTTTATAACGATGCCATTGTATCATATCTACTTACTCTTTTCCTGCAATTTCAGCAGATATTCCTCTTCTGCCTGTTCTAGGCGTTTCTGAATAGCTTCCTCCGATGGCAGCTGAGACTTAATCTCATTCATCCGAATGTTATCATAGGTTGCAACTCCCATAGGAGTTTCAATTCCCTGAAATGCCCACTGTACCTCTGTCTGATCCTTATCCTTGCATATAAGCAATCCTATTGTCGGATTGTCATCATCCGTTTTCATTAACTGATTTACTGCATTCACATAAAAATTCAGTTTTCCGGCAAATTCCGGTTCAAACGATACCGCTTTTAACTCAACGACAACATAGCATCGAAGTTTTATATGATAAAAAAGCATATCAATCTTTCTGGTTTTTCCTGCTACAATAATCTCTTTCTGACGTCCTATAAAGGCAAAACCAGATCCAAGTTCCAACAAAAATCTTGTTATGTTCTGTTCCAAAGCATCCTCTAATTCTTTTTCATCATATCCTGCCGGTAATGAAACAAACCCAAAATCATAAGTATCCTTGACAATCTCCTGTGCCAGTTTTCCCTGTATTGTCGGAAGTTTTTCAGCAAAATTCGTCAAGGCATTACCTGAAGATTGATATAAATGAGCCTTTATATTATCAATCAGGACACTTCTGCTCCAACTCTCCTCTATCGTTTTTCTGACATAGAACAAAGCCTCTTCTATCGTTTTGCACTTCGTAACTATTTCTACATGATGTCTCCACGGCACAAATCCAAAAACAGAAGGAAATTCCATTTCTGCACCAAGTTGGTGCAGTTTTTCATTTTGATCTAGTTCCTCACCAACCTGCTGCAGTTTTAGGCTTTTCATATCGAGACTTTCCTCTATACGATGTGCAAGTTCTGAAAAGTTCTCATTTCCGGAATAGAATAGATACCATTTTTTCATATTCCAAAGATTTCTTGCTGAAAATCCTTTCGCTTTGGGGAATTCATTCTGCAGATCAAGACTAAGCTGCTCCACAATTCCTTTTCCCCATTTCTCCTCTGCTTTTCTCTCAACCAAATCCCGCCCCAACTGCCAGTTAAAGAAAAGCTGCTCTGTATTTACTTTGACCGCTGATTTTATCTGTGCAGACACATAACGCTGCTTCACATCATGAACCCAACTCACATAATCGGAATCCAATCCGATGTCATGTGACTTCACAACATGCGGTTTTGATTCTTCAGACATATTGTTCCTCATTTCTTCAAAATATTTTCATGTTTTAATCGCTTTGATACATTTATACTTTAGTATACCATAAATGGCACAATCCTACTACAAATATCACCTGCAATTCTTATGTGCTTAATCCCCTCCGTTATCTATGCAAAAGGTAATTCACATATTCTTTAGTCAAACGCTCCATATATGCTTCATGCCATCCGCCAAGCTATGTTTCAACTTGCATATAATTTATTGACATAACAAAATTACGCACCTAAACGAACCAATATGGACCTTGACAAAAAATATCGCTACTTCTTCGCATTCTCTTCCAGTTCTAACATATACTTATCAAAGTCCGACATAAATATTCTGTCCTGAATGACGCGGTATTTTTCAAATTCGGTCTCAGCTTTTGCCCTTGCAATCTCTGCTGTGATTTTGCCTGCATCCTGAAGAACTTCTCTGTCATCTGCCATCAGAAATAAATCCAGACGCTTTGACCAGTCCTCCATCGTCATTGGAATATGACGCTCTGCACGATCCTCTGCCAAATCCAGATAAGCAGATACAATACGCTCAAGCGAACGCATTTCCTGTTCTGAAAGATAATTTTTTCCAATATTTACATCACTTTTTACTACTTTACCTTCCGATGCTGCTGCCCAAGTGGTTAATCCCATATGTGACTTTTCTGCATCGGCTCGCTCGTAAATCAACTCCGCTGCTGTATGTC
>UMGW01039781.1_pt1 | contig 10670 bp, 7 predicted proteins | sample 1965371 | NCBI WGS metagenome assembly UMGW01 (sample SAMEA4836082, study PRJEB28245) | human gut metagenome | biome: gut microbiome; material: fecal sample | place: Denmark | collected 2008
AGCAGGAAGCCCATTGGCTTTAGACAATGGGTAGTTCACGAATGGAGGTCTAAAAGAATAAAACACAGAAAAGTGGAAATAATCACGATAGTGAGTAATAAGAAGAGGTGAAAAATGTGCAGCAGAAGCTATCGACAAGCCTGGAAGAAAATCAGAAATATTTCCGCCGGATTCTGCGGACGGACAAAAATTTTGACATCATCAGCAGAACGACGATGGTAGCAGACCGAAAAGCAGTCTATTACTTTGTGGACGGATTTTTAAAAGAGAGCATTGTGGAAAAGTTACTGGAATTCTTTTATTCTGTGACCCCGGAAGATCTGCCGGAAGACAGCGAAGAGCTGTCAAGAGATGCCATGCCCTATGTAGAAGTTGAACTTTTAGAGGACTGTGAGCAGATCACAACGCAGATTTTATCGGGCGTGATGTGTCTGTTTATTGACGGGTATTCCAGATGCTTTGCCATGGACTGTCGTACCTATCCGATGCGAAGTGTCGAAGAGCCGGACAAAGACAAAGTACTGCGAGGACCAAGGGATGGTTTTGTGGAAACCATCGTATCCAATACAGCACTGATCCGAAGGAGAATCCGCAATCCGAAACTGTCCATGGAGATGAAAAATGTCGGAAGCACTTCGCATACCGATGTGGTGCTGTGCTATATGGAAGATCGTGTGGATTCCGGATTCTTGCAGCAGATCGAAAAAAGACTGGAGCAGATCAGAACGGATGCCCTGGCAATGAACCAGGAGAGTCTTGCAGAATGTCTTTATCCACATAAGTGGTACAATCCATTTCCGAAATTTAAATATACGGAGCGTCCGGATACGGCAGCCGCTGAGATCCTGGATGGGAAAATTGTGCTTTTAACGGATAACTCTCCGGCAGTTATGATCCTTCCGGTATCGGTGTTTGACATTATGGAAGAAGCCGATGATTTTTATTTTCCGCCGGTGACCGGCACGTATCTTCGTGTTACAAGGTTTGTCATAGCACTGCTGACACTGCTTCTGACCCCGACCTGGCTGCTTTTTTTACAGAATCCGCAGTGGATACCACCGCAGTTTGCGTTTATTAAAATAAGCGGAGATCTCTATGTTCCGGTCTTTGCACAGCTGCTGATCCTGGAATTTGCAATCGACGGTCTGAAACTGGCAGCGATTAATACGCCGGGTATGCTGACAACGCCACTCAGTGTGATCGCCGGTCTTGTTGTCGGTGAATTTGCAGTCCAATCCGGGTGGTTTAATGCAGAGACGATGTTATATATGGCATTTGTGGCAATCGCAAATTACACGCAGGCAAGCTATGAACTGGGATACGCCCTGAAATTTATGCGGATTCTGCTGCTGATCCTGACGGCGGTTTTCGGACTTGCCGGATATGCGGCAGGTCTGGTGATCACGTTCTTAAGTCTGCTTCTGAACCGTACAGTATCCGGAGAAAGTTATCTCTATCCGCTGATCCCATTTGACGGAAAACAGTTTTGCAGAAGGATTTTCCGAAAAAGAATCCGGTTTGATATCAACATGAAAGAATAATGAAGATAACAATGGGTGTGCTTTGAAAAAGAGTGATCATTCGAAAAAACAAGAACGATATATTCTGAAAATCAAAATCGACACGAAGGAACATGAATAAAAAAAGTACACAGGATGCATATTAAGGATGGGCATAAGAAGCTCCGAAAAAGCAAAGAAAAGGAGAAGACTATGAGAAGAACAAGAAGCATGCTGGCAGTCCTTGGAATTGTCTGTGCACTTTCCGGTATCACAGGATGCAGCAACCGAAACGGAAATACATCGGCAACGAACGGAAGCGAAAGCAATATGCAGAACGGAAGCAATGGTATACAGACGGAAAGCAATATGCAGAACGGAAGCAATGGTACACAGGCGGAAAGCAATATGCAGAACGGAAGCAGCGGTACACAGGCAGAAAGCAACACACAGAAGAATAACAGCACAAAAAAGAAGAGAAATCAGTCGGACACTTCACAGTCACGCCGCACAGACGGAGCAGATGGAGTACTCGATGATGCAGGCGATATCGTCCGTGATGCAGGTGATGCAGTCGGAGATGTGGTTGATGACCTGACCGGTGAGACAACCGGCCGCAGTCGTATGACCGAGTAAAGATGAGGATTCGCTGAGGTAAGTCATGGGGGCAGAAACGCTGCCTCTGTGGCTTCTTTTTTGGATTTACAGCCAGATGTACGAAAATTATTTTGCTACAAAGCAATTCTCAAAAATCCGGAGAATATCTGCTGGACAAAGAAAACAGGCTTTTCTATAATGAAAACGTCAGAGGTTCTGTGTGGGTACAATGATCAGACCAGCGTGCAGATGCATAGCAATTTTGACAGGAACATGCAAAGAGACGACAGGAATCGAGAGTCAGTTTTCGAGAGTCGGATCTGAATAACAGAAAAAGAGGAGAAACGTATGAGATTTCGACCATGCATTGATATACATAACGGAAAAGTAAAACAGATCGTAGGAGGAAGCTTAAGAGACGAAGGAGATCAGGCAAAGGAAAATTTTGTGTCTACACAGGATGCGGCATTTTTTGCAGAGATGTATCAGAAAGACCGGATAAGCGGCGGACATGTGATTTTGCTGAATGCAAAAGATTCTCCGTTTTATGAAAAAACAAAAGAGCAGGCCATGCTGGCACTTCGGACGTATCCAGGAGGACTGCAGGTCGGAGGCGGCATTACCGATGAAAATGCGAAAGATTTTCTGGAAGCCGGAGCTTCTCATGTGATCGTTACCAGCTTTGTATTTAAAAACGGCGTTTTTTACCGAGAAAATCTGGAAAAGCTGCTTCGGACAGTCGGAAAAGAACATCTAGTGCTGGATTTAAGCTGCCGCAGAAAAGAAGACGGATACTCTATCGTCACAGACCGCTGGCAGAAGTTTACCGATGTAAAGTTAAGCGAGAAGGTACTTGACGAACTTTCCGGCTGCTGCGATGAATTTCTGGTGCATGCAGTGGATGCAGAAGGAAAAGCACAGGGAATTGAAAGAGAACTGGCAGATATGCTCGGAAGATGGCAGGGAATACCGGTCACCTATGCCGGTGGCGTGGGAAGTTTTGCAGATCTTCAGGAACTGAAAAAACTTGGCAGAGATCACATCGATGTTACGATAGGAAGTGCCCTGGATCTCTTTGGGGGAAGCATGCCTTACCGGGAAGTTCTGCGTGTGTGTGCCGCCAATTTGGATGAGAATTCATAAGATAGTATAAAAAAACTAAAAACTTTGCAAAAGTGATTGAAAATATTGTGGAAAATTGCTATAATGTTCACATAGCAGTTTCAACTGCAAATATAGATGCAAAGGAGTTGGGTATCATGCGTTTTACAATTCGTGGAAAAAATATCGAAGTGACAGAGGGGTTAAGAAGTGCAGTCACAGAAAAGCTTGGAAAGCTTGAAAAATATTTCACTCCTGAGACAGAGATTATTGTAACTTTGAGCGTGGAAAAAGACAGACAGAAAATCGAAGTAACCATTCCGGTAAAAGGAAATATCATCCGCTCAGAGCAGGTAAGCAATGATATGTATGTTTCTATTGATCTTGTGGAAGAAGTCATTGAAAGACAGCTTCGTAAATATAAGACAAAAATTATAGGCAAACATAAAGACGGAGGAAACCTTCGCAAAGAATTCATCGAAAAAGAGAACGAAGGTGAAGAAGAGGAAGTAAAGATCATCCGTACAAAACAGTTCGGTATGAAACCGATGTTCCCGGAAGATGCATGTGTACAGATGGAACTGCTCGGACACAGTTTCTTTGTATTCCGTAATGCAGATACAGACGAAGTCAACGTTGTGTATAAGAGAAAAGGAAATACATATGGACTGATCGAGCCGGAGTGCTAGGATCGACCGGATAAAAGAGCTACACCATCTGAAATAAAACAGTAAAATAAATCAATAGCTGCCGCAGGATGCACAGTTCAGCCGTAGATTTTTTGGTGAACGCATGTCTGCGGCAACTTTTTAAGTTCTTATCCGCTGTTCATAGGTTATTTACAAAAATTTAATTGTCTATGAAGTGATAAAGTGATAGAATGGAACTGTTTTTTAAGGTAATTAATGTGATAGGAGAATATAGACAATGAATGTGTTTCAGAAAATGTTCGGTACGCATAGTGAACGTGAAGTAAAGCGAATTATGCCGCTGGTTGAAAAAATTGAAAAACTGCGTCCGACAATGATAGAGCTCTCTGACGAAGAACTGAGAGGCAAAACAGCAGAATACAAAAAAAGACTGGCAGAAGGAGAGACTCTGGATGACCTGCTTCCTGAGGCATACGCTACCGTTCGTGAATCTGCACGACGCGTACTGAATATGGAACATTACCGTGTACAGCTGATCGGAGGTATCATTCTGCATCAGGGGCGTATCGCAGAGATGAGAACAGGTGAAGGTAAAACACTTGTATCTACCTTACCGGCATATCTGAACGCTCTGGAAGGAAAAGGAGTTCATGTAGTAACGGTCAATGATTATCTGGCACGTCGAGATTCTGAGTGGATGGGAAAAGTCCATGAGTTTCTTGGTCTGACCGTTGGATGTGTACTGAATTCCATGGACAGTGAAGAGAGACGTAAACAGTATAACTGCGATATCACTTACATCACCAACAACGAGGACGGTTTCGATTATCTGCGTGATAACATGGTTATTTATAAAGAACAGCTCGTTCAGAGAGATCTGCATTATGCGATCATCGACGAGGTGGACTCAGTCCTGATCGACGAGGCACGTACACCGCTGATCATTTCCGGTCAGAGCGGCAAGTCCACAAAACTGTACGAAGTCTGTGACATTCTGGCAAAACAGCTGGAGCGTGGTGAAGCCAGCGGTGAAGTGACTAAAATGTCGGCCATTATGGGCGAGGAGATCACAGAGACCGGTGACTATATCGTAAATGAAAAAGATAAAGTCGTAACACTGACACAGGACGGTGTTAAGAAAGTAGAACAGTTCTTCCAGATCGATAACCTTTCCGATCCGGAGAACCTGGAGATCCAGCACAATATCAACCTGGCACTGCGTGCACACAGTCTGATGCACCGTGATCAGGATTATGTAGTAAAAGATGATGAAGTATTGATCGTAGACGAGTTTACCGGACGTATCATGCCGGGAAGACGCTACTCGGATGGCCTGCATCAGGCAATCGAGGCAAAAGAGCATGTAAAGGTAAAACGTGAGAGCAAGACACTTGCAACGATCACATTCCAGAACTTCTTCAATAAATATAAAAAGAAAGCCGGCATGACCGGTACTGCACTTACCGAAGAAAAAGAGTTCCGTGATATCTACGGAATGGACGTAGTTGAAATCCCTACCAACAGACCGGTTCTCCGTAAAGACCTGGATGATGCGGTATACATGACCAAAAAAGAAAAATTCCATGCCGTTGTGGATGAAATTGAAAAAGCCCATGAAAAGGGACAGCCGGTTCTGGTTGGTACCATCACCATTGAGACATCCGAACTTCTGAGCGGTATGTTAAAGAGACGCGGCATTTCGCACAAAGTCCTCAATGCGAAGTTCCATGAGCTGGAGGCTGAAATCGTAGCAGAGGCAGGTCGTCACGGAGCCGTTACGATCGCAACGAACATGGCCGGCCGTGGTACCGATATCAAGCTGGATGATGAGGCAAAGGCAGCCGGCGGTTTGAAGATCATCGGTACCGAGCGTCATGAATCCAGACGTATCGACAATCAGCTGCGTGGACGTTCTGGACGACAGGGTGACCCGGGAGAATCCAGATTCTATATTTCGCTGGAAGATGACCTGATGCGTCTGTTCGGTTCCGAGCGTCTGATGAGCATCTTTAAATCCATCGGTGTTGCAGAAAACGAGCAGATCGAGCACAAAATGCTTTCCAGTGCAATCGAGAAAGCACAGATGAAGATCGAAGGAAACAACTACGGTATCCGTAAAAACCTGCTGGAGTACGACCAGGTCAACAACGAGCAGCGTGAAATCATTTACAAAGAGCGTCGCCGTGTTCTGGACGGAGAGAGTATGCGTGATTCTATCTTCAAGATGATCACAGACATCGTGGACAATACCGTTGATATGTGCATTTCTGATGATCAGGATACTTCAGAATGGAATCTTCAGGAACTGAACGGACTTCTGATTCCGATCATTCCGCTGCCGAAGATTGAGATTTCACAGAAAATGAAGAAAAATGAGCTCAAACAGATGCTCAAAGAGCAGGCTGTGAAGCTGTATGAGATGAAAGAAGCAGAGTTCCCGGAACCGGAACAGATCCGTGAACTGGAGCGAGTGATCCTTCTGAAAGTCATCGACCGCAAGTGGATGGATCATATCGACGATATGGATCAGCTGCGTCAGGGTATCGGACTTCAGGCTTACGGTCAGAAAGATCCTCTGGTAGAATACAAGATGAGTGCTTACGAGATGTTCGATGCAATGTCTGCGGCAATCCAGGAAGACACTCTGAAGCTTCTGTACCATGTAAGCATGGAACAGAAAGTAGAACGTGAAGAAGTTGCAAAAGTAACCGGAACAAACAAAGATGATTCCGTACAGAATGCACCTCAGAAACGTGAAGAAAAGAAGATTTATCCAAACGATCCGTGCCCATGCGGAAGCGGAAAGAAATATAAACAGTGCTGCGGAAGAAAGAAATAAACACCTCGCAGAGACTGAAAATAAAAAAGAAAGAGGTGAAGCAAGTGGTTGAATTAGATCAGTTTAAGTATGAATTAAACAATTTTAAGGAACCATTAGTGGAAGTGAGGGATTCACTTTGACCTGGCTAACAAAGAGCAGCGTATCCAGGAATTAGAAAGAGAGATGGAAGCTCCTGATTTCTGGGATAACCCGGAAAAATCACAGGAATCCATGAAAAATTTAAAGAGCATGAAAGACGATATCGCCATTTATGCCAAGTTAAAAGATGAGTTTGATGAGATCGAAACTCTGATCGAGATGGCAGCAGAGGAAAACGATGAATCTCTGATACCAGAGATTCAGGATCTTCTGGATGATTTCAGGAAAACTTATGATGATATCCGTATAAAAACACTGTTATCTGGAGAATACGATAAGGATAATGCGATCGTGACGCTCCATGCGGGAGCAGGCGGAACAGAGTCCTGCGACTGGGCGGGCATGCTGTACCGTATGTATACCAGATGGGCGGACAAACATGGTTTTGCAGTGGATGTGCTGGATTATCTGGATGGCGATGAGGCGGGCATCAAGTCCGTTACCTTCCAGGTTAACGGAGAAAATGCCTACGGCTATCTCAAATCCGAAAAGGGTGTTCACAGACTGGTCCGTATCTCACCGTTCAATGCGGCTGGAAAGAGACAGACCTCGTTTGTATCCTGCGATGTCATGCCGGATATTGAGGAAGACATCGATATCGAGATCCGGGATGAAGATCTGCGTATCGATACTTACCGTTCCAGCGGAGCCGGCGGTCAGCACATCAACAAGACCTCCTCGGCGATCCGTATCACCCATCTGCCGACCAACATCGTTGTTCAGTGCCAGAATGAGCGTTCCCAGCACATGAACAAAGACAAAGCGATGCAGATGCTGAAAGCAAAGTTGTATCTGCTGCAGCAGCAGGAGAATGCAGAGAAGCTTTCCGGTATCCGCGGTGAAGTCAAGGAGATTGGCTGGGGAAACCAGATCCGTTCCTATGTCATGCAGCCGTATACGATGGTAAAAGACCACAGAACGAATGCAGAAACAGGAAATGTGGACAGCGTGATGGACGGCGGTATTGACCTGTTTATCAATGCTTACCTGAAGTGGATCACACTTGGCGAGTCTTCCGGAGAAGCAGGCGATATGCCTGATTAAGAGCAAGAATAAAATACAGGAAACTGTATGGAACATGATAGAAGAAAATCTGTCTTCGGGCAGATTTTTTTCGCTTTTTATCAGCAAAGCAAGAAGGAGAATCTGATATGGCAAAACGTATTTTAAATATGACAGCAGAAGAAATGACGCATGCAACAAAAAATGAACTGATCGAAGCAATCGCAGGCAGCGAGGGAAGGGTTCTTGCAAGTGAGACGATCGGCATCACGATTCCTCTGCTTACCGATGTGACCAATGCAGAGTTTGCAGCTTCCATGGGAGCAGACCTGATACTTCTGAACATGTTTGATGTGCAGGAGCCAAAAATCATGGCACTGCCGGAAGTGGAAAAAGAAGAGACGGTACGAGAAGTAAAACGTCTGACCGGACGTATGGTCGGCATCAATCTGGAACCGGTGGAAGAAAGCTATGCTTCCGATAACAAAGAGACCCTGTGGGAGATGAGTGCCGGACGTTATGCAACGGTGGAAAATGCCATTCAGGCTCAGAAAATGGGCGTGGATTTGATCGTTCTGACCGGCAATCCGGGAAATGGAGTGAGCAATCCGGCGATCATTTCTTCCCTGAAAGCGATCTCAGAGGCAGTTGGAGAAAAGATCATGCTGGCGGCCGGGAAAATGCATGCCTCCGGTATCATCGGCGAAGGCGGCGAGAACATCATCACGAAAGAAGATATCCGCCAGTTTGCAGAGGCAGGAGCCGATATCATTCTGCTGCCGGCACCGGGAACCGTGCCTGGCATCACGACCGAATATGTGCGGAAACTGATCAGTTATGCACACAGCCTGAAAAAGCTGACGATCACATCGATCGGAACTTCTCAGGAAGGTGCGGACACCGATACGATCAAACGCATCGCACTGGAGTGCAAGATGGCAGGAACCGACATCCACCACATCGGTGATTCCGGATACGTGGGAATGGCACTGCCGGAAAATATTATGGCGTACGGAACCGTGATCCGCGGAATCCGCCATCAGTATCACAGAATGGCACAGTCCATCCGCAGATAAATATCAGTGAAGTTTTGTACTGCAACAAGTAAGGTACAAAATCACAGCAAAAAGCTTACAAAACAGGTCAGATGACAAAAATTTTATCATCTGGCCTGTTTTGTCAATAGAATCCCGGGCATACTAATGTTAGAATGTAGGCAATTCAGAAAGAACTGGATTGAAACAGGAAATTTCCAAAGAAAAAGAAGACAGGATGGCGGAGGCAGGAAGGTTAGCCTCAAACATTGGAAAGGTGGGCATTCAATATGAAAAAAGGGTTAAAATATACGATGGCAGCAGCAGCCGGAGCCGGAGCAGTGATGCTTCTGAGTAAGAAAACAAAAGAAAATGAGCATAAACAGAAAGAGATAAGCAAAAAAAGAGAAGACGAGAGAAAAGATTACCGCAATACCGAGCGTGGAAAATATGAAAAGAACAGCAAAGGTATTTATTACAGCAACGGTAACTACGAAGCTTTTGCAAGACCGGAAAAACCGGAAGGTGTCGATGGCAAAAATGCTTACATTGTCGGAAGCGGACTGGCATCTCTGGCAGCAGCCTGCTTTCTGGTAAGAGACGGGCAGATGAAAGGATCCCATATCCACATTCTGGAAGCAATGGATATCGCCGGAGGGGCCTGTGACGGTATCTTTGATCCGTCCCGGGGTTATGTGATGCGAGGCGGCAGAGAGATGGAAAATCATTTCGAGTGCCTGTGGGATCTGTTCCGCAGCATTCCGTCCATCGAAACACCGGGCGTATCTGTTCTGGATGAATATTACTGGCTGAATAAAAAAGATCCGAACTACTCTCTTTGCAGAGCAACTGTGAATCGTGGAGAAGATGCACATACCGATGGCAAGTTCAATTTAAGCCAGAAAGGCTGCATGGAGATCATGAAACTGTTCATGACAAAAGACGAAGATCTTTATGATAAAACAATCGAAGATGTATTTGATGACGAAGTGTTTGATTCCACCTTCTGGCTGTACTGGAGAACGATGTTTGCATTTGAAAACTGGCACAGTGCACTGGAAATGAAGCTCTACTTCCAGAGATTTATTCATCACATCGCCGGACTGCCAGATTTCAGTGCTTTGAAATTTACCAAATACAATCAGTATGAATCCCTGATCCTGCCGATGCAGAAATATCTGGAAGAAGCAGGCGTAGATTTCCAGTTCAACACCGAAGTGACAAACGTTGTATTTACCTTTAAAGAAGGCAAAAAGATCGCAACATCGATTGAATGCAAAGTGAACGGAGAAGAGGACAATATTCTCCTGACAGAAGATGACCTTGTCTTTGTCACAAACGGAAGCTGTACGGAAGGAACCATTTACGGAGATCAGAACCATGCACCGGATGCAGATGCAGAAGTACGCAGAAGCGGCTGCTGGGATCTGTGGAAAAACATTGCAAAACAGGATCCGTCCTTTGGACATCCGGAGAAATTCTGTTCCGATATTGAAAAGACAAACTGGGAGTCCGCAACGATCACGACTTTGGATGACAAGATCATTCCGTATATCACAAACATCTGCAAACGTGATCCGAGAAGCGGAAAAGTGGTAACCGGAGGAATCGTAAGCTGTCAGGATTCCAAATGGCTGCTCAGCTGGACGATCAACCGTCAGGGACAGTTTAAAGATCAGGACAAAGAAAAAGTCTGCGTATGGGTATACGGACTCTTTACCGATGTTCCGGGTGATTATATCAAGAAACCGATGAAAGAATGTACCGGAAAAGAAATTACAGAAGAATGGCTTTATCATCTGGGCGT
>UMGW01052791.1_pt1 | contig 10623 bp, 7 predicted proteins | sample 1965371 | NCBI WGS metagenome assembly UMGW01 (sample SAMEA4836082, study PRJEB28245) | human gut metagenome | biome: gut microbiome; material: fecal sample | place: Denmark | collected 2008
CAAACAACTGCATTTCACTGCATTTCACTGCACTCGTTTTACTACCCTATAAAATTACACTACTCTCAAACTAAATTCGTCTCTTACCAAAAGTCCAAAGAGTTTTACTACCCTATAAAATTACACTACTCTCAAACGGTATGAGTTTGCATACGCACGATAATTTAGTTTTACTACCCTATAAAATTACACTACTCTCAAACGCTGCCACAGTAGCCGCAGACACGTTCATAGTTTTACTACCCTATAAAATTACACTACTCTCAAACGCCAAGTGCAGGAAACGGAGCTATCGTTGAGTTTTACTACCCTATAAAATTACACTACTCTCAAACTCCCGTGTTAGTGGTTTTTGTATCATTAATGTTTTACTACCCTATAAAATTACACTACTCTCAAACGCAATCTGCGTAACTTTCATTATAATTTACGTTTTACTACCCTATAAAATTACACTACTCTCAAACGTTGTGCCAGTTTCAACGGCTGAATTTATGGTTTTACTACCCTATAAAATTACACTACTCTCAAACGAATAGTTATCTCTCTCTGGCTTACGACAAGTTTTACTACCCTATAAAATTACACTACTCTCAAACGGTTAAATCATCACACCCATAAATGAACGGTTTTACTACCCTATAAAATTACACTACTCTCAAACCTACGGCGGTAAAACTTCCAAGGTCGATGGTTTTACTACCCTATAAAATTACACTACTCTCAAACAACGCAGTTCGCACCAAACACAGCGCAGGGTTTTACTACCCTATAAAATTACACTACTCTCAAACAAGTCCGAACTCGGCTTTCACATATGCGGAGTTTTACTACCCTATAAAATTACACTACTCTCAAACGTCACATAGTATTGAACAAATTACAAAAAAGTTTTACTACCCTATAAAATTACACTACTCTCAAACTGGAGCCGGCAGAGTATGTGCCGGAGCACTGTTTTACTACCCTATAAAATTACACTACTCTCAAACCTGCTCAGCCCAGTTAAGATATGCCGCAAAGTTTTACTACCCTATAAAATTACACTACTCTCAAACCAGGTTGACGTGCGTGCTATATCTGGCTCAGTTTTACTACCCTATAAAATTACACTACTCTCAAACCTGAGCTTTAGGCTTTTTCTCCAAGCTCCAGTTTTACTACCCTATAAAATTACACTACTCTCAAACTTGCCGTCACCCTCAATTCGTGCGAATGGCAGTTTTACTACCCTATAAAATTACACTACTCTCAAACACAACGTATCAATGTTCACAAGATGTGAAAGTTTTACTACCCTATAAAATTACACTACTCTCAAACTAAGATGCTTGACGTGATGAAGAATAGTTGGTTTTACTACCCTATAAAATTACACTACTCTCAAACACCACGCAATCAGCTAACATATTCGCCGTTGTTTTACTACCCTATAAAATTACACTACTCTCAAACTGACAGACAGTGTATAGTCTGCTATAATTAGTTTTACTACCCTATAAAATTACACTACTCTCAAACATGGCGAGCCTATTCGGCGGCGTAAGTGCCGTTTTACTACCCTATAAAATTACACTACTCTCAAACAGCGCGGCGAACGGACTGAAACGTGGGCGGTTTTACTACCCTATAAAATTACACTACTCTCAAACCTTTCACACCGCAACATGGGCAGGTACCCAGTTTTACTACCCTATAAAATTACACTACTCTCAAACTGACAGACTGTGTATAGTCTGCTATAATTAGTTTTACTACCCTATAAAATTACACTACTCTCAAACATCGGCAAGGCATTTTCTATTCTTATAGCAGTTTTACTACCCTATAAAATTACACTACTCTCAAACACCGTGCGTGAGGTCTGAACGGAAATTTTTGTTTTACTACCCTATAAAATTACACTACTCTCAAACGCTTTGCGCTATGGTCTGCGGATAGACGATGTTTTACTACCCTATAAAATTACACTACTCTCAAACTGTCGCTCCTGTTGGTCGCTCCACGCCGCGGTTTTACTACCCTATAAAATTACACTACTCTCAAACACGTCCCAGCTTTTGCTGGGGCGTTTTTCAGTTTTACTACCCTATAAAATTACACTACTCTCAAACGACGTTGTGGGCGTTACAAAATGGGAAGAGTTTTACTACCCTATAAAATTACACTACTCTCAAACGACCTACGGCTATTTCCGTTTAATGTTGCGGTTTTACTACCCTATAAAATTACACTACTCTCAAACGACGTCCTTCATTTGAAAACGTCCCAGCTTGTTTTACTACCCTATAAAATTACACTACTCTCAAACAGTTCTCTTGTTCTTGCTTTTCCTCTTGTGGTTTTACTACCCTATAAAATTACACTACTCTCAAACGATGATCTGAGGGCGATTGCTGGAGGTGGAGTTTTACTACCCTATAAAATTACACTACTCTCAAACCTCAAATTTAAGATAATGACACTACTCATCAGTGCATTTTATATTAGGCAGTAATTATATTATAGCATACAAATATAAAAAGTCAACAAAATTCAGATAACGCACATATCCTTGTCTATTATCAAAGTTTTTGAATATTCAAGGTGCGTGTGTTCATTATTTTCAATACAGATCACTTTAAATTTTCTTAGCAGCATGTCTTTGTATAAAAGCTCAGTTTGCCGGTCCGTCAGATAACTTCGAAGATTAACAAAGAAAAATACACGCTCTCCTTTAAATTTGTTTACAGCAGTCATATATTCTATGATCTTTTCTGAAAGTTCCATTTTTTTATCATAAAAACGTACACCAAAAGCTTTAAGTATACCGCTTATGTCCTGTGGAACATCAATTTCTATTTCATTATCAGCTGACTCAGTTATCATGTAAATATACAAAGCTATATCAGCCATAAGCTTTTGAGTATGCTGATAGAAACGTTCATTTACCGATACATTTTTTATCTCAGCATACAGCTTATTTACAAGATCACGCTGATTTATTTCAAAAGGTATTATCTGAGTTATAAGCTCTGCACGCTTTCTTAATTCAAGCGGTTCATTATTTTCCGACAAAATCAGTCTGCCACTTTCGCCTGAACACTGATCATATATATCGGATATTACATCACTGAATATCTGCTGATTTTCAATTACTAAATTCAAAACCGTGCTTTCTTCTAGCTCACAGTATAAATTGAAAGCTGGATATGCAATAGTCATAAAATCACCAATCTTTCATCACTGTCAACTATATCGCTTTTGAAGCTGCCTGTTATAAACTCCATTTTCTCAAATTGCTTTTCAGTAACATTTAGCACCTGCACAAGTCCGTCAGGAGGTTTATTGCTTTTGATATTGCTCATGACAGTGTTAGCCGCGGTCTGATTAATCACCATTTTACAATAAACAGACTCCTGCATCATGATAAAGCCATTTTTAATGAGAAATTTTCTGAAACGTGCATAGTTTCTTCTGTTCTCAGTGGTAATAACAGGCAGGTCAAAGAATATAAACATTCTCATAAATCTATAGCTCATCATTCACCTCTCTAACTATTTTAATGAATAAAAACTAATTTTCGAAACGTCATTATCGTTGAGTGCCTCAAAAACACTTCTGCAATAAAAACGCATTGCATTTGACAAATACTGCTCACTTTCATTTATCATCACGGTTGTACTGAGCAAAGACACTATAGTATGTTTTTCCTCTTTACCAAATACAGTAGGTGTATTTTTATATACCCATCGGTCTATAATTATACGGAAAGGTTCCATGAGGTCACATGAAAGATTGAACTGATTGAACATATTACTGTGAAACAGCCCTAACTGAGTTATATAACCATGAGATGTCACCTCTCTGTTTATACAAGAAAGTATTAAACTATATCCATAATTCAGAGCGGCATTAATTATGCAATTACGGCTACGTGTAAAATCTTTACCAAATAAAGTATTAAAGTATACCTTTGCTGCGTGACCCTCTCTGTTGGTGACATCACCAACTTCAAGTTCTTCAATATATCCTTGCAACATCTCAGCTTCGTTTGATTTTCCAAGTTCTTCGAGAAACTCGGCTTGCTTGCGTATTTTTTCAGCAACTATCTCAGTCCACGCACAAGCTTTGATATCATCGCTCCACTGTATCTGCCGTTTGATCTTTGCCGACGTATCATGACTGCCATAATAAGAAACAAGTTCACATGAGGGATTTCTTTTTTCATCACAAAATATAACCTTTATCTTTTTTTCGGACATAGCCACAATAAGACAGCCTGTAATTGATACTGCACTATTCTCGATAATGAGAACGGAGATCTCATCAAGATTTATTCTCTTGACATCATCTTCCGTTCTCACCACAAGATAGCCATTCCTCATATCAAGCTTTGATCTTTTGGAAATGACAACAGTTCTCCAACTCATAAGTCAAGCAAATTCAGTGACTTACGCTCGATAAGTCCCGTCGGTGACTGGTCGATAATATAGATTGTCTTCTTATCTTTTATTTTAGAAAAGTCAGAATTTAGCGTCAAAACACCAGCCTGACCACTTTCGTTTATTAATGTGAGGTCACATCCAGTTGAACGACCTGTTTTCAGGAGCATAAGTATATAAAAAAGAGCTGTTGTCTGTTCATCTACAGACAAAGATATAAATTTATCTCTGCCATTTGCAACTTTTGTACCTATTTTATGAAAGAAAACCTTGAAAGGCGAGGACTGCATTTTTTCTACTAACACATCAAATGCCGAAATATTATCCTCCACGGTTATTCCAGTATAACTATTTATAACAAGACTTTTATTTACTTTTTTCTTAGCTATAAATGATGAGATTTTCTTCATATATGCATAAGTATCTTTATCTAATACAAGCGAACAAGCTGATATTAGCACTAACTGTTTTCCTTTGTTTGATTTTTGTGCCAAATTACATCTGAATCCATCAACCTCAAACATTGTGTTTACTTTGATTATTCTCTGACCGAAAGGAAATGTAATATTCTCAGATGAAAATTCTTGTGATAGTATTTCAGCTAGTTGTTGTGCAACATACGCTTTTGCGAACTCTATATCAGTTGCAAATCTATTGCAGAACATAGTTTCAACAGGCACTACCACAACTGATTTTTCTCTACACTTTACCACAGCAAAATGCGACGCCGTTGTATTATTATAACCGCCATACTTTCCTGTATCTAGTCCCGATTTTCGTTCAACTAGTCCCGCTTTTTTACGTTCAGGCATCTGGTTAAACAGTCCGCCTTTTCGCATATAAGCATATCTCACATATCGTATGCTATTCTTTGACATCATTTTTCTAACGATAGCAAAAGATGTCTCAGGATCCCAAGCAACTTCTCCTCCACGCTCTACTTTGCGTGTCATAACGCCTGTTTTCTTACCGTCTGAGTTTTTCTGAAATATCTTAATGGAATATTTCTCATTGTTCTTTACAAAATTCAGCGGATCTTTAGTAAACCTCGTGTTGTAAACATTACCCAAGACTATATTAAGATAAGCGTCCTTTGCATGGTGAAGATCATTTACTTCACGACATTTGAGCATACCCATTTCCTGCCTGAAATCAGATACAAGACCTGCTTTTACATAAACTATTTCTGTATTTGGAAACTGCTCTTTAAGTAATGTAGCAACCGCTTTTGTAGATTGTCTTGTTTCCACAAGCTGACGTGCAATAAAACCTGAAAGCTCATCATCTGTAAAAGGCGTACTTCTTGTTAGTCTTTGATACTTTTTCTCGCTGATAAGTCCTTTTTTATAAAGAGAATGCCACAACCCTGCCATACTATGCCTAATATCATCACTAATAGGATAACTGTCACTTTTCTTGCCGTTTTCATTGCTGCTGACAAGAACTTTGTTATCAAGACTGTCATCTTTTATTTTCGCCTGCGGCCATATGTGGTCTATATTCCATTTATGTTCATTTTCCACTTCTTCAAATGGGATAGTTTTTTCAGTATACATACATCTGCCAAGCTGCATAAAGTAAAGAAAATACTTGTCACTTCTAAGTTTTGCGTCATCAATGGTATCAAGATGTTCCCATATGCCTGACTTTTTCAGATCATTTATATCTTTATTGTCAAGGCCATGCCAATGTTCAAGGATTTGATCCTTACGAGAATTTGTTCTTTTTCCTTTCGGTGTTTCACCTGTACCTCTTGCCATTTCTATAAAGATCTTGTCAGGATCTCTGCCTTGTATCTTTTTAAGTTCCTTTACAATATCAAACGTCCTTGTTACTGCACGGCGTACTGCAGTAGGGACATACATATCTTTCAAACGTTCACTCATGCTCTTATGATTTTCAGGTAGTGCATAATACTGCCTGTTCATATGCTCAATATTTTCTGAATATCGATATTTTGAACTTAACAACTGCATTATGTTCTCGTTGGTTTCCCACAGCATCATTATGATATTCTTATCGCTCTCTGCTTCACCTGTCTTTGTATCAACTGGCAGCACATCTTCCAAGAAACAGCGTGACAGTCTGCCATAATCCTTATATTTAAGCTTTGTGATATACTTTACATCTTCGTCTGCAAGCATCGGAAACTGTGTTTTAAGCCATTTTTTCAAACGTATATTATCTGTTGTGACTGTGATATGTTCAATAATTTCCTCGACCTGTTGCTCTGTAAGTATACCATTAGACAACATTTTCTTAAAGTCATGATAGGATCTCAAAACAGATTTTGCTATATCGTCAATACCTGTCACCTCATCACTATCCGTTGCATAGCCATGAGAAATAAGGCAGTCGCGTATCTTCTTTTTGCTGACTCTTGACTTGTTCCTTTCAAACAATTCTGTGTATATCTCTTGTTTTGCCTGGACGGATATAGGCTCTCCATTAAGTTTTATATTGTTTATCTCATTAAGAACGCTGAACTTGCTATAAAGCAATGAATATTTAGGCAGAACGTCCTGACCTACAACGTATGTACATTTACAAGTCATACGACGAATAAACGCTTTTTCACTATCATCTTCGTTTACCATGTCAGTAAAATTCCATGGAGTGATCTTACCGTCGAGCTTTCTAACAAGCCACGCATTTGGACTTTTCTTACTATCGACTAGTGGACCAACATAATAAGGCACACGGAATTTCATTATGCTCAGTATTTTATCCGCTACCGTACCATACTCATCTCTTTCATTAAGAAATGGAAGATAACCACAAGCATTTTCCAGTATCTTTTTAAGCTCTACATAATAAAGCTGATATGGTATAACTCGGTTGTCTGTAGTCACCTGTTTAGGACAAAGAGAATTTTGTTCACACTTTTCAAGGAGTTTGTCAAGGCAAGGTTTGTCTTTTTCATTTGGTTTTATCTTGCTTAAAAACTTTTTAGTAAACTTACAAAAATCCTCCTGACTACACTTTTTATATTTACAATCTCTAGTTTTATCGGAAGGTGCATTATAAACGTAACTTGCATAGTTCTGTTTTCCACTGACCTCTTTGAACATTTCATTGTAATCATCTTTGGTAAGATATTCTCTGAACAGATATTTAAGTGCATCGAGATCATATCCATGCTCATCATACTTATCTTTTTTAGCCTCAGATATAAGAGATTTACCCTCAAGAATATCCACTAGCAGCGACCAATCATAAAGACTTTTTACGCTTTTGAGCAAAGCAAAATCAAGCTCGTCTATCTGTCCTTCCAGCATCTCTAGAGTATCTCCAAAATCCGCATTCCTTACGCAAACAGAATCTTTCTCAAGGTCTGTGTACTCTTCATTTTCAAAGAACTTTGATAGCTTTTCCGTACCGCCACTAAGCAGCTTTATAAGTGCCGAGTAGCTGATATTTTCATTATCATAGGTCTTTACCTTACCGCCAAAAAGAAGTTTATCAAAATCTTTATTCTTTGCAGATACCGTTTTATGGCTTTTTAGTATTTCAGCAAAATCATCGGCAGATCTGTCAAACGGTGGTTCCTCATCAAGCTTTTCTTCCAGAGCTTTATAAAAGCTTTCATAGAGCGGCTCAAACTCTGTTACCTTGCTTATATCGTCCTCTGATACCGGAAGAAGGAAATGTCCTCTGTGAGCAAGCAGATATACACAGGCAAGATATACAAGCCTTACATCATGAGGTTCTTTGCTTTCCATAAGCTCACAGATAAGGTGATGTATAGTTGGGTACTCTTCAAAATAATCCTTATCAGTGTAATCAGTATCGTCAAAGAAAATGTTATTTGTTCTATGTTCGGCGTCCTCAGGCAATAAAGCACTTTCCTTTAGCCTACGAAAGAAATTTTCATCCTTTTCACATACAGCCCTAACAAAAAACTCCTTCAATAGTATTATTCTTTGCTTACGGCGATCAAGCCTTCTTCTTGCCGTGCGGAATAACCTTCTTTCCGCAGACTGCTTTGCCTCATCAAAAAGATGAACACCCCACATTAAGTTGTTCTTGTATTTTTTCAGCTTATATTCGCTGTTTGACACAGCCCAGCCTACTGAATCCGTTCCTATATCAAATCCCCAAAAAATTTTTTCGTCAACCACTTGACAAACCTCCCTTTATGTGTTAATATAGTGTCATAGGATTACTACCCTATAAAATTACACTACGAGTTCAAATAAAAATTCTTTCAAATCGTTGGTTTCATACCTTCATCACGAGTGTCGTGTTCAGGTCCTTGTCTTTGACAGGGATCTTTTTTATTGTTGTTGATCTTTTTGTTCCAAAGCTGATCTTACCCATTTGTAATACTCCTCTCTTATATCTTCAGGTTCATATATCTTCATACTCCCAGGAAATTGTAGCATCCACCCCCATAGAGTCGGACTGATTTGCACAAGCACCGTGGTTTTGCAAATATCGCCATTGCGGCGAATTATTATGTCATGACCAAATTTATCATAGACCACTTCTATAAGATTAGGTGAAAACTGAAGGGTCACCTTTCGTATACTGCCTCCATACATCTTGAAAGACTGTAAACGATATGTGCTAACATTTTTCAGTACCTCAACAGCATTTTGACTTATTGGTTCAGAAACTATCTCAGGATCTTCTATTCTGTCAAGTCTGAATGCTTTTACCTTATTGACATATTCAGGGTCGGCACGATAACATAAAAGATAATAGTTACCGTCCTCAAATATCAATCCCAATGGTTCTTCTTGATATATAACTCCGTCATGTGCAAAGACCTTTTCGTCATATTCATTAAGGTGAAAATATTGAAAGCGTATTCTCATCTGCTTTTCAATAGCATTTTCAACTATCTCTATATTCTGAAAAATGCTGTCATTCTTATGTTTTACAGTCATAAACTGCACGGTATGACGCTTGAGCAGTTCCACTCTATATTTACAACTCAAGTATGCCAACTTATCGAGAAGTATTTCCGTCTTATCGGCAGGAATAAAAGCAGCACTCTGAACTGCATCCATAATTATCTTAATTTCCGAAACACTGAAACGGCGTTCATTCACATAATATGTGTTGTCATGAAATGAACGTCCTTTCAGTATCTCATAACCGTTAGAACGTAGAGTTTCTATATCACGGTATATAGACTTTCTTTCACTTGAGATATTGCACTTAGCAAGCTCATCTATCAGTTGTTGTGTCGTCATCTGATGCTCAGAGTCAGTCATCATATTCAATATTTCCCATATTTTTAAAAGTTTAAGTTTATTTGGTGCATTTGACTCCATTGCTAAGTTCCTTTCATCATGAAATGTTCATAAAATAAGTATAGCATATTTAAAAACTCCAAGTCAATATTTACAAGTACCAATTTTGGAACTTAAAAGAAAATTTAAAAAAATATTTTATTTTGTTAATCATCGTCGATTTATAATATAATGCCATAACAGCACCATTCACTAAAGCCTTTCAAGAATGAACGGTGCTGTTCTTTGGTACCCGTCAAACCCTCCGCATCTACCCCACCGATGTCTAAAGAAGTATAATAAACTTTGGTTTTGTCAATATTACTTGACACATTTTATTCGAACAAGAATTATGCAACGAGAAAGATATGATCATAGTAGAGCTTTCTTCGGGCTGCCGGAGGCAGCCCACCGTTGGCGGTGCAGATTCTTCTGTTGGTCCAGTAACTCATATAATATCTCCAGATCATAGTCTTCAACTCTTTCATAGTGTAGTTCTCCGGCTTGTCCTCACGGCTGTAGAACAGCTCTTCTTTCATTCTTGCACACATACTTTCACAGCGTGCATTGTGCATTATCATGACATCTTCCGTTGGTACTGTTCATGCTTTGAATGATCCCATATTTCTTTACAGCAGCATCCCGGCATCTTTTCTCTGTGCAATGCAAGGGTCGAAAATAAGTTTAATGCATTTAAGGAATACGCCAAGAAGTACAACCTTCATTGGGACTTTGTGCGCGACATTGATGAGGAATTGTACATAAATAATACAATCTACACTGAAAATATGTCAGAAGATAATTAGATTTCACTGGATGATGTGCTGAAATAAATTCTCAACCTTGAATAATTGAATTAAATTAAAAATGAGCTACTGCACATAATGCAATAGCTCATTTTCGTATATTCCAAATTAACCTAATTGTTCTACAAATCTTGCAAATGCTTCTTTTCCTTG
>UMGW01029997.1_pt1 | contig 10616 bp, 9 predicted proteins | sample 1965371 | NCBI WGS metagenome assembly UMGW01 (sample SAMEA4836082, study PRJEB28245) | human gut metagenome | biome: gut microbiome; material: fecal sample | place: Denmark | collected 2008
AATCGGGAGCCCGGTGGGGCTCCCTCAAGGGCCCTTCATTATAGAGGGGCCCGACAGGGGTGCTCGGCAACGGTCGGCGGTGGGAGGACGGCAGACGGAAGGCGAAGGACGACGTGCGGCGTGCGAAGAACGAAATGAAAACGCCGACCGTTTTCGGGCCGGCGTCGTGCAGCATGTCAAAGCATGTCGCAGAGTGTCGCAAACGCTTACTTTTCCTCGGGCGTTCGGGCCTTCTCGATCGGCTCGGGCGCTCGCAGCGCGCGGGGGTGCGAATGGTGTTCGGCGCTCGAAAACTCCATGTGCACTTCGAGAATCTGTTCGCGCATCAGGCGGCGGTCCGCTTCGTCCGCCATGCGGGAGCGAAGGCGCTTCGGGCCGGGGTCGGTCCCCTCTTCGGTCGAGCGCAGCGTGAAGCGGTGCCGCAGGGCTTCCACATCGCGCGGGCAGAGCCGCGTTTTGAGCGCTTCGCGCTCCGCGCGGTTCATCTCGCGCCAGTGCGAGGTGCGCGACACGTCGTCCAGATAGGGCCAGAGCTTCGCGCGTTCGTCGGCCGACATCTGGCTCCAGAGCCGTACGCAAGGTACGTCGCCGCCGCAGTCGGTCGCCGTCGGGGCTTTCTCGCCCGGTTTCACCAGGGCCGCGCCGAGCGGCGTCGACCATTCGTTTTCGGCGGCCGAACCGACGGAAACACAAGCGAACACGGCGGCTAAAAGTCCGGTTTTTGTGAGCTTATGCATGGGTTAAGTCTCGGTTGGTCTCGATTCGCCTCCGAATTTAACATCGAGCTTTACGCGCGGGTAGACTCAAATTGGAAAAAACGTTACGAACTTTTTTCGGGGACCCGCCCCCTGCCGGGCCGTTCGCGGCCCATTTCGTAACCGGGTGTTCGGCCCCGTTGGCAAAGCCCCGCCCGAAGAGAGACAATACGAAATAATTACCTACGGAATCCGAGGGCCTGCGAGCCCTCGGCCGACAACCACCGGCGGAAGCCGCATTTGCGTCCGGACGCGGAAAGGGTCAGAGCGCCCTTCCGGCGCCACCCCCGACGCGGCACCGCCCCAGAGGAGCATCATGGAACGCACCCCCAAGATTCTCGTCGTTGACGACGACCCCCGACTTCGCGACCTTTTGCGCCGCTATCTCGGCGAAAACGGCTTCCAGGTGTTCGTGGCCGAAAACGCTGCGAGCATGAACCGCCTCTGGCTGCGCGAACACTTCGATGCCCTGATTCTCGACCTCATGATGCCGGGCGAAGACGGTATTGCCATTCTGAAGCGCCTGCGCGGCCAGAAGGACATGACCCCGATCATCATGCTCACGGCCCGCGGCGAAGACGTCGACCGCATTCTCGGTCTCGAACTCGGGGCGGACGACTACATCGCCAAGCCCTTCAACCCGCGCGAACTGCTCGCCCGCATCCACGCGGTGCTGCGCCGTCGTCCGGCGCCCGACGCTCCGGGCGCTCCCTCCATGGCGGACGAAGTGGTGCGATTCGGCGCGTTCGAACTCGACCTCGGCACGCGCGTGCTCACCAAAAACGGCCAGCCCGTGCCGCTCACGACGGGCGAATTCGCCGTTTTGAAGGCCTTCGCGCGTCACCCGCGCCAGCCCTTGTCGCGCGACAAGTTGATGGAAATGGCCCGCGGTCGCGAATACGAAGCCTTCGACCGATCGCTTGACGTGCAGGTCTCGCGCCTTCGCAAGCTGATCGAACCCGATCCCTCGAAGCCCCGCTATCTGCAGACCGTTTGGGGGCTCGGCTACGTCTTCATTCCGGACGGCCAGAGCTGATACCGAACACCTCGGAGCGCCGTTCGCCGACGCCCCCAGTTTCTTGAGAAGGACGCCCGAGTCGATCGGCGTCCTTCTTTTTTCATCGGGCTTTCGGTTCTTCGGTCCGTCGGGCGTTCGTCGGACAGCCGTCTTCCGCTATGATGCTCGGTACAACAACCCGGCCTTCGGCCCGAGCCGCTCTCGCGATGCCCTCGGCCCGACGCGCCCGCTCGGCGCGCTCTCCGCGCCCCGATTCGATCGACACCTATTCACGGCCCCTTCGGCGGGGCACCGTCGCATGTCCTGGATCGCCCAACTCAAAAACCGCCGCCCCAGTCTTTTCTGGCGCACTTTTCTGCTCCTTTGCGGCCTCCTTTTCTTCTCCGTGATCGGCTGGCTGCAGAGCTTTCGCGTGCTCTCCGAACTCCCCTACTCCCAGGGCGTGGCGCAGCACCTCGTCTCGACCGTGAACATCACGAAGTACGCGCTCGTGACGGCCGACCCCTTGTATCGGCTCGACCTCCTCAAGGTGCTCGCCGCCCGCGAGGGCGTCCTCATCTCCCCCCGGGACGAGACCGACAAGGTGGTGCGCCTCTCGGGCGAAGGGTTCAACGGTTTGATCGATCAGCTCGTCAAAACGTCGCTCGGGCCCGAGACGATCGTCGCGACGCGCGTCAACGGCAACAACGGCCTCTGGGTCTCCTTTGACATCGACGGGGACGCCTATTGGCTCCAAACGAAGGACGACGCGCTCGATCCGCCCTACGGCACCGCCTGGCTCTGGTGGGCGTTGGCGGCGGGCCTTGCGTCCCTTTTCGGCGCGACCGCCCTCACGCGGCACGTGATTCAGCCCTTGGCGCGCCTCTCGCTCTTTGCGACGCAGTTGGGTCGCGGCCAGGACCCCGATCCCCTTCCCGAAGACGCGTCGACCGCGGAAATTCAGGCCGTCAACAGCTCCTTCAACCAGATGGTGAGCGACCTGAAGCGAATCGAAGCCGACCGCGAACTGCTTCTCGCCGGGGTCTCCCACGACCTTCGCACGCCGATCACGCGTTTGCGCCTTGAGGTGGAACTTGCGGACCTTCCCGAAGATTCCCGCAACGCCATGGTGAGCGACCTCGAACAGATGGAAAACATCGTCAATCAGTTCCTCGCCTACGCGCGTCGCTCGAACGAGGATCAGGTGATGGTGAATTTCGGCGAAGCGGTCGAAGCGGCCTTGCAGATCGCCCGCATCGAATCGGACGCGACGGTGAAGCTCGCCACCCGACTCGATCCGGAAATCTGGGTGATGGCGCATCCCTTGGAACTTTCGCGCGCCATCCAGAATCTCGTCACGAACGCGCAGCGCTACGGCCGAAGCGAGGACGGCACGCTTTACCTCACGCTCGAACTGAAGCGCGAACCCGACGGCCGCACGGCGCTTCTCACCGTGTCGGACGAAGGGAAGGGCCTCCCCGCCGAAGAGCGCGAACGCGTCATGCGGCCCTTCGAGCGCGGCGAGAGCGCCCGAAGCGGCGTGACGGGGTCGGGCCTGGGTCTTGCGATTGTGGATCGCATCGTGCGCCGCTCGGGCGGCACCGTGCAGTTGGGCGACGCCGACCCGCACGGGTTGCTCGTGCGCGTACGCTTCCCGATCGTCACGAAGGGCGCACTCAAAAAGGCCCTCAAAGAGCAGGACAAGGCCGCGCAAAAGCTCGAAGAACGTCGCTGAAGCGTCACGAAAGCTCAAGGCCCTCAAAGTGAAAAGGCAGTGAAAAGGCGCCCGGAACATCCGGGCGCCTTTCGTTTTCGCGTGGGCGATGTCGGGCGAATCAAATGCGGGCCATAAGCGCCACGGCGTGCGCCATCATCCCTTCTTCGCGACCGACCGCGTCCATCTTTTCGTTCGTCTTCGCCTTCACGTTCACGACCTCTTCCGAGACGCCGAGCGTCGCGGCGAGGCTCGCGCGGATCGCCGCCATGTGCGGACCGATCTTCGGGCGTTCGGCGACGATCGTCGCGTCGACGTTGACGATCCCCCAGCCCTTGGCGCGCGCCAAGCGCACGACTTCGGCGAGAAGTTTCCGGCTGTCCGCGCCCTTCCAGGCGGGGTCCGAGGGCGGGAAGTGCTGCCCGATGTCCCCGAGAGCGCTCGCCCCGAGGACGGCGTCGGTTACGGCATGCAAGAGAACATCCGCGTCCGAATGGCCGTCAAGGCCCGTCGTGTGCGGAATTTCGACGCCGCCCAAAATGAGCGGCCTCCCGGGAACAAGTCGGTGGGAATCGTACCCCTGACCGATGCGAAGAGGAATCACGGAAGCGTCTCCCAAAAGAAGGCCGGCGATCTTTTCGTCGCCCGGCTGTGTGACCTTGATGTTGGTCGTTCGACCCGAAACCACCTTGACGACGTGACCGGCACGCTCCATGGCGGAGGCTTCGTCGGTGATGCCGGTGCGGTCGCCCGAAAGGGCCGCAATCAGTTCGCCCGCGCGGAAGCACTGCGGGGTTGCGGCGCGCCAGAGCGCTTCGCGCGGGAGCGTCTCAACGACCCGACGGTCCGGATCGGCGCGCTTTACGGTGTCCGACATCGGGACTGCCAAGAGGCCGCCCGCTGCCTGCGGGTCCGCAAGCACTTCGTCGATCAGGTGCTCGACTTCGCTCGGGCGCACGCAGGGGCGCGCCGCATCGTGTACGAGAACGAGCGCGTCGTCGGGAAAGCCCGCGGCGAGAAGCCCGTTCAAGACGGAATCCGCCCGTTCGGCGCCGCCCGCGCGAAGCACCCGAACGCCCTCGGGAAAGTCCCGGGCAACTTCGTCGATATAGGGATCCTCGGGGCTCACGACGACGACCGTTTCCGCGACGCGCCCGACCGAAGCGATCGCGCGCACCGTATGCACGAGCATCGGAAAAGCTCCGAGTTTCAGATACTGCTTCGGACGATCGGCGCCCATGCGGCGCCCGACGCCCGCGGCACAGATGAGCGCGACGATGCGCGAGGTTTCGGCGGAAGCGGACATGACGGCGGCCCTCGAACAAAAAAAAGACGAAAAAAATCGAACGATGTCGCAAGAATAGCCAATCGAAGCGCGATGCGGGCGGGAATTTTTCCGCCCGTCGTGAGAAAATGACGGTCCCTCGTGCGGCACGTCCGCCGACGGTCCGCACGTTCGCGTCGCCGACCGCTTTTTCAACCGCCACCGAACCGCAAACTTGCTCTTCACGACCATGGAAGTCTTTTTCGAACGTCTCATGTACGCCGCCCGCTGGCTGCTCGCTCCGATCTACATCGGGCTCTCGGCCGCTCTGCTCGCCCTTGCGATCAAATTTTTCCAGGAAGTCTTCCATATCCTGCCGCACGTTCTGGAGCTCGCGGAAGCGGACCTCATCCTCGGCATCCTCTCCTTGATCGACATGGGCCTTGTGGGCGGTCTCATCGTCATGGTGATGTTCTCGGGCTACGAAAACTTCGTCTCGGCCCTCAACATCGGGGAGCACACCGAGAAGCTCGAGTGGCTTGGCAAGATGGATGCGGGGTCGCTTAAGAACAAGGTCGCCGCGTCGATCGTCGCCATTTCGTCGATTCACCTCCTGCGCGTTTTCATGGAACTTCAGACGATTCCCGACTCGAAGCTCCTCTGGTACGTCGTGATCCACCTCACGTTCGTCCTCTCGGCCGTCGTGATGGCGAAGATCGACCTCATGCACAAGGAAGCACACTGACGCCGCAGCCGAGCCCGAGGAATTCGGGCTCGCAAACTTTCGAAGGGTCACCCGAACGCTCGGGCGGCCCTTTTTCTTCACCGGGCCGGGGCGCTTGAGCCACCGGAGAGCGCGCCCCGCCTCCATTTTTTTCGGATTAGCACGGATTGGGTATCCCCCTCGAAGGGATCGTTCCGAACGCCCTGCGGAGGCTCCTTAAAATTTCACGTTTTTCAATGGCATTGACAAAATGTCACAGGTCGTCGGAGGGTTAGTCACACCTCATCCGACCTCATCCGTCGCACCGCTCCGGGTTGTTTTCTCGCCTCACCTTAAGGGTTTACCGCTAGACCTTTCCTCCGAGCTTCGGTATCCTCTCCTTCCGCACGTCGACGAGCGTCCTTCCGAGGCAGATCGCCGACCGAAAACAAGCAAAAAAGCACAAACAAGCTCACTGAGCAGAACCCGTCTTCGAGAACCCGAAGGGTCCGAAGCAAGGAACAGACATCGTGAAGAACACCTCCTTCAAGATCGCTGCGGCCGCGGCTGCCGTTGCGTCCCTTTTCGCGTCCGCTGCGAACGCCGGCGGTTTCCAGCTTACCGAACAGTCCGCTCTCGGCCTCGGCCGCGCCTACGCCGGTGCGGGCGTCGACGGCTCCGACGTTTCGGGCGTCTACTACAACCCCGCGAGCATGACGCTCACCCCGGGCACCGCCGCCCAGTTGGGCTTCGTCGGCGTGGGTCTTAACCTCGACTACGCCGACAACACCGGCACCAGCGAAAACGGTCGCAAGGCGCCCGAACTCGTTCCGCACGCCTACATCTCGCACCAGGTGAACGACACGACCTGGGTGGGCTTCTCCTTCACGGTTCCCTTCGGCATGTCGACCGAATACGACCGCAACTGGGCCCACAAGGACCACGGCACGGACGCCGAAATCATGGTGTTCGACTTCAACCCGAGCGTCGCCTGGAAGGTGACGGACAAGGTTCGCCTCGGCGCGGGCATTTCGTTGCAGTACGTCGACGCGTCGCTCGGCATGGGCGGCACGGCTCCGACGGGCAACGCCGTGCACGGTCAGCTCGAAGCGACGAGCACGGCCTGGGGTTGGAACGCCGGCATCCTCTTCGTGCCGACTGAAAACGTTCGCCTCGGTCTTTCCTACCGCTCGCAGATCCAGCACAAGGCCGAAGGCGATCTGACGATCGACGGTCTTGCCCCGTTCGGCCCGATCCCTCTTGAAAACTTCAACGGCACGTACGATTCGGGCGCCGTCGTCTCGGCTCCCGCCTGGGCCATGATGAGCGCGGCCTGGGACGTCAACAGCTGGCTGAGCCTCTACGCCACGTTCCGCTGGACCGACTGGTCGAGCTTCGAAGAGCTCAAGGTCGACACGACCGCCCTTGAAAACGCCATTGGCAGCCAATTTGGCCATATCCCGGGGGTCGGCGCCGTGGTCGGCCAGATGGTCGAAGGCATGAGCTACATCCGCAACAACTGGCGCGACACGTACCTCTACGCCGTGGGCGGCGACGTCCGCGTCAACTCCTTCTGGACGCTGCGCGGCGGTATCGCCTACGAAACCTCGCCCATCCAGGAACGCGAAACCCGTACGGCGATCATTCCGGACGCGGACCGCTGGTGGTTCGCCGTCGGTTCGACCTTCAACTGGACGAAGGACTTCCAGACGGACGTCGCTTTCGCGCACCTGCACGGCGTGCACGAACGCTCCCTCTACGACAAGCACACGGGTGAAGAGCTCGGCAAGTTCCGCAAGCTCGACGCCTTCCTTCTCGGCGTTCAGGCCCAGTACCGCTTCTAAAGCGGCACGACCGGGCGGGTTGAGTCTCGCCCGAGTTTGAGCCTCAAACGACAACGACCTCGAAACCCCTTGCGGGCGTCGAGGTCGTTTCGTTTTGGGGCTTGAAAAGTCGATCGATTACGGTTCGTACGATTCGAGCACTTCAACGCCGCGACGGATGTCGTCCGTGAAGATGCGGTCCGACTTCACGTAGGGGACCGCCTTGCGGTACGCGTCGTAGAAGGCCTGCGTCTTTCCGCCGAGCGTGAGGTCTTTGTCCTTCAGGTTGCGGCGAAGGTCGACGGCCTGGGCGGCGTGGAGCGTCTCCAGCGAATAGATCTGCATGAGGTTGCGGTCGATCGAGCCGAGGCGCTTCGCGGCCTGGAGAAGATTCGTGAAGGTGTCTTCGATTTCACCCGCAACGGGCATCCCGTAGAGGCTCACGGGCTGGGCGAGCGCCATGTTGTCGACGTGCAGACCCATGAACGCTTTCTGGATGGCACCGAACGCGTGACCCTTGTTGTCGGGGTCGGAGAGGAAACGCGTGAGGCCCGTGAAGTGGTCGTACGAAAGGTGCACGGTACGCTGCACGCTGTAGTGCGAGAGGTGAGCCATCGCGAGCGACGTGCGCTGAAGCGCGAGCGCGACGGGCAAGGGATTGAAGTTCCCCGAGGGAATGATCGCGCCCTTCACGCCGTTTCCTTCAACAAAGTACCCCGCCACCTGAGTCGATTCGGCGCGGTACGCCTCGTCCGCGTTGAGAATGGTCGACGGGTTGTCGTCGGTGCTGTTGATTTGCACCAGGATCTGGGCGTTCAGGTCGGTGAGCGCGCGGCGCGCTTCGTTGAGACCGTAGACCGTCACGCGGAAGGAGAGCGGATCCTGCAGCGGACGCGTCGCGTCCGACTTCCAAAGGTAAGAGCCTGTCAACACGTCGCGCATGTCGGCGGCCGTTTCGGAAAGCCCTTCGAAGGGGCGCGTCCCGATCGTTTGCGGCAAAATCGGCGCGACGTTCCCGTTCAAGCCCTCAAGCGACAGGCCGTAGACCGTCGGCGTCAGGCGCACGATGCGCGCCGCGTTGCGGGCGGCGTCGATCGCGTAGGCCATGGCGACGGAATTGTTCGAGAGAATCGCCAAGGCGTCCTTTCCTTCCGGGACGAGAGGATCGATCCCCGCCTTCGAGAGCGCTTCCTTCCCCGGGACGACGCGGCCGTCGACTTCCGCCTTCCATTCGCCGATCATGACGGCGCCGACGTGAGACGCAAGCAGAATGTCGGCTTCGCCCACAGACCCTTCCGAGGGAATGAGGGGCGTGACGCCTTTGTTGAGCATGTCGCGGTAGAGTTCCGCGACGCGCGCCTGAGCGCCCGATTTGCCGGCGAGGAGCGTGTTCAAACGAATCACCATCGAGAGGCGCGCGAGGTTCGTCGGCATCATGTCGCCCGCACCCGCGGAGTGGGAGCGCAGCGCGTTGTAATTGAACGCGCGCGAGGCTTCGAGCACTTCGGGAGAGAGCGTCCCGTCGGCGGAAAAAAGCTTCTGGTCCTTGTTGAGACCGACGCCCACGGTGAGGCCGTAGACCGCCTGGCCCTTCGCGGCCGAGGCCATCACGAGCTTGTGCGAGTCTTCGAGAAGCCGCATGGCTTCGGGAGCGATCGCCACGTCGGCTTTGCCTTCTGCTACGGCCCAGGCGTCTTCGATCGTCAGGCGAGTCCCGTCGAGCGTGACGGTGGCGGCACCCGCAGCGGTGCAGGCGGCGAGAGCGGCGGCCAAGGCCGTCGTCTTGAATGCGTTCATGATGAGTTCCTTTTTCGGAGAGGAAAGCGCGGGGCAAAAGCGAATAGGAAAAACGGTCCGTCCGCGCGTTCGGGCTTGCGAACGGCGGTCGGACCGTTCGGAAGCGCATCGGTGCGGTTCGAGCCCGGTCGGGCGGCTCGAACCGCTTGGGTGAGGGGCGCTTGCGCGCCCCTTTCACCCGTTCACCCGTCAAGAGGCTCGCGAGTTACTTGATCTGGTAGGAGAACTCGTGGCACTCGTTGCAGTACACCTTCGAAGGTTCGTGCTCCTTGTGGCAGGCCGTGCAGGCGATCCCCTCACCGTAGTGGTGCGAGGCGTGCGGGTTCGGCTCGGGGAGCTTCTCGGTCTTTTTCGCGAGGTCCTTGTAGGAGCCGTGGCAGGCGAGGCAGGCCTTGTCCGACGGAACGACGAAGGCGTTGCCGGCGACGGCGTTTTCCTGCGTGTGGCAGGCGGCGCAGTCCGTGAGCGCCTTGTGGTAGGGCTTCACGGTCGGAGCGGCGGCCGAGGCGGAAAGCGAGACGGCGCCGAGCGTAAGAGCGAGCGCGGTCGCGCCGAGAGCGGCAAAAGCGTTGCGGATCATGGAGGATTCCTTTGAAATATTCGGTTCGTGGTGATTACGGATTCGCGGCACCGTCGGCTCTGAGCGCGACGGGCTTCATCTTGAGGCAGTTGTCCGCGGCGATGCGGCCCATGACGAGACCGTCCGCAATGGCGCAGCCGCCGAGGCGCGAAGCGCCGTGCGTGCCGCCCGTGACTTCGCCCGCGGCATAGAGCCCCGGGATCACCTTTCCTTCGACCGAATAGACTTCGGCCTTCGCCGTGATGCCGACGGCGCCCATGCAGTAGTGCACCTTCGGCCAGACGCGGCAGGCGTAGAAGGGGGGCTTGTCGAGCTGAATCGCGAGGTCGAGCGCACGGTGGAATTCCGTGTCGTTCTTTTGGGCGACCATGCCGTTGAAGCGCTTCACCTGTTCGACGAGGGCGTCCGCCGGAATGCCGTAGGCCTTCGCGAGGTCTTCGATCGTGTCAAAGGCCTTGATGACGCCGTACTTGAGGCCGTTCTTCAGGGTCTGGGCCTTTTCGACGCCCTTCGAGTCCGTAAAGCACACGGGATAGACGGGCTTGCCGTTTTCCATGAGGCCGAGAATCGCGTCGGTACGTTCCTTGCGGTCGGCGAGTTCGTTGCAGAAGCGCTTACCCGTACGCACGTCCACCATAATCCCCATCGGGAAACCGGCGATCGTGTTGAACTGCGACACGAGACCGAAGCCGCGTTCGTCGGGCGAGCACCAGGGACCGAGCTGGATCTGGTCGACCTGCACCGGGGCGCCCCCGATCGCGAACATCTTCAAAAGGCCTTCGCCCGTCGCACCGGGGTGGTTCGTCGAATCGAGACGTTCGTCGAGGCTCGGATCCTGCTGACGGCGGAACCAGAGGTTGCGCGAGAAGCCGCCCGTCGCCATGATCACGCCCTTGCGGGCGCCGTAGGTCTGCAGCACGCCCGAATCTTCCTTCGGGAACTGATATTAACGCGGCTTAGATTTTAGTGACATTTCGTCGAAA
>UMGW01045883.1_pt1 | contig 10606 bp, 10 predicted proteins | sample 1965371 | NCBI WGS metagenome assembly UMGW01 (sample SAMEA4836082, study PRJEB28245) | human gut metagenome | biome: gut microbiome; material: fecal sample | place: Denmark | collected 2008
ATGTTGCACGATTCGAAATTTGCCCCGAAAATCGGAATCGTGCAACAAAATTCGTCGTTTCCTTCCGTGGGTCCTCATCTCTTGGCAGGTTCTTGCGGCATGGTGTCCGCTGCAAGCTTGGTGTTTGGACGGTGAGGCGAGAGGCTCAGTGGCGGGCGCAGGGCCTGCCGATCGCGATCGTGGAGGAGATCGCGTTCGAGAACGGTTGGATCACGCGCGGCCAGCTCATGGAGTCCGCGGAGCGTTACGGCAAGAGCCCGTACGGCCAACACCTCAAGGGTATAGCCGACGGCGAGATCATGCTCGTCCCCAACCAAAAGAGCTGATTCCTCGAGACTGATGGTGTATTAGGGGTGCTGCCTCATTGAGGCAGCACCCTGATGGCACTTTGACTGACGGTGCTTCTTATGGATTGCGTCGATGAGCGGCACTTCGACGAGGAGTGTTTTGACTGGAGACGTTCCAATGGGCGGCGCTTCGACTGGCGGTGAAGAGGGTCATCTGCCTTATGAGTGGCGGATTTGGGCGGCGTGAAAATGTCATTTCGCTTATCTGTGGCAGGCAATCGGCAGAGATATACCCTTTAACTGTGGAAAATGTACCCCCAAAGTGGCTTTTGCCCGTTATGACCTGCCACATATAGACGAAATGGGAGTTTCCATCTTCCGAAATCTGTCACATATAAGCGAAATGGGGAGCTGGGCACATACATTCCGTCACTTTCAGGGCGTGGCGGAATGATGATGAAAGCCTGTACCGGTCACTACCAATGATTTGAGGAAATTGCCAATAAGTCTCGTACGCGCACGATATCGACAGGGAATGTTCCTTATTTCACAGCCCATCTGTTTGAGTTCCCAAAAAATGTGTTCAATGTATGAAGGGATGAGGAATAGTTCGAGGGGGAAGATTATCCTTGGAAAGGATATTGTCAACGTGAGATGGGGAAGTTCAGTGACTTCTGTAGAGAACGCTAATGTGCAGCAGCCTACCGCACCGCAAGGGGTAGTTGAGGAAGCGGATGACGGCATCACTCTGATGGATCTGTTCAAAATCATTCGTAAGCATCTGGTCACCGCGATCATCGCATTCGTGGTGGTAGTGGCAGGCGTGAGCGCCTATACCTTCCTCGCTCCGGCGAAGTATACGGCTACGGCCCAGACCATGGCCACCTATAACGCTTCCGATGGTGGCGAAAGCATCGCCCAGCAGTCCACTGGCGGCAGCTACATTTCCAACCAAATCACCTCATACCCAACGCTTGCCACCACTTCGAAGGTGCTCAAGCCGGTCATCGATGATCTCGGTCTGGACGAAACCGTGACGGATCTTGCCGGCCAGGTCACCGTCACCAATCCGACCAACACCGCATTCGTGAACATTGCCGTGGTGGATGGAGATCCGAAGCAGGCCGCGGACATCGCCAATTCCGTTGCCGAATCGCTGAAGAACGTCATTGAAAGCGACCTGTACTCCGGAGATAAGTCCCCGGTGAAGCTTTCCATCGTGCAGAAGGCACAGGTTCCGACGTCTAAGTCTTCGCCGAAGACTGCCCTGTATTTGGCTGTCGGTGTGGTGCTCGGCATCATCATCGGCGTGTTCGCCGCACTCATCAAGGACCTCCTCAACACCAAGGTTGAAGAGACTTCCGACGTGCGCGGCATCGTCCGAGCATCCTCCCTTGGCTCCGTTCCGATGGACGCTTCGCTTGATGATAAGCGTCCGGTGCTGGTGAGCCAGCCTAACGGCGCTATTGCCGAGGAATTCCGCCGTATTCACACGAATATCGACTTCCTGCAGACCGACCGCACCGAAGGCGTGGGCCAGCTGCTTGTCATCACGTCTGCGCAGCCGTCCGAAGGCAAGACCACCATGGCTATCAACACTGCGGTGGCCCTTGCTGAAGATGGTGCGAAAGTACTGCTTATCGACGCTGATCTCCGCCACCCGTCCGTTGCTCACCACTTGGGCATTGAAGGTGCCGCCGGTCTGGCGCACGTGCTGTCCGGACAGATGGGCCCGAAGGACGTGGTACAGAGCTACTGGAAGCCGAACCTGCACATTCTGCCTGGCGGCAAGAGGCCGGCGAACGCTGGCGTGCTGCTGGGTTCCGAAACCATGAAGCTCATGGTGGAGCAGGCGCTCACCCAATACGATTACGTGATTATTGATACCGCCCCGTTGACGGTGTCCAACGATGGCGCGGTATTCGGCCGTTGGGCCAAGGGCCTTCTGCTGGTGGTCAGCCGCAACGTGTGCGAGAAGAAGTCCCTGCAGGAGGCGGCCGACACGCTCGCCACCGCGCAGGTGCCGGTACTTGGCTTCATCTTCAATCGTGCAGATCCGAAGAAGACCAATACGCATTCCAATTATTACTATTACTATGAGGATGGTGCGCCGCGCAGCAGCCATCGCGCGAAGGGGAAGAAGCGGCACTGATGGTTCCCTTCTCCATGGAATGAGGGGTGTATGGCAACTGAGAACGATGATTCCCAGTCTATGAACGGTATTTTGTCCAACATATCTCGGGATGTGGTGGACACCAGCTGGGATATTCCTCCGCTGACCTTCCCCAAATTGCAGCCTACCGATTCGGAAGAAGCCGATGGTGCGGATGAGGCTTCGCTTGCTGAGCCCCGCACCATCGCTTCCTCCGTGCCTGCGCAAACGGAACAGCCGGTTTCGGCTGCGCCAACAATCGCGGATATTCCCAGTATGCCGCTCGATACCGTCGATTTCGATGATGCGGTTGCACCAGCCGATGCCGAGGAAACCGCCACTTTGCCACCCCTCGTCTCTTCGACAGATGAACAGGACGTCGAAGCGACTCAGGCCTTTGATACATCAGGTGGCATAACCGACCTAGAGGAGCTGGCCGCGGAAGATCCGGAACATGATCCGCTGAAAACCATTCCGGTCGCACCGAAAGAGCCGTCTGCGGACAAGCGAAAGATTATTGCCATTGTCGCTGCGATTGCGGCAGTGGCGGTTGCTATTGCCGGTGTCATCGTGGTACGCAATCGTATCAATTCGAAAGAACAGCGTGCGGCAGTGGTGGTATGTGAGAAGGCGAAATCCAAATACTCCAAAGCCAACGAAAAACTGCAAAACGCCATCGAACAGGCAACTAGTCTGCAGGGCACTGCGGCAAACCAGGTGGCGGATGCCGCCACAATCGACCAGCTCACTCAGGCCGTGACCAAGGCGCAAAACCTCAAGACGGTCGGCGGATGTTCGGTGCTGCTGTCCGAAACCACACTGCGTGCGCACGCCCGTAGCATGAGCAAGCAGATCAGCAATATCAAAGAACAGACCAAGGCCGTTACCGCAGCAGCCACAGCTGTGGACGCCAGCAAGCGAGCTTTGGAAGTGAATAAGACGACTGCCGCATTGCAGAAGGCCATTGCCGACGCAAAGACGTTGCTTGACGGTTCTGCAGGCCAGGTTGCGGACGAGTCGACACGTGACGCGCTTGCCAAGGCGATTGACGCTGCCCAGAAACTCCTCGATGGCAAAAGCACCGATGTTGCGGCCATGCAGAACGCTTCGAAGGTGATTTCCTCGACTTCTGACGGCGTAAACAAGTCTGTGGCGGAGCAAACTGCGGCCAATGCCCAGTCGAATACCAATTCGAATACCAATAACGGCACTACGAACCGGCGTTACACATATACGTGGCAATTTGGTCCGGGCTCTGGAAACGGTGTGAACGGTGGTGGTTCGACCGGTGGCAATAACAATGGTGGCTCAACCGGTGGTAATGGCGATTCGACCGGCAACGGCAACGGCGATTCAAACGGCGGCGGTAACGGCGATTCGAATGACGGTAATGGTGGTTCGACCGGCAACGGCAACGGCAACGGCGATTCAGATACAGGTACTGCTGGCGAATAAGCCATACCGGAGAAGGATTTGGATATAGCGAATGGTACCCCCATAGGTCCCTCTTAATTTCTGGGGGGGCTGTGGTAAATTGTTTGCCGTATGCAGCTGAAGGGGAGGGAGATACATGCAAGGCGTGAATACCGGTGAATCCGGCGCACCAAACGGCGAGCAAGGTATGAGGACTCAAGAGATTCATATCGTCTCGTCCAATGCGCATCGACAGGCATACGCGTCCATGCAGAATCAGCGTCTGCAAAAGCAGTTCGAGCCGATGACTTTTTCCAATACCCCGTTTCCTGCGGAAAAGGAAGGACATAGGCGCGGCAAGGCTGAATCGACTCCCCGGTGGCGTTTCGCCTTCGTCGCCAGCCTGATCGCCATCGATTTGGCAGTGATGCTGCTTTCGTTGACCGTCAGCCTTGTAATCAACGGTGCTGCTTTCGATGCCATCGGCGATGTGATGCCGTTTTGGCTTTTCCTCATTCTGTTCAGCCTGATTTGGTTGCTGTGCTTGGCATTCGCGGGCACATACCACCGCCATGTTATGGCGGACGGCTATGAGCTGTATGCCAAAATCATCAATGCGTCGTTGCTGACCATCATCTCATACTGCAGCCTTGCATTTATTTTCAAACTTGCATTGCCCCGTACTGCGTTGATTATCGCGCCAGTCATCGCCTTCTTCTTGGATATCATCGCACGTTGGCAGATGCGTCAAGCGATCGTCACCGCAGCAAAGGCTCTTGCAAGTACAGAACGGTGGTCATCGGATCTTCCGATGGCATCAACAAAGCCTTGCAGACCATGCGCAACTGCATGAATTGGGGGTACGAACCAGTTGCTGTATGCCCAATTGAAGCGGATCCAGCTTCAAAAGACGCTTATGTGGTTACCTCATACACACCGGATGCCAATATCGAAGGCTCCAGCAAACTCAAGGTGATTCCTTTCAACTCGGCATTCCCACGTATTTGCGAAAGCCTCGGTGTACAGGAAGTCTATGTGGCTGACGTGCTTTCGCGTGATTCCGAAATGTTGCATGGTCTTTCTCTTGCGGTGGAGTCGCTGGGTATGGAACTTGCCTTGGCGGTCTCCCTGGCGGATGTGAGCGGTCACCGTTTGTATCTGCGAAACACCACGGAACAGCCAGTTCTGTTGGCTTCCCTGCCGCAGTACACGGGAGCTGCGAACGTAATCAAGCGTTTGCTGGACATCATCGGCTCACTGTGCGCGCTGATTATTTCCTCTCCGATTCTTCTCGGCGTCGCCATCGCCATCAAGCTTGATGATGGCGGTCCGGTGTTCTTCTCTCAGACCCGTATCGGACTGCACGGCAAGCCGTTCAAAATGTATAAATTCCGTTCCATGGTCACCAATGCTGAGGAGCTGAAGAAGAAACTCGCTGAGGAAACTGGGCAGGAAGACCGGTTCATCTTCAAAATGAAAGATGATCCGCGTATCACCAAGGTAGGTCACTTCATCCGTAAGACTTCTTTGGATGAGTTTCCGCAGTTCTACAACGTGCTCAAGGGCGATATGTCTCTGGTCGGTCCGCGCCCGGCATTGCCGGAAGAAGTGGCCCGCTATGGTTCCCTATATTCCGCCCGACTGCTGGTCAAGCCGGGCATCACCGGTCCGTGGCAGGTGTCCGGCCGGTCGGATCTTTCACAGGAGCAAAGCGAATATTTGGACGTCTCCTACATTGAGAATTGGTCCATCGCTGGAGATCTTGCGATTCTTGCCAAAACCGTGATGGTAATCTTCACTGGCCGTGGATCGTACTGAGCCAATAAGTGGGTTTTCTGTGATTTTCCCTCTGTTCTTGTGACGGAACAGAGGGAAATTTCATTTGGCGGCCGAAAAAAGGGGTGCCATGTGGCACAATAATGCGCTGGAATAGTCAAATTGAGTGCTTAATGATTTGAGGAGCAAAGCATGGGGCAACATGCTCAAGCAATACGGGAAAAACATACGGCACGGAATGTGACGCTTATTGTACTTGCGGTGCTGATCGTGCTACTTGCCATTGCTGCAGTGTTTGGTATGCAACTGTATAAGCAGGCAAAAAGCGTCAAGGCACACGAATCGCAAGCCATATCCTCACTATCCGCAATCAATGACCCTGCAAAGCTCAAGGATGCCGCCGCGTTGCAGGCGTCCATCGCGCAGGCTCAGCAGCAGACGGCGCAGGCCAAGCAGATTGCGCACGGTTCATTATGGAACGTGACTGCGAAAATGCCGTTCGTCGGCAGTGACATCGCCACTGTGCAAGGCATGACGGAAGTCGTGGACAATCTTGCACAGCAGACACTGCCATCGTTGACCACTGCGGTGCAACAGCTTGCCGGGGCCAATCTTTCCGGTGCGGAAGGGCAACTTAATCTGCAGCCAATCGCCGATGCGCAAGGTAACTTCGACAAGCTCAACCAGCAGGTGCAGCAGCAGAACAAGCAGTATAACAGTCTTGCCGAGCCGAAAATCGGCATGGTGAAGAAAGCCTATCAGCAGGGCAAGGACCAGCTTGACAATATCGCCGATTTGGTTGGACAGGTCAGCAACGCCACTCACATGCTGCCTTCCTTCCTCGGCCAGAACGGTGCCCGCACATACTTGCTGGCGGCACAGACCACATCCGAAACACGTTCCGGCGGCGGCTTGGTTGGCTCTCTCGGCACCATGACTGCGGATAATGGCAAAATCGCGGTGGGGGACTTCCACCCGAATGGTGAGTTCGTCAATGGCAACAACGGCACCGCTGAGGAACATGCGGTATTCAACAGGCCGTTGGGTTTCTCCTTCGACGTGCGAGACACCTTCGCGGTGCCGGATGTTTCCCGCAACGCGGAAATGCTCAACGCTTCATGGCAGCGTTCGCAATATGCCTGCAACATCGACGGTTTGATTTCCGTGGATCCGGTGTTCATCCAGAAAATGGTGGAGATCAACGGACCAGTCACCTTGTCCAACGGCACTGTGCTTACCGGCGAGAACACCGCCGAATACATGCTCAACACCATCTACAAGGACGTTCCTGTGGCACAGCAGGACGAATACTTCGAGTACATTGCCAAAACGGTGATGGACGGCGCTTTTGGCAACATGACTGTGGACAAGATGATGAAGGTGGCGCAAAGCATCGGTGATTTGGCCGAGAACCGCCACTTCTACGCCTACACGTTCCACGATGACGAAGCGAAGTACTTCCAAGGTGCTGGACTCGCCAAGAATGCGCCTGAGAGCGAGACCAATCCGGAAACGGGCATTTACATCAGCGAGCAGAATCCTTCGAAGATGGGTTGGTATATCGACCGTACCAGCGAAGTGACCAAGACAGGTGACAAGACCTACCACGTGAAGTACACGCTGACCAACCGTATGACTTCCACGGAAATGGCTACCTGCACGAGTTACATTCTCGGTGGTGAGCAGAAGGGCGTTGGTGGCGTGCCCGTGGCGCCGAGTGGCACATCCGCGCAGCGTGTGCTGATTTACGCGCCTGCAGGTGGTTCGATTGGATCAATCGCCGTGACCGGTGATGTGCGTGACCGTAGCAATGCCACCATGGACGGCAAGCCATTGAACTCCAGTATGGCGTACATCGCACCTGGCAAGAGCGTGACGTACGAGTTCGACGTGACCGTGTCTGACAAGGCCACGGCTGATATGAAGCTCGATCAGACGCCGTGTGGCAAAATGACCAATGATGTGAAATACAACTATTGAAATATGGCGCGGTAATTCTCGACATTATTGGTGCATGATTTCCTTGAATTCATCTCAATGAAAACTTGTTCAATGAAGTCTATGAATTATTGCTATATTCTTGGAAATACAGGGGGTATTTCTGCCGGAAAGCGGAGATACCCCCTATTTTATTAGTGAAAAAAGGGTGTATTTATGCGAATTGTTGTATTATATTGCATGTAATTAATATCCTATATTTTCAAGGGGTTGGCATGTCTGTTCTTGACGGATTTGAAGCAGTGGGAGAAAAGACCACCACCAATAAGATGACCATGACGGTCATGGAATCATCCGTTCGCTTTTCCAAAGGCGTGACCGAAGCGCTCGGATGCCCGGCATACGTGAAATTGCTGGTGAATGACAAGCAGAAGAAGATCGCAGTCCAGGCATGCGACGCCAAAGACGAGAACGCCATCAAGTTCTGCAAGACCAAGCGAAGCAAGGCCGATGGCGTCGACTCTGACGCTGCAGGAAAGGCTTCTTCCGTGACCGTGCGTACCACCGATGTGCTGGTAGCGGTGCAGAAGTATTTCACTTTCCCGCCGGTCGCAGACGACCAGATCGCCTATTTCGCCATGGATGGCGAGTCCTACCCGGATGAGAAGGTTGTCATTTTTGCTGTGGCCGATGCTGCAAAGGGTGTATCCGGCAAGCGCGGTCCCCGCAAAGGTTCGCATCATACGGCCAAAGATGGCGAGTAAGTGAACAATATTCCGCTCAGCTTGAAAAATCGCATATAGTACAGTTCTCTTGATGTGAGTGCTGTACTATATGCAGTATCTTGATAGGCTGTGCGAAACGTCCATAAACGCTAATAATGAGTACGTATGCATCCAGCCCAAAAATCCTGAAAAAGGGAGCTTGGAATGAATGTGGCAGGTAGTGGGCGTGTAGGATCTTCGTTCAGTATTCGAGTCGCTCAAAATAACGTGCTTGGTTGGCGATGGACGGTGGAAAAAGAGCATGACGGCTTTTTCGAGCCCGTTGCGTCTGGCCGTTCGCTCACGCGTAAGATGGCCAAAAGGGCCGCGATAAAAGCGATGAATGAATTGCGTGCATAAACAACCGTAACGCCATGAATGGCCTGCATCTTTCCATATGAAATATAAAAGAGGCATATAAGACAGGAGAGGCTCCGCACAATGTGTGCGGAGCCTCTCCTGTCTGAAAAACTAAAACTCAGTAGCAGTGGTTGGCGAGCCAGTAGGTGTAGGCGCCCTGGATGGAGCCGTAGCGCTGTGCGCAGTAGCCCCAGAACCACTTGAGCTGGGTCTGATAGTTGGTGGCCCAGTCAGCGCCGGCGCTCACCATCTTCGAACCGGGCAGAGCTTGCGGCAGGCCGTAGGCACCGGAAGACGGGTTCGTGGCGGAAACATTCCAACCGGATTCGTGGGAAATGATGTACACGGTGGCGGTGAAATCGGCCTCGGAATAGCCGCTGGACAGCAGATAATCGTGAGCCCACTGCTGCATTTCGCCAGCCGGCACGGTGGTGCCGATCGACGCTGCGGCCGCGGACGGCGTGGACGAGGAGCCGGTGCCGACGAGGATCACCTTGTCGGTCGGAGCCTTCTTCACGAAAGAGCTGATCATATTGGAAGACATGACCTTGCCGCCGGACTTGGTGACGAGGTTCGTGGTCTCCATAACACCGTTCGCGCCTTCGGTCTCGACCTTCTCCTGGCCCTTCGGCAGGCTGGAGGTCTCCTTCTTGACCGTGTTGAATGCGATATCCGTATCAGACACCTCAACGGAAGCGCCGGCACGTTCGATCTTGATGACGGTGTTCTCGTTCACCTTCGTATCCAAAGACGGGGAAACGGTGTCTTCCGTATCAAGGGTGATGTCGCCCGCGTCAAGCACGGACTTCACGTCGGTGAAATGCATGCCGGGAACCACGCGGGTCTTGCCGTTGATCTTCACGGTGACGTACGAAGTATCTCCGGAAAGCGCCTCACGGGCGTTGCCACGGGAGGCTTCGATGCTGTCGGTGACGGAATACGCGGTGACCTGCTTGGCAGGAGACTTCTCCGCGGTGGCGTACAGATTATGCGACACGATGCCGCCAGTGGCCAACAGCCCCACTGCCGCAACCGTTGCGACAATCTTCACCATCTGAGATTTGCCCGGCAAGGCAAACGTAGTTGGTTGGGCATGTTTCTTATGGCTAGCCATTCTGCTCCTACATCGGGTACAATTCCTCGGCGGATTCCGTGCCTAGGGCACGGCGCACAACCGCTAGGGTTCCGCCGGAATGCGCGCAACTGCATATAGTCTACCGCACCCCAAGGAACTTGAAGATAACGTATGCAACGCGCAGGCGACGGGCCGAATCATCGTTCCGACTGACTACTTGGCGTTTTCACTTTGGCGTCTCCGCTGGAAGCGGTGTTCCCATCGGAAGCGGCCGCATCCATATCCAACGCCTTGGCCTGGCTGATCAGATCATCCAAATCGGAAGCGCGCAACGCGCCGGCCTGTTGGAAGATGATCTGCTGCTTCTTGACGACCATCAGCGTCGGCACTGCCTGAACCTTGGCCGCGGCGGCCAGATCGGGATTCTGATCGATATCCACCTTCGCGAAATAGACGTCCGGATTCGCCTCGCTTGCCTTCTCGAACGTTGGGCCGAATGCACGGCACGGACCGCACCACGTGGCCCAGAAATCCACGAACACTAGATCATTGGATTCGACGACCTGGTTGAAATCCTGCGAAGTGACTGCATGCGTTGCCATATGCGTTCCCCATTCCCCGGCTTACGCTATAAGCCGATTTCAAAAACAATATCGTGCAATGCTGCGCAATATTGCGAAAGACCGTTTGCGAAAAGTATATAGCCGCACGCCACGCAAACACACTGCCGCACCCGATTGCGCTATGGGAAGAATCGGAAGCACGTGACATTCACATGCCGTGCGTGATAATGGAACCATGCCAGTGATGAATGATGAAGTGCCCGACGAGGGCGATTTCG
>UMGW01007527.1_pt1 | contig 10595 bp, 9 predicted proteins | sample 1965371 | NCBI WGS metagenome assembly UMGW01 (sample SAMEA4836082, study PRJEB28245) | human gut metagenome | biome: gut microbiome; material: fecal sample | place: Denmark | collected 2008
AGTGTATCATCCACCAGATCCGGAATACCACGAATTATGTATCTTATAAAGATCTGAAAAAACTTATGGCAGATTTAAAAATGGTCTATGCAGCACCGGATGAAGCTGCAGCCCTGGAGGAATTAGAATCTTTTGGTGAAAAATGGAACAGCAAATATCCGAAGATCTATAAATCCTGGAGCGAACGCTGGGCTACACTTTCCACTTATTTTAAATATCCCAATGAAGTGCGGAAACTGATTTATACAACTAATGCGATTGAAGGATTCAACCGGCAGCTGCGTAAGGTCACCAAAAGCAAGACAGTATTTCCAAGCGATGACAGCCTGTTAAAAATGCTCTATCTGGCTACTATGGACATCACTAAAAAATGGACCGGACGCCGCAGGGACTGGTCCCAGATACGAGCCCAGCTGGAAATCTACTTTGAAGAACGGCTGGAAAAAGCAGAATTCTAGGGAAATCTATTTGACATGTGCATTTTTATACATGTATAATGCAGATAGAGCAGAGAACCAAAATCTGGTCTCTGCTCTTAGTATAACTATCAATAAAATCTTATGTCAGTTTTTTGAGTTTACACAAAACTTGAAACGGTCTCGATAAAAAAATCATCTAATGCCCCTCCATTTTTAATATTTTTCGTTTTGTTTTTGTAAATTCTTAACTATTATTGCAGAAACTAAAATATTATTACAGAAACTAAAAAAGGTACGTCGGAGAACCGCGTACTTATCGTACCTTTATACTTTATTATGTTTATAAACAATCATTTCTCAGGGATGACAATAACAACCTGAAACAAATGATCCTTATGCCTAATGACATAGGAACCGCCATACTTGTCTACCGTTTCTTTTATATTTCGTATCCCGATACCATGCTCTGCTTTATTCTCTTTTGTCGTCTGATATTCTCCGCTGACCAGTACAGGCATAGTCCCAAACGTGTTCACGACAGAAATCACTGTCTGCTCTTTTTCCTTTACAAGCTTAATCTTTATTATTTTGTCAGTACATGACTGACATGCCTCTATCGCATTATTCAACAGATTTGACAGGATGATGACCATATCCTCATCCTGAATCTTTGCATGTGACAGATCATTGATCTTTACTACAAATACAATCCCTTTATCCCTCGCTTCCTGATATTTTGTATTCAGTATGGCGTTCACTATCACATGGTTTGCATCAAAATAATCGACCCAATTTTCCGGCTGTTTATCCCATTTACTCAAATAATCCTCTAACTTTTCCAACTTTCTGTCTTTTACTAAGGCTCCAACCACCATCATTTGATTTCTATATTCATGCTCCCGTTTACGCTGCTGGTTATAGTTTTCAGAAATCTGATGATACATATCAATCTCACTCTTGACTCTCTTGCGAAATAATACCTCTTTTCTTAATTTTTCCTCCCCCTCTAAAATATCACCAATTAGATAAAATACAAGAATATTCATGATCAACATACCGAACGCAATGCACAATAATACATTTTTCTGTTCCTCACTCGAAGACATATTAAAGTAGATCAATATGGAAATAATCGTAATAATTGTAAAAATAGGGAAAATGGTAATGCGGATCCACTGCATTCCTGTAAGAATAGCAGTATTCTGCTTAATAAAGCACTTTTTTATAATCAAAAGAATACAAAACAATAAAATCTGACTTAATATAGCCATGAACATCTGTAAATTAGTTGACTGCAAATACTCCTGCCCGGCTGATGCAAAAACACAATTCAAAAATGTCCATGAAATACAATCGGTCACAAAACAAAGACCCTGATATAAAAGCATTAAAATCAAAATCCGCCAAAACTTTTCTCCAAAGACGTACATCATCACAAAAGTTCCCATAACAATAATCAAAATTGCCTTTAAAACCAAAAAATCCGCCAAAACAACCGAACACACATATTCTAGTACGGATAATACACCAAGTAGCATGGTTGTATAGAATATCGAAACAGAACGTTTTTTAGCAAATGTTTCCAAGAACAACTTGCACAGAATAATATATAAAACAGTATAAATCATCCCATATGGATGTAATTTCATCTAAATCTCTCCCTGATAGCAGATAAATTTTTCTCTTACCTCTTTATATCTTGGTTGAGAAACACAAACCTTCTCACCATTAACTAACGTGATTTCATATCGTTCAATGCTTTGAACATATTTCAAATTCACCAGATAACTCTTATGACTCCTGCAAAAATGATAATTTTGAAATTTGATTTCTATTTGATCCAGCCTCTCGTACATCGTATAATTTTTTTCACTCTGCCCTCTCAAATGAAATGTTAATTTGTGCAGATTGCTTTCCACATACAAGATATCATTGGGTCGTATGTATTTCTTCCCCTCTAAAAATTCTAATTCTATTTTTTGCTCAATGCTGCTCATTCTGTCTGTTATTGTATTCAGACACTCATACATTGATTTTTCCAATGATTCACTATCTTTTAAAATATAGCGAATCGCATCTACCTTGTATCCTTCCAGCGAATAATCAATAAATGCCGTTACAAATACAATATACACATTATTATCATACTCCCTGATTCGTTTCGCCAATTTGATCCCATCCATTTTCGCCATACTAACATCCAGAAAAAGTATATCATATGGAACATTTGCCCCTGAATCAATAAATGTGGTTCCTGAATCAAAAGTATCAATTTGACAGGGGCAGTCCCTTTTTTTCATATACTTTATAATAATTTCTTTTTCTTCCGATAAAAAGTATTTCTCATCATCGCATATTCCTATATAAAGCACGAAGCCCCTCCTTTTTTCTACCAATAATCTTCGACTTACACGTTTATAATGCTAATATAAGATATATCGTCAATTTATGCTATTTCTTTATCAATCACAAAGTAGATACCATCTAAAAGACCTAAAGTCACCACATTACTGTGATGACTTTAAGCTAACACTACTACTTGGTTATAGTTTCCAGTTTATTCATAATTCTCAAGAAAACTCTTCGTATTTGTCGTATCTATAACTAATTGCAATTTGAGGATTTGTAAATGTCGTTGACATTCCCGCATATGTATAATAATCTATTGACCAAATTGCTTTAACGGGTTCATAAGAATTTCGTAAACCAGAAAAAGAAGTATTGTACCCCTTGTTTAATCTAGCTTCATTATGGGAACCCGATATAGAGTTATCTATTTCCATCCATGTATTCCCAATATTATAACTTAATGTACCTGATACTTCAACTTCGGTCACCTCTGCCGAATCAGGTATCGATGAGGTTCTCCGCAAATCAATCGTTGCTACACTGGAATAAACCGGATCAAGTGTTGCTTTTCCAGGATTAGTAATTTTTTTGGGGCTAAAACTTCCTGTATATTTTCCCTTAACATATAAATTATCCAAACTAATGGAATAAACTTTTTTATTATATATTCCATCCGCTGCATAAACATGCAAATAATAAGTAGTCATCGTTCTTGGTTTTGGAATTTTAATGACCTTATCATTAGTACCAGCCTTTCCAATCCCCCTATATATAATCCCATTCTGAGGATCTGTAATCTCCATCTGATAATTGCATCCATCTGGATTCGTCAAATAAACAGCCATAACATCTGGATATGAAGATGACGACCCCAGAGAAAACTTAAAATAATGATCCGTTTCTCCTTCGGCAAATATACCTGCCGCACTACCTGACATGGTACTTCCCGAAATAAGCGTAATAACTGTAGGATTCCCCTCGTCCGTACTAGCTGCATTAACTACTGAAGCATTGATTGTGACAACCATCATAACAGCACAAAAAATGGCTGCTATTTTCTTTACGTATTTCATTTCTAAATTTCTCCTATCATAAAACAAATATATTACCTTCCTTGTATACTATTCTTCCTACATCATCCTCACTTGAGCCCCCTCTCTCTATAAGTTTTTTTATATTATTATAAAAATCGGAGTCAGACCGATATTCATAATCATTATAAACATCTTCTGTCAATCCGAAAATTTCACCGTCCTCCGTGATTGCCAAGTCTTCAACCCTCAGACCATAATGCCGGTAAAGTATCCACCCTGTATAAAACATACTCGAAAATTCATTTTTCTTCTCTCCAGACAAACCTACATATTGCTGTCCCTCTCTAAATATTATATTTCGAAAAGCAGTTGCTGTCTTTCCAGATTCAACCAACTTACTCTTTAAATTATCTAACTTTTCAGAATCATAATTATTTCCTGACTCAATTTTAATTTCTCCTTTTACATCTACTGTAATTGTTGCACTATCTATGCCAGAATTTTCAAATGCACTCCGAAGGCGACTTTCCTCCAAAGCTTGATACGCATAAAATTCAGCTAAATGCTTATACGCTGTTTGGGTTTCCTCACTATCATTTTCGAAAGGATATGTCTCCATATCCCCTCCACGATCCAAATAATAATGAACCAAATAATTTACTTTATCTTTATTGTATTTCATATACGGTGTCGTCTGTCTTCCATTCTCATCCACAGTAAGCCAAACATCTTTTGAATTCAATTTATTTTCACTAAAGGAATAACCAGCTTTCGCCATCTCACAATAATTTAATGGCTTTACATTTAACAAATCCTGACTAATACCTGATTTCGTATATAAAAAAGAGGGAATAATATCTTCTGCTCTTTCATCTTCCAAATAGTAATCCAGCAAACTTTTATCCTGCCTATTTTTCTGAACACAACCATTCTCAATATTTATTTTATGGCTACTGGCCAAAACAGCTCCAGGATGCTCAAAATTATTCACTCTCAATTTTTGCCCTCCTTAAATCAATTCCAGTTTTATATTGGATATTTTACATATCATCATAGATGACATACCAATCTATATCAATGCCTTTGACAGAAATTAAAATTCCATGACAGAAATTAAAATTTTACCTCATGTCACCAGAGTTCCATACCCATAAATCTCACTATCCCCAATCGGATAGCTACACCGTTTTACTTTATCCCCGCTGTTCCCCTCAACAGTATTCACATTACCTTTCCCCACGCTTTCCACAATACCTACATGGTCAATGCTTCCGTCATCTTCCCAGTCAAAGAAAATAATATCCCCCGCTGCCGGAACATAACTTCCATCCTTAAACTGTCCTTTACTCTGGAACCACTTTGCACCATCCGAACAGAGGGAAAATTTCGGCATGGCACCACTCTCAATATAACCGCACTGCTCCCCGCACCACGATACGAAACAGGCACACCATGACACCCGGCTGCCAAATCCATACCAACGCCAGTAGATGTCGCCTCCATTGCCCTCCTGTGCCAATGCCACCTGCACGATCACCTGATTTCCTGTCCCGTTTGGAATACGCCCCAATGAATAATACCGCAGAACATGAGGGACATACTGCTTATCCCCATAGCTTTCCCATCCCTTTTCTTTTGCCATCTTGTCTGAAAATTCTACCGCATTTGCCAGCGTATACCCGCCATAAGTTTCTTTTGCCCACGGAATGTATCCATTCCCATAGTTATAACCCTGCAAGGCAAGTTTGATTTGATCCATATCTACGGGGCTTTTCACTTCCGCACCAGCAAGGCAGCTTTTTATCTCCTGCACACCGCACTCAATGGAATATTCCGGATTCGTTATGCCATTCGCTTTTTTCGGGTACTTTGTGTTAAAACTGCTCTCGGAACTCTGCATCGGATCATTCCCCTGCCCGCCGGACTCCTGCATCATGACCGCCTTGATTAACTCCACATATTCCCCGATCCCATATTGTTTTGCATATTTCCGGATGAGAGGCTCATATACCTGTACCTCGGCACTGATCGGGCTGACAGTGCTGGAATTGTCGCCCCCCGTCATGGAAAGGGCAGCACCGAAAAGTAATACAACAATCAAAACCAATATGGCAATCCACCCGCCCGCTGCAATAGCGGTCAGCAATGCCTTTGTCCCCGCAATTATTGCTTTTGCTACAGAAACTGTAGTCTTCGCTACAGCTTTGACCGTTTTTTCCGTTGCTTTTCCGGCTGTCTTTGCTGATTTCTCAGCCGCCTTCCGTGATGCTTTCGCTGCCCTGTATGCGTTCTTTGCCGCCTGTTCCGTGGTTTTTACCGTAGTTCTGGCGGTCTGCTCCGCTGTCTTCACGGAATGCCCTGCTGTTTTCACGCTGCCTTTTCCGACAGACTTGACCGCCTTTTCTGCCCGATGGGTAGTTTTAATATCTCTTTCTCTCCGTTCCACTGTACGGACAATCTGTGCTGTCTTTTTCTGAAGATGCTTTCGGCTGTTTTCGGCAGCCCTTTTCCGTGCCGCCTGCGACTGTGCTGTTTTTATCATCTGCTCTTTCGGCTGGTAACCTTTTTCTCCGCCTGACGGAGAAAAAGAAGGACGCTCTCCCTGTTCCGGAATGCGTCCCTCTCTTAATTCTTTCCGTATCTGTTTTTCCTCTCTTTTTAGCCGCTGTTTTTCCTTTACATGCTTTACAGCTTTCCCACTCTGGTTTTTGACCTGTGCCGCAGCACCACGGGAAACCCGTTCCGCATTGTCCGCTATCCTCCCCTGTGCATATTCCACCGGGGAATGTTCTCTCTGTTCCTGCGTCTGCTCTGCCCTCTCCTTGATTTGTACGCTGGAATGTTTCATATGCTGTGCTATTGTCGCTGCCTTGTCGATTGCTTTAATATCCTTTCGGGCTATGCGTGTTTTGATTTCCGATGCCACTGGCACGACCTCCTTTTCTATTTAAGTAGACTCTTGATTTTCAGTTACTGTTCCACTCATTATCTTGCCTGCTTCTTTATCTCATATAGCCATAACTGCTATCTCTCCTTTCCAGACAAAATCCTTTCTGTCTTACCATGTACGCTTTAAAATCAACAATAATCCCGCGTAAATCCTCCCTATGAAAACTATCTCTTTCAATCCATTCCTCATAAATATCCTGCAATAGATTCGGGGATTTCATAAGGGCTTTTGCCGCCTGCGGTGAATAATTCGGTTTAGAAAAACACTCTGCTATATCACTCTTTAAGACAATCTGACACGCAGAATCATAAATTTCCTGCGGATTTTTTGTTAAAATATCCTTTCTGAACTCATCAAATTCACGCTGTACTTTTTTAGCCAGCTCTCTGTTAAGAAGCTGCTTGTACTCCTGATAATTCACTTTCTTACCTCCTGCAAAAAAATAAGCCATCATGGATTTTTATTTCCACAATGGCTTAAGTTTCTATTTTCTTTTACCATTAAAAATCACTTATCATCATAATGTCCCTTACACTGGTACACATTTACACCACGGTCATCCACGGAATATACCAAACGGTCTGCTCCGTTTATGCGTCTGCTCCATTTCCCTTTTTCTCCTACTAACGGTTCCGGCTTTCCAATCCCCTCGAAGGGACTTCTGCTTATATCCTTTAACAGTGCGGTTATCCGCTTTACTGTCTTTTTATCCTGTCCCATCCAGTATTGAAATTCTTCCCATGCCCGCTCTGAGAATGAAATATCAGCCATCTGCAAGCTCCTCCAGTTCTTCCAGTGTTTTTACAACATTCCTTTCCGGATGCTGTTCCATCTGCTCTATGGACTCCTTCAGAATCTTTGCATTGGATTCCCCATAAAAGGGATCATTTTCTGCCGTAATCTCAAAAGGAATTTTTCTCTGCCTTACAACTGTCCGTGCATAAATATTAAACGCTGTAGACGCAGACATTCCAAATTCTGCACAAAGACTGTCAAATTGTTTTTTAATGGTATCATCTAAACGTACACTGATTGTAGACTGTCCCATTTCTATCGCCTCCATCTGATTATCACACATCTTGATACAAATACTGTAACATTTCTGATGGCAAATTGCAATCAGAAAATAGGCAATCTGCAAAATATTACAATAAAAGACAACAGACAGCTCTACATCCTGCTCCGGTTTGCATAATCCTCCCCCTGCTTTGTCGTCATCAGCTTATACAGCCTTGTATCTTTCGGGAACTTATTGACAAACGGCACAAGGGAACTTCCGTACTTAATCAGCCCGCATCCGGCATCCGCATTGGTAATATAACTCATCTGTTCGTTGGAGATATTTAATAGCTCTGCCAGTTTCTGGCGGTCAGACGCTGCCTGATTTAACATCACGATATACTCACTGTTGGATAACATCGTACTGGCAAGCACGGAATCCAGCAGATATTCCACATTCTGCGTGATTGCTGTCGGGAACGCATTTCTTTTGCGGAAACGCCGCCATGCGGAATTAAAGAAAGTACCGGAATGTTCATTCTCGAAAACCACATGAAACTCGTCTAGAAAAATGTGGGTGCGTTTCCCCTTCTTCCAGTTTTCCGTCACACGGTTCAGCATGGCGTCCGTGATTACCAGCAATCCCATTGTCTTTAACTGTTTTCCCAAGTCCATAATGTCATACACCACCATGCGGTTATTGACGTCCACATTCGTTTCATGGGCAAATGCATCAAGGCTGCCGTCCGTAAATAATTCCAGTGCCAGTGCAAGGCTTTTCGCCTCCCGTTCATCCTGCTCCAGAAGTTTTTCCCGCAGGGCGCATAATGTCGGCACTTTCCCGCCATTCTGATAGTCCTCATAAATATCTTCCGTACAGCGGTCAATGAGGGAACGCTGTGCCGGACCAATCCCATTCCTGTCAAGCTGCTCAAACAGGGACAGGACAAACTCGGACTTGTCAATAATCGGGCTGCCCTCATCCCCATATCCTTCTACCATATCCATCGCATTGATGTGGTCGGGGCTTCCCGCCGCAATCCGTATCACTTCACCTCCCATTGCCTCAATGAGTGATGCGTACTCACGCTCCGGATCACAGATTAGAATATCGTCCCCGGTGGCAAGGGCAAGGAACACAATCAGCATTTTTGCACTGAAACTTTTCCCGCTGCCCGGCACCCCAAGAAGGAATGAGTTCGGGTTCATCAGCTTTTCTTTGTTGCACATAATAAGGTTACGGGATATGGCATTTTCCCCGCAGTAAATCCCCCCGCTGTCCATAATTTCCTGCACCCGGAACGGCATCAGCACCGCAAGGCTTTCCGTTGTCAGCGTCCGGACAGCGTTAATCTTCCGGTGTCCGATTGGAAGAGCAGTATTCAGTCCGTCCATCTGCTGGTATTTCAGCGTCGCAAACTGGCATAAATGCTTTCTCGCTATCGTCAGGAGTGTGTCGGTATCAGCGTCAAGCTGTTCTTTCGTATCTGCCGTATGCACAAGCGTGACCACCGCAAACATCATCCGCTGGTCACGGGTGGTAAGGTCGTCCAGAAATTCCTTGCTCTCTTTTCTCTGCTGCTCCATGTCATACGGAACGACAGCGGAAAAGTTATTGTTGGCGTTCTGCCTGCGCTGCCAGTTCGTGATATTTGTCTCCACGCCCAGTAAACGGTTTTCCACTTCCCGCACCGCCTCATCGGTTGGTATAGGGATGATGTCAATGCTTAACATCAGATTCCGGTTCAAATCTGTCAGCTCCGCTATCATATCATCCTTGATATAAGAGGCATACTCCCGCAGAAATAAAACACGCCCATAGCGGTTTCCCATACGGAAATGGTCTTTTTCAAATTCAAGGCTGTCCGGGCAGATAAAGTCCTTAAAGCTGTGTCCCTTCCGCATGGTTTCCGCCATATCAAAGCGGAATCCCGTTTCTTCCCCCGCCCGGTAAAAATCATGCAATGCCCGCAGCCTGTCCGTGGCATCCATCTCCACGCATTTTGAGCCAAGCCTTGCAAAATGCCCCGTCAGTTCCGTTCCCGTGCGGGAAAAATATGTCCTCGCTTCCTCGATGGTTTTCCGGTATGCCGATACCGTTACATACTTTTCCTGCACCATGCTGTTTGCCCCCGTTGCCTTGCCAAGCAGCATGGCATTGTACTCTTTCCGGTACAAATCCAAACCGTCCTCGGTCATCGGAATCAATATGGACTTCTCAAAATCCTGCCTGTTCAACCTCCGGTTATGAATGGTTATCTTCGTCGTAGCCCCGCTGTCAAATGCGTTCAGAAGATCACTGTAATCCAAAAACATGATTTCCTTATCTTCTTTTCCTGCCACCGCATAATTGATGTCCGGGAAACGGTAACTACGGGAGAATTTATTCCTGCCCACTTTGAAAATACCATCGTTCCAGACTGTCTGTATAGGGATTGCCTGCTGTACGCTTTTCGGGACAACAAACTTTTCCCTGTCCTGCCTGAAAATATTATTTAGTGTTTTTATCATGCCGCTTCAGCCCCTCCTTTTCCCTTTTTTCAATGCTTGTTTTCAATGTTTCGTAATACATGTTTTCGGGACGGAAAACCAAACGCTTCGGCATCAGGATTTCGGATTTTATCCACGCCCACAAAAACTGCTCCGCCGTCATTCCGTGGTATTTGATAAATCCCAATGCCGCAAACGGGGCAGCACCCAATACACACATCCAGCTTACCGTTTCCATCCTCACATGGGGACGGAGTAAAAAATATAAGCCGACAGCCACTCCACAGGCTACCAGCGAAAAAAAGAACTGCCTGATATGCTCCCTTCTAGGTAGACAAGTGAAATAATTAAACT
>UMGW01014087.1_pt1 | contig 10592 bp, 9 predicted proteins | sample 1965371 | NCBI WGS metagenome assembly UMGW01 (sample SAMEA4836082, study PRJEB28245) | human gut metagenome | biome: gut microbiome; material: fecal sample | place: Denmark | collected 2008
TTGGACTTATCACTGACAGGAAATGGGCGCTTGTATATCGTCTGCTAGCTTGGCACGGTACAATACTTGCAGCTTTAATTCATGAATTAGTGGAGTTATTGATGGCAGAATCTCGTGCGGAGCGTAGGGCTCGTCGTGCTTTGGTGGAGGCGGCTGAGGGGTCGAAGGAGGAGAAATCTTCTACGAAATCCAAGTCTTCTAAAGCTGCAAAAAGCAAGTCGGCTAAGGGCAAGCGTCCCGGCTCTCGTCGGAGCGAGGACAAGGCATCTCAGACTCGCACCAAGCGCCCGCATAAAGATCCGGTTTCGCCTGCGCGCAGAGCCGTGGACCCCAAGTCTCCCTGTTCGATCATGAAATCTTGCGGTGGGTGTACGGCGCTCAATCGTCCTTATAAAAAGCAGTTGGCAGCTAAGCAGGCTGCTATGGAGGAGCTTTTTGCTTCGCTTTGTGAGCGTGAGGGCATCGCTGTTGATCCCATTCGCGGTATGGGCGTCACCCTGGGCGACCCGGGTAAATATCCTGCGCCGCGTGGCTTTCGCCATAAGGCTGCCACTCCCTTTGCTCCCGGTAAGGAGGGCGCTGTCCGTTGCGGTTTCTTTGAGCGCGGCACGCACAAGATCGTTGCCGTGCCCGAATGTCCTGTCGAGGCGCCGGGCGCTCGTCAGATTCTCAACGGCATCGCACGCGAAGCTGAGCGGCTGCATATTCCCGCCTTTAACGAGGACAAGCATCTTGGCCTGCTTCGTTATGCCGTCGTCCGCTGCGGTTGGCGTACCGACCAGGTCATGGTTACGCTCGTGACCGCCCAGCGTGACTTACCGCATGCGCAGGAGTTCTTTGAGGCCGTCGCGGCGCTCGATCCGCATATCGTCACCGTTGCCCAAAATATCAATGGCCGTCCCGGTAACGCCATCTTGGGTGAGGAGACTCGTATCGTCTATGGCGCCGAGTGCATGCGCGACCAGCTGCTCGGTTGCGAATTCGATATCTCCCCTACCGCGTTCTATCAGACCAATCCGCAGCAGACCGAGCTGCTCTATCAGCTCGCGATTGACGGCATGGACCTGCAGCAGGGTGACATTCTTATGGACGCCTACTGCGGCAGCGGCACCATCGGTCTGTGCGCTGCGAAGGATGCCCAAGACAGAGGTGTCGGCATTATGCTGCTCGGCGTGGAACGCAACCCGGCGGGCATTGCAGACGCACGTCGCAATGCCGAGCTCAACGGCCTCACCCGCAGCGCTTGGTTTATGGCCGACGACGCCACCGACTACATCTTGGACGCCGCCGATAACAACGAGCGCGTCGACGTTCTCTCCATCGACCCGCCGCGCGCCGGCTCCACGCCCGAGTTTCTTGAGGCCGCCTGCGCACTTAAGCCGCGCCGCATCACCTATATCAGCTGCAATCCCGCCACCCAAGAGCGCGACCTGTACCAGCTCCTCGACGGTGGCTATCGCCTGCTCAAGATCACGCCGGTCGACATGTTCCCTCATACCGACCACACCGAGACCGTCGCGGTCCTCGAGCGCCGCTAATCCACCCCGGTAGATTTTTGGGACAAGAAAGGGGGCGGCCCGTCTGGACCGCCCCCTTTCGTTGGGCATATGAGTCTCGTTACATCCCCTTGCGCAGGTCGCACACGCCGGCCGCCGCCATCTCGCGAAGCAGCGTCTCGCGGTCGCGCGTCACGATCAAATCCAGCGGGAAGTGAATCTCGTCGAGCAACTTGCGGGCGTGCTCGAGCTTGCCAATGGCCATGCCAATGTGGGCATCGGTCGACACGCCAATGCCCACGCCCAGCTCGGCGCAGCGCTCGGCGATCTTGCGGCATACGGCCCAGTGCTCAGTGTCGGCACCGTGTTCAAGACTATGGTTGTTGATCTCGATAATCTTGTGCTTGGCCTTGGCCGCCAGCAGTACCTCATCGATATCGAACGGTACGCCCGAACGACCCGTATGCCCCAACATGAACACCTTGGGGTGCTCCAGGGCATTGATGTACATCTGGGTCGTTTGGGCGAGCGTCGCGCCTTCGGCAAACTGCGGATTATGCACGCTTGCCACCAAATAATCCAAATTGCGCGTCACCAAATCGAATAGCGAATGCTGGTGACTGTATGAATCACCGGCAATATCGAACGAAACGGGAATGTCCTCGCCAAACAGGCTTCCGTCCAGCGAAACGATATCGGCCTCGGCGCCGCGAAGCACCAGCACGCCGCTCCAAATGCGCGGCCAGATATCCTGGTTAATAAAGAACTGGAAACTGCGCAGGTCGTTGGGGCAAGCCGTAACCATCGAGCTCAGATGGTCGGCAGATCCGAGCACCTGCAGGCCACGTTCCGCCGCCCAGTACACATTCTCCTCAATGGTTGAGTACGCATGCGCGGAGAACAACGTATGAGTATGAATATCACAAGAAAGAAGGTAGGGCATCAGGTCTCCTTGTCCAGTATGGCCGTCGCGTATATTCATTGTACGCATAGCTTTCGGCAGTCGTAAAACTGCTTCATCCCAATCACACAACGGCATAGACAACGGGGTCTGGCTTAAAACGAAACCCCGTTTCACGTAAAACATTGTAAGCAGAGCGCTTTACTTTTGACGATACTCGTCGGCCAGCTGCTTCCAGGCGGGCAGTGAGTTAACGATAGTCTCGTAGCTCACACAGTAGCCCAAGCGGAACCAGCCCGGCATGCCAAAACTGTCCGAGGGCACCGCGAGCAGCTCATACTTCTTCGCGCGCTCGCAGAAAGCGTTCGCATCGGGCTCCAGCGCCTTCACCCACAGGTAGAATGCACCATCCGGCTCAACATAGGTGTAGCCGTACTCCGCTAGTGCATCGGTAAGCGCGGTGCGGTTGCGTGCATAGGCCTCAACGTCACTCGGCTCATCGATGCAGTCGATAATTACGCGCTGGAAGAGCGCCGGCGCGCACACGAAGCCCAGCGTACGGGCGGCACCGGCAACGGCGGGCATTAGACGAGCTGCCTGAGGGTTCGTATTGGGAACCAGGATCCACCCCACGCGCTCGCCCGGCAGCGAAAGCGACTTGGAATACGAGTAGCACACGATGGTGTGCTCGTAGATCGAAGGCACCCAAGGCACCTCGGCGCCATAGACAATCTCGCGATACGGCTCATCCGAGATGAGCATGATCGGGTTCTCGGGATCGCGCTTGGCGTTGACCTCGCGTAAAACATTGGCCAGTCGCGTCAGGGTGTCGCGCGTATACACGGCACCGGTCGGGTTATTCGGCGAGTCGATGATGACAGCAGCCGTCTTATCGGTAATCGCCTTGAGCACGTTATCCACGCTCAGCTGGAACGTATCTTCATCGGCGAGCGCCTCGACACACGTACAGCCGGCCTTCTCAATCCACACACGATACTCCGGAAAGTACGGGGCGATAACAACGACCTCGTCACCCGGGTTCGTAACGGCATTGAGCGTACAGGTGAGCGAAGCCGCGGCGCCCACGGTCATAAAGACGTCCTTACCCTCATAACTCGTACCAAAGCGGCGGTTGAGCGATTCGGCGACGGCCGCTCGACATTGCGGCAGGCCCGGAGCGGGCGTATAGCCGTGCAGCTGGTCACTCGGCAGCTCAAGCGCCTTTTTGATGGACTCCGCCACGGCAGCGGGCGCCGGAACGCTCGGGTTGCCCAGCGAGAAATCGAACACGTTTTCCGCGCCGATTTGCGCCTTGCGCTCAAGGCCATAGCTAAAAATCTCGCGGATGATGGAGCTTTCCGCACCGCGAGCATACATAGTTTCGTTGATCATCTGTTCCCCTTTCACATTGGCGCTATTGTACGCTTTAGCCGAGCAAAGCGCCGCAGCAATGTTGATTGGGGACAGACTTAAATGCGTGAAAACGCTCATTTAAGTCTGTCCCCAATCAACAAAAAGAAAAAGCCTCCGCAGGTTTCCCCGCGGAGGCTTTCACCACAAAGACTATTTGTCGTCGTCGGTGTCGGCACCGGCATTGACGGCACAGTCATCATCGGCAGTCTCGGATGCGGCTTCGGCATCCTCCTGCATGGCCGCCTGCGCAAAGGCTGCGGCATCAGCCGCCAGCTCCTCCTCGCTCATGCGAGGCGCACGCTTCTTGGTCGGCATGCCGGCCGCCTTGGCGTTGCGCTCCTCCTTGGCCGCCAGGATATCACCCTCGCGCTCAAGGTAGGCATCCCACTCGTTGTCGAGCAGGGCGTTCACGGCGTCGCCTTCGACGGTCTCGCGTTCAAGCAGCACGTTGCCCATCAGATCGAGCTGATCGCGACGGGCATCCAGGATCTCGACCGCACGACGATGGGCCTCGCGCATAATGCGCTGGACCTCGATGTCGATGCGACGCGCCGTCTCCTCAGAGTAGTCCTGATGATCGGCATAGTCGCGGCCCAGGAATACCTGATGCTGCGCCTCACCAAACACTTGCGTGCCCAGTTCCTCGCTCATGCCCAGACGCGTGACCATCTCGCGCGCCATCTTGGTCGCGCGCTCCAGGTCGTTGCTCGCGCCCGACGTGATGTCGTCGCACATGAGTTCCTCGGCAACGCGACCGCCCAAGAACACGGCAAGCTCGTCGAGCATCTCGTTCTTGGTCTTGAGGAAGTGATCCTCCTGCGGAAGCTGCAGCGTGTAACCCAGCGCCTGGCCGCGGCTGACAATCGAAATCTTGTGAACCGGATCGGAGTGCTCCAGGATGTGGCCCACCAGGGCATGGCCGCTCTCGTGGTAGGCAATCGTGGTGCGCTCGGCCTCGGTCATCACGCGACCCTTGCGTTGCGGTCCGGCAATCACGCGCTCCATCGATTCCTCGACCTCGTCCATCGAGATCACGGAACGATGGCGGCGGGCAGCCAGCAGTGCAGACTCGTTGAGCAGGTTTGCCAGATCGGCGCCGGTAAAGCCAACGGTCATCTGGGCGAGCTTCTCAAACTTCACGTCCTCGTCCATCGGCTTGTTCTCGGCATGCACGCGCAAGATCTGCTCGCGGCCCTTCACATCCGGACGGTCGACCGTGACCTGACGGTCAAAACGACCGGGACGCAGTAATGCCGGATCCAGGATGTCAGGACGGTTGGTCGCAGCGATCAGGATGACCGACTCGCTCTCCTCAAAACCGTCCATCTCGACCAGCAGCTGGTTGAGCGTCTGCTCGCGCTCGTCGTGACCGCCGCCCAAGCCAGCTCCGCGCTGACGTCCCACGGCATCGATCTCATCGATGAAGATGATCGACGGGGCCTGGGACTTGGCCTCCTTAAAGAGGTCACGCACACGGCTGGCGCCGACACCCACGAACATCTCGACAAAGTCGGAACCCGAGATGCTAAAGAACGGCACGCCCGCCTCGCCGGCAACGGCCTTGGCCAACAGCGTTTTACCGGTGCCCGGAGGGCCCACCAGCAACACGCCACGCGGGATCTTGGCGCCCAGCTTGCGATAGCGATCCGGATCGCTCAAAAAGTCACGGATCTCCTCGAGCTCCTCGACGGCCTCGTCCACGCCGGCAACGTCTTCAAACTTGACCTTGGGGCGCGTGGCCTCGTTGGTCTTGGCGTTGGTCTTGCCAAACTGCATGTTCCTGTTGTTGGCGCCCATCATCTGGCGCATAAAGTAGAACATGATGGCGATCAGGGCAATCGTCGGAAGCACGCTCATCGCCAAGTCGCCCCAAAAATCGGGGTCATTGGTGTTGACGATGTACTTGGTATCGGGGTGCTCCGCCATAAGCTCGGCAAGCGAATCGGAGCCGACATAGGTCGAGGAGAAGCTCTTGAGCTCGCTCGTATCGCCCTTGTCCTTTTTTGTCTTCCAGTAATGACCCGTCACGCTTCCGTCTTGAACCGTATAGGTCAGATCTTCGACGCGATCCTGCTTGATGGCGTTGACCATCTCGCTCGTCGCGAGCTTAACGGTGTTGCTGGAATTGGCAAAGCCGGAGCCCATGTTAAAGAAGGCGTAGCCCAGAAGCGCGCAAGCCAAAATAAAATACAGCCAGCCCGTACGCGTGGGCTTCTTGCCTCCGGGCATCCCCGGGATCTTAGGCTCCCGGGGAGTCTGGGAATTGTTATCGTTACGGTCGTCGGGCATCTTACGAATAAACCTCCGGTTTCAAAATGCCCAGATACGGAAGGTTACGATAGCGCTCGGCATAGTCGAGGCCGTAGCCCACCACAAAGGCATCGGGGCAATGGGTTCCAACATACTTGGGCGTGATGGCCGAGGTACGGTCCTCAACGTCCTTCCACAGGAAGGCTGCGACCTCCAGAGAAGCGGGCTTGCGGCTCTCGAGGTTCTTCATCAGATACTTGAGCGTCAGGCCCGAGTCCAGAATGTCCTCGACGATCAGCACGTCGCGACCGCGGATGTCGATATCCAGGTCCTTAATGATACGCACGATACCCGAGGACTTCACGCCGTCGCCATAGCTCGAAACAGCCATGAAATCGATGTTGGTCGGCAGCTCGATCTTGCGCATCAGGTCGCCCATAAAGACCACGGCGCCGCGCAGGACCGCAATCAGCACCAGATCCTTACCCGCGTAGTCACGAGTAATCTGCTCGCCTAGGCGAGAGACGATACCGTCGATATCCTCCTGCGTAAACAGAACCTTCTCGATATCCGGATGTTGAGAAGCCATGACAACCCTTTCTTGTGCTTATCGCCCACACACCGCCGTATGGACGCGAACTTCACATTCTAGCAGCGCACGGGGTATATTTTCCAGCCCGTACGCCATCAGCGCGGGAATACCGTCAACGTCGCACAGAATAGCTGGCGTGGGACGCTATTCCGCATCGACCACACGAAGCAGATACGCCATGCGCGTTGCGGCCGTGCATTTAAAACGTTCGTCCGTGCGAACGCCTGCGACCCATACCACGGCACCTCCCGGAGCCGTTCTCACCACGGGAACGCCTGCGCGCTCAGAAACAGGAATACGAGCCTCGTTGAGTAGGTCGGATACCTTCTTACTTCGCCCACTCATGCCCAACGGACACATCACATCCCCCGGCACGGGACCGTCTACCCACAGACGCGCCAAACGCGCCTCGGCGGGAATCTCCCCGCGCGAGCCGGCGAGCATCCGTTCACTATCGCGATCGGCAAAGCCCAGCGTCGCGGCATCCACCATAGCGACCACCCCTCCGGCACCCGCAAGTTCGCGGGCACGGCGCACAATATCACACCCCGGCTCCACAGCCATCGGCTCTGCCACCAGGATGCGGCCCGCCCCCAGCGGCAATCGACCGGGAATGGTGACCCAATCGGCAACTAACCCCTCGCGCGCCGCCGGGGCCTTAAATGACAGCATGCCAAACTCCACGCGCGCATCGATTCCCGCCGGCAGCGTGACCGAACCCGAGCCCTCGGCGACACAGGCGAGCACGCGCTCCACATGCCGCATCTCCGGGCGAGCGTCGGGGTCGATACGCTTAATTGCCAGTCGCACCATGCGCCGAGCAATCACCACCTCGGCCGCGGCCAGTCGGCGAGCGTCGAGGACCAGTGCGCCCACCGCCTCCTTTCGCAGGCAGCTTCGAAACGCCTGTGCGGAAAGCTGGGAAAGAAATGCGTCCTCATCGCCTAAGATCTCGCAGGCGGCGCCAATCGTCTTACAGACGCTCGCGTTGCGCTGCGCCACCACCGGCATCACCCGATGGCGCACGTAGTTACGCAAGTACGACACGTCCTCGTTGCTCTCGTCCTCTCGCCACGGCTGACCATGCACCTGCAGATAGCCCACGAGCTCATCATGAGTCAGGTCGAGCAAGGGACGCACCACGATATTCCTCCGGCGAGGAATGCTCGATAGACCAGCGGGCCCCGAACCCTTAATCGCGTTCATCAAAAACGTTTCCGCGCGATCCGAAGACGTGTGCGCGGTGCAGATACGAGCCGCCGTTCGCGGTGCCCCCGTCTGGGCGCAGAGCTCGCGAACATACCTTCGCGCCGCGGCATAGCGCACCTCGCGGGCAGCCGCCTCGATATTGCCCGATTCATCATCAAAATAGGCATGCTCAACACACAGCGGTAGACCATATTGTGCGCAGAGCTCACGCACAAAGGCCTCGTCGCCATCGGACGCCTTGCCGCGCAGATGATGGTTCACATGCAGCACGTGCAGTCGCTCGCGCGCGATGGGGGCAACACCGCGTCCGTCTTGGATATCCAGCTTTGATGTGCACGCCATAAGAAGCAGTGCCGTCGAGTCCGCGCCGCCTGATACCATGAGCACGACAGGAGCAGCCTGCTGTCTCGTCCGGGTCTCATCGACTGCCCCAGGCACGGCATGGTGTCCATAATGCTGAGATACCGTAGGCATTTGCTTCCTCCTCTATTCGTCCGCACCCATTGTATCCTTTGGAATCTTATGTCTCGTCTGCACCTTCATATCCTCGGCAGTGGCTCTAAAGGCAACTGCGCGCTCATCGAGGGCCCGCAGGGGCTCATTATGGTCGATGACGGACTGTCTCGCCGCGAGACATTAAAGCGCATGGCAGAACTGGGGCTCTCGGCTGACAACGTCTCGGCTCTTCTCATTACTCATGAGCATAGCGATCACATCAAGGGCCTCGATATCTGGTGCAAGCACTGGCACGGCCCCCTCTTTGCCAGCAGGGGCACTCTTTCGAACAAAGAAAATCTTTCGCATCTGCCTGTCGAGGAATTCGATCCCGGTGACACCCTTTCCATTGCCGGCATCCACGTGCAAACCTACTCAACATCACACGATGTCATCAATCCAGTCGGCTATCGATTCAATGCTCTCGATGATTCCATCGGCTTTGCCACCGACACCGGAGAGCTATCGAGCCAAGCCATGAACACCCTCAAAGATTGTCGAGTCCTCGCGCTCGAAAGCAACCACGATGCGACCATGCTGCGCGAGGGAGAATATCCCCGCTTTCTTCAGGAGCGCATCCTGTCTGCAAGGGGACACCTCTCCAATGGCCAAGCCGCCGAAGCCGCGCGCGAACTTGTTACCGATCGCACCGAACAGCTCATTGCCATGCATATCAGCCAAGATAACAATCGTCCGAGCCTTACCGTCAAAAGCTATGCCAAAGCTCTGGCCGCAACCCTGGATGACGAGCTCGGCAGCTCCGCCACCCTTCTCCAAGGATCGCGAAAACTCTCGATACGCCCCGCAAGCCAGTATCGGCCAGCAACCATTCAATAGACTGTCCTAAACAGCAAAAGGGGCCGGGAATCGCTTCCCAGCCCCTTTTGTTGTCTTTTAATAGCGAAGAACACCAAGAAAGTTATTCGATGGAGATCTTCGTAACGTTCTTCTTCTCGACGATCTTGGGAACCGTAACGGTCAGGATGCCGTCAGCGTACTTAGCCGAGAGGCCCTCGCTCGAAGCGTCCTTAAGATACACGCCACGCGTCGCGCTGTACGAGCTGAACTCCTTCTGCAGGAAGTTCTTGCCCTCGTTCTCCTCGTCTTCCTCGACATTCACGCTAATGGACAGACGGCCCTCGTTAAGCTCGACATCGATATCGTCCTTGGCGACGCCGGTCAGATAAGCCTTGACCTCATAGCCATCGCCCTTATCCTCAACGTCAACGGGGAACGCCTTAGAGGCAATCGAGCTGTTCGCTAGGTCGCTCATATCATCAAACAGATCGAACAGCGAGCTTGCAGAGGGACGAACGCCAAAAACCGAACGATAAGGAACCATGCTTGCCATGTTTACCACTCCTTTATAGGACTGCCGAGTCATCTTCCAGGTGACTGGGACTTCTTTTGACGCTTTTATATATGCCCACCCAGTGCTCATATATACATCGACTATAAAGTTTTTTGAGTCCAGTACTATAAGCATATCTAAGTGCGTATGACTCAGGTTTTAGGAAGGTTAAGGTTCTTTGAACCAGAGCTTAAATACCGAGTATGTCCCCAGCTACAAATAACAAGGGGCTTACAATGAGCGCGTACACGTTGTTGGTAACGAGCTAAAGGGCATCATGGACGACCAAAACCAGAACAATATGTTTATGCCGACGCAGGGGGAAGATACTTCCACGCAGCCGCCACGGTTCCATCGCCCCCACATCTCGCAAGAGCCCATTAATGATCCGGAGCCCGAGTATGTGACGAGAAATCGATATCAAACGCTCGAGGATGCCCAAACGGGACGTAAACATATGGGCGTCGCCTCGGGAGACCCTGTATATCTGAAAGACGCACCATTATCTAAAAACAGCGCAGCTAGTGATGAGCCGATGAAAGCATCCGCCGCTCATCAACAAAGAGGTCCTCGACCAAAGCAAACCTTGACGCATTCGGCTCGCTATCTCGAAACGCCAAAACAGGGAAAATCAATCTTCGTTTCATCAAGTAAACGACGCAAGCAGCATCGACTGACAATCCTGCTTTTGATCATTGCAGCCATAGCAGTCGCCCTTGTTATTCGTTTTATTTTCTTTAAATAAAAGCTCAATACCAAAAAGAATTAAATCGTCTGGCGTAAATGAGTCATTTATGCCCGGTAAACGCAAAAAGGGGAGGCCGCGAGGCCTCCCCCTTCTCAGTTCAAGCGTACGGCTCGGTGCCGTCCACCGGTCAGCGGCGC
>UMGW01018116.1_pt1 | contig 10566 bp, 7 predicted proteins | sample 1965371 | NCBI WGS metagenome assembly UMGW01 (sample SAMEA4836082, study PRJEB28245) | human gut metagenome | biome: gut microbiome; material: fecal sample | place: Denmark | collected 2008
TATTCCGCTCTCGTAACAGATCGTGCCGGTTCGTCCAAACGTAATAAAAGAATAGTAAAAGAACCGTGTAATAGACAATGCTTTTCAACGCCAGGGAAACGATTAACTCCATCATCTTCACATTATTACCCTCCGCCTTTGAAAGAACTACTCTAAATCCCATATCCGGCTTTACACGCTCCGTCCAGGTATCTTCACAATACAAAGCAGCCAACTTGAAGGGCAGTTGGGAAACATACTTAAACGGATGCTCCGATATCCAGCGGACTGACGCACGCTTCAGCAGGCTGTCCCGCTCCATGTAGGTATAATCTCCGGGAGGAAGGCAAATATAATTGTCCGGATCATCGAAGCCGTTAAAATTGACTAAACCGTTTGCTTCATCAAAAGAACTCATCGCTAAGTTATAGCCTCCGGACACCGCTTGATAGACAAAATGGCCGGTTCTCTCCTTCGCACTCCGCCCGATCAGGAAAACAGTCAAGACAAGCGGCAAGGCCAATGCTGCATAAGACTGCCACCGGCGCTTTTGCACGATGAAAAGGAGCAAAATCACGAATAAAAAGACAATTGCCAGAGGACGGAACCAGTTAGCCACAGCGATCAGCACGCCGGCGACAGCCACAGGAAACAGCCGGCGAACGTTGCATAGCAGCAGGGCTGTCAATAGTAGGAAAGTAAAAGGCAAATCAGTCAATACAGCTATCGGAGCATATAGGTTCGAAAAAATCAACATATATAAAATAGCAGCGTAATATCCCGTTTTATTCGAAAACATCCGTCCGGCCAACTTCCGTATTTCAAATACCATTGCAATATTCATCAATAAATTCAGCAATCGGACAAAGGAGAAAGATCCGCAAAGATGATAGATCCCGATCAAAAGGTTTACATACCCCGGACCGAAAATAAAATCCTCATATTGGTTATGCACGTCCGGATACCAAGTGCCCCTCGCGATGCATTCCGAAGCCAGTTTCACATAAGCTTGGGCATCATCGTGGTTGGGCATATCCCAGTATTTTATTACCAGGCAAACCTGCAGGATCACCCATATGACAAACATGATCCGAAAAACGACCGGTATTTTTTTCCCTATCATTTCTTTAGCTCTTTTTGGGAGACAAAGATACAGCCTTTTCACCGGTAATCCGCCCGTGATAAATTAATTCTATCTGTACATTCGAGAAACAACGGGACGTATTTGCAACAAAATCAAACTCGGGATGGTTTCATTTTTAAAGAAACATAAAATAAAAACGCATTTAATATGACACGAGATTTTAAAGAAGCATTGAGACACCGCAGAACTTATTACCACATCACGAACAGTTCTCCGATATCAGACGAACAGATCAAAGAAATCATAGACTTCGCAGTCATGAACGTCCCTTCTGCCTTCAACTCGCAATCTACCCGCATCGTATTGCTGTTAGGCAAGAATCATAAAAAGCTTTGGGAGATAACGAAAGAGACATTGAAGAGACTTGTTTCAGCGGAAGTCTTCAAAGGGACGGAAGCTAAAATAGACGGAAGTCTGGCTGCCGGCTACGGAACGATCCTGTTCTTCGAAGACAAAGCGGTAGTTGAACAGCTGCAAGACTCCTTCCCTACTTATTACGACAAATTTCCGGTTTGGGCACAGCAAACATCTGCCATGCACCAGCTGGCGATCTGGACAATGTTGGAAGATGCCGGCTTAGGCGTGTCCCTTCAACATTATAATCCGCTGATCGACGAAACGGTATATGCGGAATGGAAACTCGACCCGAAATGGGAACTGGTGGCACAGATGCCTTTCGGAACGCCGACGGAAGGACCCGGACCGAAAGAGATCAAACCGTTAGACAAAAGAGTCCTGGTTTTCAAGTAAAAGAGCACAAGCATGAATTACGATATTGCAATCATAGGAGGAGGACCGGCCGGCTATACCGCAGCCGAACGGGCAGCCGAAGGAGGCCTGAAAACCGTCCTCTTTGAAAAGAACGCCATTGGAGGCGTCTGCCTGAACGAAGGCTGTATTCCCACAAAAACGTTATTATACTCCGCCAAGATATTGGACAGTTTCAAAACATCCTCCAAATATGGCATTTCACCGGAAGGAACACCGTCTTTCGACATGGACAAGATCATCAGGCGGAAGAACCGGACTGTCAAAAAGCTAACATCCGGTGTGAAGATGCGGCTCACTTCAAGTGGGATCACGATTGTCGAAGGGACAGCCGTTTTGAACGGGGAAACGGATGGAATGATCCGTATACAATGCGGAAACGACCTTTTCACCGTCAAAAACGTCCTCCTCTGTACCGGCTCCGAAACGGTAATCCCTCCAATCAAGGGACTTTCGGATACAGATTACTGGACTTCGCGGGAAGCGCTCGACAGCAAAGAACTTCCCAAAGAACTTGCCATCATAGGCGGCGGTGTCATCGGGATCGAGTTTGCTTCATTCTTTACCAGCATGGGAGTAAAAGTAAAGGTGATCGAGATGATGCCGGAAATACTCGGCGCGATGGACAAAGAGGCTTCCGCCATGCTCCGGAGCGAATACGCCAAGAAAGGGGTGGAATTTCATCTGAACACAAAAGTGACCGAAGTCAACCCGAAAGAGGTCATTGTCGAAAAAGACGGCAAGACGAATGCGATCTCCACAGACAAAATCCTGGTCAGCGTAGGCCGCCGGGCAATTACCAAAAATTTAGGTCTGGAAAGCCTTTCCATCGAGACGGACCGCCGGGGCGTCCGAGTGAACGAATATATGCAGACCTCCCATCCACACGTTTATGCAGCCGGAGATATCACAGGATTCTCGCAACTGGCCCATACGGCCTATCGGGAAGGTGAGGTTGCTGTCAACCATATCCTGGGGAATGAGGAACGGATGGACTACAGGGCTATTCCCGCCGTCGTCTACACCAATCCGGAAGTGGCCGGTGTCGGCAAGACGGAAGAGGAATTGAAGGCAAGTGGAGAATATTACAACCTTGTCAAGATACCGATGACCTATTCCGGCCGATTTGTCGCCGAAAACGAAACCGGCAACGGGCTATGCAAGCTCCTGACAAACGTGAACGGCCAGATCATCGGTTGCCATCTGGTGGGAAATCCGGCATCGGAGATCATCGTCATTGCCGGTATCGCCGTCGAGCACGGTTATACGGTCGATGAATTCAAGAAAACTGTATTTCCCCATCCGACTGTCGGAGAGGTGATACATGAAAGTCTCTACCTCTGATAATGCTTTATATCAACAATCCATACACGGATGCCTGGTTCAACCTGGCAGCCGAGGAGTATCTGCTCAAGAACTTTTCGGACGACATCTTCATGTTGTGGCAGAACGAACCGTCCGTCATCATCGGTAAGCACCAGAACGTATGGGACGAGATAAACCGAAACTATATTCAGAAGAAGCATATCAAAGTCGTACGCCGTTATTCCGGTGGCGGAGCCGTCTATCACGATTCCGGCAACCTGAATATCACTTTTATACAAAACAGCAAGGAACTCGCATCCGGCATATTCACAGCCCGGCTGATCGCCTTCCTTGCCACATTCGGCATCCGGGCAGAGGCTGACGAGCGGCAGGCACTCACGATCGACGGGTTGAAAATATCGGGCAGTGCGCAATCCATCCACAAAGGAAGGATCTTGCACCACGCCACCCTCCTTTTCTCCACCGACCTGTATCGCCTGACGACCGCCCTCAAAAATACAGAACGGAAACCGGAAAAAAAAGAAATGAAGCCCGCTCCTTTTTATGTCAAATCCGTAAGAAGCCCGGTCACCAACATATGCACCTATACCCGTAAAGCGGTATCTATCGGAGAATTCAGAGACGCACTCCTGAACTATTTTACAGAAAACAAGACGGACACCCGTCCCTATTCATTCACTGAAGACGATTTGAACGCCATCCGGTCCCTACGTGACAACAAATACGCGACGTCGGCCTGGAACTTCAATATCAGAACATAAAATACACATTTAAACTATGTCGACATTTGAAATAAAAATGCCCAAACTGGGCGAAAGCATCACGGAAGGGACGATTGTCTCCTGGTCCGTCAAAGTAGGCGACGCTGTTCAAGAAGACGATGTCCTCTTTGAAGTGAGCACCGCCAAAGTCAGTGCGGAAATACCCTCTCCGGTTGCAGGAAAGGTGCTCGAACTGCTGTTTTCCGAAGGCGATACGGTGGCCGTCGGTACAACCGTCGCCCTGATCCAGCTGGAAGGCGAAGAGGGAGAAGCACCCGAAAGTACCACTCCTGCCGCAGCTAAAAGCGACGAAAGCACAATGGTACAGTCTGTACCGGCAGAACCCGCCCAGCCCGTCAAATCATCCAAGGAAGAAGACGGAAGATGGTATTCTCCCATCGTGCTGAAATTAGCACAGGAAGCCAAAATATCGCAAGCCGAACTGGACGCGATTCCGGGAACCGGCTACGAAGGACGACTCAGTAAAAAAGATATTAAAGATTATATCACGACCAAGAAAAGTGGCATCACCCCACAAAGTGATACCGAAAACTTGCGTCAACCGTCGACGCAGCCCACCATCTCCGATCGACGTAACCCACCTTCTCCGGTCGATGGTGTCCACCATCACCAACCGACGCAGCCCACCATCGACGATCGACGCAACCCGGCATCTGTTACCGAAGACGAAACGGTCGAAATGGACCGCGTTGCCCGTATCATATCAGACCATATGGTCATGTCGAAAAAAGTGTCTCCCCACGTTACAACTGTTGTCGAAGCCGACGTCACCCGTCTGGTAAAATGGCGCAACCGCACGAAAGACGCATTTTTCAAACGTGAAGGTGTAGCACTCACTTTCATGCCTGCCATAGCGGAAGCTACAGCAAAGGCACTGGCTGAATTCCCGCACGTGAACGCTTCGGTCGACGGCTACAAAGTCATTCTGAAAAAGCATATTAACCTGGGTATCGCCGTGTCGCTGCCCGACGGTAACCTGATCGTACCGGTTATCCATGATGCAGACAAGTTGAATCTGAACGGCCTTGCTGCCAACATCGACACTCTTGCCGCCAAAGCACGCACGGGTAAGCTGATGCCAGACGATATACAAGGCGGAACTTTCACGATCACCAACTTCGGTTCGTTCAAGAGCCTGTTCGGTACGCCGATCATCAACCAGCCGCAGGTAGCCATCTTAGGCGTCGGCTTCATCGAAAAGAAACCGGCCGTCATGGAGACACCCGAAGGAGATACGATCGCAATTCGCCACAAGATGTACCTGTCCCTGTCGTACGACCACCGGATCATCAACGGTGCACTGGGTGGAGAGTTCCTGCGACGCGTAGCGGATTATCTGGAGAACTGGGATAAATGATGATTTATCTGTTACTTTTGGCTTGATCCAAAAGTAACCAAAAGATCAAGGCTTAAGCTGCTTCGCTACTTCGTTCCCTCCGTTCGCTGTCGCGTCTGAAACTCGCTTCGCTCAAACAGCAGACGCTCCGGACGCTCACTGCGGTCTCTGCGCTTTACGCTCACCAGCTTAGGCCGGAGATAGAGCCTGACGGCTCTTCAGGGATTGCCAATGCTGCCTGCTCCTTTGTGATCCCGCATCAAGTGCGGGAACAGGCTTGTCCCCGTGCCCCGCACGGGGACGCAAAAGAACGATCAGTATCGGCAATCCCAAAAGAAAGCGGAGCTTTCTTGGAAAGGCCTAAGCGGACGGGCGTCAAGCGGAGGGTAAAGACGAAGTGTCCGGAGCCTGCGCTGTTTGAGCGAAGCGAGTTTCGTAGGCGACAGCGTAGTCTTTGCTCGGAGTAGACCGGACGGTTAAGCCTTGACTTTTTGGTTACTTTTGGGTCAAGCCAAAAGTAACAGATCACAAAACAATTAAAACAACACACAAAATAATCAAGTATGAAACGATACGATATAAAAACGACCGATACCGAGACCCTTCGCAAATGGTATTACCTGATGAGTCTCGGCAGGGCGCTCGATGAAAAGGCGCCTTCTTACCTGCTCCAGTCCTTAGGCTGGTCCTATCATGCCCCTTATGCCGGACACGACGGCATCCAGCTCGCCATCGGGCAGGTATTCCACCGGGGAGAGGATTACCTCTTTCCCTACTACCGCGATATGCTGACCGTCCTGTCTGCCGGAATGACGGCGGAAGAAATCATCCTGAACGGTATCTCGAAAGCGACCGACCCGTCCAGCGGCGGACGGCATATGTCCAACCACTTCGCCAAGCCGGAGTGGCATATCGAGAACATATCCTCGGCGACCGGGACACACGACCTGCACGCCGTAGGTGTCGCCCGTGCAATGGTTTATTACGACCATAAAGGCGTCGCGATCACTTCGCACGGCGAGTCCGCCACTTCCGAGGGCTACGTCTACGAAGCCATCAACGGGGCGAGCAACGAGCAGCTCCCCGTTATCTTTGTCTTGCAGGACAACGGCTACGGCATCTCCGTCCCCAAAAAGGATCAGACGGCCAACCGCAAGGTAGCCGACAACTTCTCAGGCTTCAAGAACCTGCGCATCATCCACTGCAACGGAAAAGATGTCTTCGACTCGATGAACGCCATGACCGAAGCCCGCGAACATGCGATCAATACGCATAATCCGGTGATCGTCCATGCAAACTGCGTACGCATCGGCTCCCATTCGAACTCCGACAAGCAGACTTTGTATCGCGATGAAAACGAACTTGCCTACGTGAAAGCAGCCGATCCGCTGCAAAAATTCCGCCGTATGCTGCTCCGTTACAACCGCTTGACCGAAGAGGAACTGAAGCAGATAGAAGCACAGGCAAAAAAAGACCTGAGCACAGCCAACCGCAAAGCGATGGCGGCTCCCGAACCCGATCCTGCAACGATCTTTGACTATGTCTTGCCCGAACCTTACCTGCCGCAGAAATATACAGACGGCACACACAAAGAAGAAAATGGCGAAAAGAAAACACTGGTAACCGCAATCAACGAAACACTGAAAGCAGAATTCCGCCATAACCCGGATACATTCCTGTGGGGACAGGATGTGGCCAACAAAGACAAAGGCGGCGTGTTCAACGTCACCAAAGGCATGCAACAGGAGTTCGGGCCGAAGCGTATCTTCAATGCTCCCATTGCCGAAGACTACATTGTAGGCACGGCCAACGGCATGTGCCGCTTCGACCCGAAAATACATGTCGTGGTGGAAGGAGCCGAATTTGCCGACTACTTCTGGCCGGCCATCGAGCAATATGTCGAATGTACACACGAATACTGGCGAAGCAACGGACAGTTCACCCCTAACCTGACGCTCCGCCTAGCATCGGGCGGTTATATCGGCGGCGGGCTCTACCATTCGCAAACGATCGAAGGTGCGCTGACTTCCATTCCGGGAGCTCGCATCGTCTATCCTTCGTTTGCCGATGATGCGGCAGGACTGTTGCGCACCAGCATACGTTCGAAGGGCTTTACCGTCTTTCTCGAACCGAAAGCGCAATATAACTCGGTCGAAGCAGCCGGTTTTGTGCCGGAAGACTTCGAAGTTCCTTTCGGGAAAGCCCGTATCCGCCGGCCGGGCAGCGACCTGAGCGTGATCACATATGGCAATACCACGCATTTCTGCCTCAGTGTCGCCGAGAGGTTGAAGAAAGAGCATAACTGGGACGTGGAAGTCATCGACATCCGCTCGCTGATCCCACTCGATACGGAAACGATCTTCGCTTCCGTGAAAAAAACCGGCAAGGTGCTGATCGTACATGAAGACAAAGTGTTCTCAGGTTTCGGAGCGGAAATAGCCGGTATCGTCGGCACGGAAATGTTCCGATACCTGGATGCTCCGATCCAACGCGTCGGTTCTACCTTTACCCCTGTCGGTTTCCATCCGGTCCTCGAAAAGGCGATCCTGCCCGGAGAAGAACGGATCTACAACGCAGCAAAAGCATTATTGGAATATTAATGAAGAGGGTATGTCAAAATCTCCTTGTCCCCGCACTTGATGCGGGGCTGCAAAAGGACAGACCTTATCAATCAGATTTTATAGGGCCGGTTTTAATGCGATCCCGCGAGGGGCGCGGGAACAGGATAGTTTTGACACACCTTCTATAAACAACATACAAAATGAAGAAAATAGGTTTATTCTATGGTGGCACAACCGCTAAAACAGCCGTAGTCGCCTTGAAAATACAAGAAGCATTCGCAGAAAACGAAGTCGTCCTGATCCCGATAGAAGGGGCGACACGCAAGGAGTTCGAATCGTTCGACAATATCATTGCCGGAACTTCCACCTGGTTCGACGGAGAACTGCCGACTTACTGGGACGAGTTCATGCCGGAAATAGAATCCATCGACATGACGGGCAAGAAAGTCGCCCTATTCGGGCTCGGAGACCAAGAACGCTATCCCGACAATTTCGTCGATGGGATCGGCATTCTGGCGGAAGCCTTTACCAAAAGCAATGCGGAACTGATCGGTTTCATGCCTGTCAACGACTACCATTTCACCCAATCACGGGCCGTTAAGGAAGGGCATTTCCTGGGACTTCCCCTCGATATCGAGAATCAGTCCGAACAAACGGAGGAACGGATACTGAAATGGGTGGCGAAACTGAAAAAGGAGTTTCAATAATATTTGCATTTGTTTCTGCTCTTGGCAGGGAGCTGTGTCGAAGCAAAATTTTGCTTACTAATAGATATAATTTAGGCACGGATTTCACGGAAAACACGGAAAAAATAAATTCATCCGTGTAAATCCGTGAAATCCGTGCCTAAAAAGATTGTGATAAAGGTGTTTTCCGATTACTGCAAGCGACGAATACCCACCGCCTTGTTATACTGGGCGAGAGACGCTTTCTGCTGATACCAAGTCTGAATCAAGCTGCTATAGGACTGAATCCAGGAAAGCTGGGCGGAAAGGACATCGAGGATCGGAAGTTTTCCCTCTTTATAGCTGAACGTATTCAGGTCGAGATTTTCCTCAGCGATCTTGCAGGCTTCTTCGGCAACATCGATCTGCTTCGTGTTTTCCGTCAGGCTGGTCCAGGAATTGGCTACCTCCTGGGAAATCTGGTCGCGGGTGTAATCCATAACATATTCCTTACTGCGTAAGATAGCTTTCTGAGAATTCACCTCTTTGAAACGGGCTCCCCAACGAAACAAAGGTATCTTCAGGGAGGCGAACACGGCAGGTGTCCAAAGCTGGTCGGACCCTTTCACGTTCAACATCGGAGTGCCCCAGGTTCCCTGAAAACCGATAGCCAGTGTCGGATTATACTTTGCTTTTGACAAGTTGATCTGCCGCTTCTGGTATTCAACATTCAATCGGGAGATCGTAAAGTCCGGCCGGTTCTGCAAAGCGGCCTCTTCCCCTATGTGCATCGGCAACGGCTGCACCGTCGTGATGGCATCGGCAATCTCCACCGGTGTCATAGGAGGAACACCCATTAGCACATTCAGGTTCTGCAAGGCGATCTGATAATCTTTGTACGCAGCGCTTTTGTTCAATTCCGCTTCTTTCAAACGGGACTGTACCTGCAAGAGGTCGGTCTTACTGATCTGCCCGTCATTGAAACGGGTTGTCAGCACGTTTGCCAATTCCTGCACAATATCGACATACTGGCACATGACATCGTACATGCCTTTACGGGCAGCAGCAGACCAGTAGTTCAGGTCGGCGGCATACACGATATTATCCGTCGTCAGGTCTTCCGCCTCGGAAGCGATCTGTCCCTGTATCTGGGCGGCCTTGTAATTGTTGTAGATTTGTCCGCCGGCATAGATCGGCTGACTTACGGTAGCTCCCAAACTATAGGTGTTATGATCCATTTCGACAGCCATGCCGGGGCCGAAATCCAAATCGTACTTATTGATACGGTACTGGTAGCTGCCGGAGAAATCGACAGCCGGGAAGAAAGCGGTCTTGGCCGCCTTGATAGCATGCTGCATCGCAATACGCTCTTCCGCACTCTGTTTGATCTGGCGGCTATATTCAAGCACTTTCTGCTTGTAGTCCGCAGCCGTGACGGGCTTTTCCTGTGCTCCCACCGATAAAGCCCCCAACAGCATACAACCGATAATTATTTTATTTCTCATACTCATTATACCGATTTAATCTTAAAGAATATACAATAGGTCACCGGAAGCACGAAGATGGTCAGGATGGTCGAAACGAACAGACCTCCCATGATCGTCGCCGCCATACCGGCAAACATGGCATCGCCCAACAATGGCAACATACCCAAAATCGTTGTCCCCGATGCCATCGTCACCGGAACGATACGCGTCTTGGTTGCCTCGATCACCGCATTGACCGGCGCCAGGCCACTGTCAAGCTGCAATCCTATTTCCTCCACCAGCACGATCGCATTCTTGATATTCATACCGATCAGACCTAACAGACCTAACATGGCAAAGAAATCGAGCGACTTGCCAAACACCAGCAACCCCAATACCACACCGATGAAGATCAGAGGCAACATACACATAATCAAGACCGGCTTCCGGTAGTATTTCGGGAAGAGGAACAACAGGGTGAGATAGATCAGACCGAACATCAACGGAATATTGGCAGCAATCGCCTTGTTACCTTTATC
>UMGW01031759.1_pt1 | contig 10561 bp, 7 predicted proteins | sample 1965371 | NCBI WGS metagenome assembly UMGW01 (sample SAMEA4836082, study PRJEB28245) | human gut metagenome | biome: gut microbiome; material: fecal sample | place: Denmark | collected 2008
GGAAAAATTCATACAATATAGCAGCATTTACGCTGGCAGGAGTAATGGCAATAAGTTCTCTTGCCCTGACAGGCTGCGGTAAGGCACCGATTACACTCAATGCCAAGACATTTATACTTGAGCAGGGGAATTCAATGCCTACTGAGGCTTCGGTATATGTGAAGGGAAAGAGTGAGGATGTGGCAAAGACCGTTCTGAATGCGGATGGGGTTGACTATAATACAGTGGGAACCTACACTGCGGAGCTGGTACATCCTGACAAGACACTCAAGATAGAGGTCAAGGTTGTAGATACTACGGCTCCTGCGGTTGAACTGTATGCAGATGAATTTTCTGTGGCACCGGGACAGATGCTTAGCATTACGGATGTTGTCAAATCAATGTCTGACAATTCATCCGTGACGATAGGCTTTGCGGATGATATCACGAAGGCAGATGCCGACAAGATACTCAGCCAGTCTGTTGTGTATCCGGAAGCAGGTGCGTACAGCTCAGAGATATGTGCCAAGGATGCTTATGGCAATATGACAGTACTTCCTATTGTTATCATGGTTGTCAATGACAGTGAGCCTCCGGTTCTGAGCGGAGTTAACAGGACTGTCTATGCAACAGTCGGAAATGCGGTGGACATTCTTGCAAATGTGACTGCAACGGATAATATCGATGGAGATATAACCTCAAGAGTTACAGCTGATACGTCAGCAGTTGATTTTAATACGGCCGGAACCTACACAGCAGTAATATCTGTAAAAGACGGAAGCGGCAATGAGACCAGTGAGGAGGTATCGGTTGTCGTTCAGGATCCATCAGCCTCATTGAACAGTGGTTCAACTGTCACAGTTGGAACGGATTTTGATTCGTACTCATCAGAGTATGTGCCATTTGGGTTCGGTTCTGAGGTGGATGAGAATAACAGACCTACGGGACTTCAGTGGTATATTAACAGATATGGCAAGTATACAGCTGATTTTATACAGCCGGAGAGCAATTATATCTATCTTACGATGGATGAGGGCTATGAGTACGGACTTACAGAGGGAATATTGGACACACTCAAGGAGAAGAATGTCAAGGCTGTGTTCTTTATAACACTTCCTTATGCCAAGCAGAATCCGGAGCTTGTACAGAGGATGATTGATGAAGGGCATGTTGTGGGCAACCACTCTGTGACGCATCCTTCAGCAGGGCTTAGCACATTGTCCGTTGAACAGCAGATAAACGAGGTAAAAGAAGTTAACGATTATGTGCTTGAACACTTCGGATATCAGATGTACTTATTCAGATTCCCTACAGGTGCTTTCAGTGAGCAGAGTCTTGCCATAGTGCAGAGCCAGGGGTACAGAAGTGTATTCTGGAGCTTTGCATATAAGGACTGGGTTGTCGATGAGCAGCCGGATGTGGCTTCATCGCTTGCAAATGCACTCAATAAGGTACATGGAGGTGCAATCTATCTTCTTCACGCAGAATCAACGACAAACGCTTCAATGCTTGCAGATTTCATTGACGGATGCCGTGCAAAGGGATTTGAATTCGGGTATTACAGTAAGGTTGATTAATAGGTGATTGTGAAACTAAGGTGTGTGGCAGCCGGACGTTATGTAATGGTAAAACAAGCTTCACGATTGTCTAAATAGTAGTGATATGCAGGGAGGAATCATCATGGCTAAGAAAACCAAAAAGAAGCCGGTGTGGAAGGGGCAGAAGCGCAATGCGGTTGGTCTTCCGCTTACCTTCACCAAGTATATTTTGTACGATAACAAGCTTGTTATCAGAAAAGGTTTTTTAAATATCACCGAGGATGAGGTTGAGCTGTATAAGGTTAAGGATAAGCAGCTTAAGATTTCACTTCTTGGACGTATATTTAATTATGGCACAATCAGTATATATGCCAGTGGCGTGTATAATTGTGACAATGTGCTTAAAAATGTCCACAAGGTGCGTATGGTAGCCGGACTTATAGAGCAGTATGTCAATATTGAGAGAGATAAGTACAATGTACGTGGAAGAGATATGGTCGGTGAATCGGGAATCAGGCCCGGCGAGGTTGACAGCGATGGTAATGGAATCCCTGATATCCTTGAAAATCAGGAATGTGACTGCGAATGTCATGATGGCTGTAAATAGCAGATTTATCTTTTGGTAATCAGGCAGATAAATTCTGCTGGATATAAAAACAATTGCGGAGGAGATTATTTATGGAAAAGAAGTTAAGAGTAGGTATTTTAGGTGCAACAGGCATGGTAGGACAGAGATTTATCTCATTACTTGAGAACCACCCATGGTTTGAGGTTGTTGCGGTAGCGGCAAGCCCGCGTTCAGCAGGAAAGACCTATGAGGATGCTGTAGGTGACAGATGGAAGATGGATACACCTATGCCTGAGAGAGTAAGAAATATGGTAGTTCTCAATGTAAATGATGTTGAGCATGTAGCTTCACAGGTTGACTTCGTATTCAGCGCAGTAGACATGACTAAGGAAGAGATTAAGAAAATTGAGGAGGACTACGCTAAGACAGAGACACCAGTGGTTTCCAACAACAGCGCACACCGCTGGACAGAGGATGTTCCTATGGTTGTTCCGGAGATTAACCCTGAGCATCTTGCACTTATTGAGACACAGAAGAAGAGACTTGGAACCAAGAAAGGTTTTATCGTTGTTAAGCCTAACTGCTCAATCCAGAGCTACACACCTGCTCTTGTAGCACTTAAGGAGTTCGGTCCTAAGGTAGTGGTTGCAACTACATATCAGGCAATTTCAGGTGCAGGCAAGACCTTTAAGGAGTGGCCTGAGATGGTAGGAAACATCATTCCTTACATCGGCGGGGAGGAAGAGAAGAGTGAGCAGGAACCGCTTCGTATCATGGGTAAGGTTGTCGATGGTAAGATTGAGAAGGCAAAGCTTCCTGTTATCACGACACAGTGTATCCGTGTGCCGGTTCTTAACGGTCATACAGCAGCAGTATTCGTAAGCTTTGAGAAGAAGCCTACAAAGGAGCAGATTATTGAGAAGTGGAGAAGCTTTTCAGGTCTTCCGCAGGAGCTTAACCTTCCTAGCGCACCTAAGCATTTTATCCAGTATCTTGAGGAGGATAACCGTCCACAGGTTGCTCTTGATGTAAATTATGAGAACGGATTTGGCGTTTCATTCGGACGTCTCAGAGAGGATACGGTATTTGATTACAAGTTCGTAGGTCTTTCACATAACACAATCCGTGGTGCAGCAGGTGGAGCTGTCCTGATTGCAGAGCTTCTTACGGCTCAGAAGTATATCGAGGCTAAATAATGAGTGTCATTATACGAACCATGACTATAGCTGACTATGATGGTGTCAGCAGCCTGTGGCTTTCGATTAAGGGATTTGCAATACGTTCTATTGATGATTCGAGAGAAGGTGTTGATGTTTTTCTTAAGAGAAATCCGACAACAAGTGTTGTGGCTGAGGACAATGGAGTGATTATCGGAAGTATTCTGTGCGGGCACGATGGGAGAAGAGGAACTCTTTACCATGTGTGTGTTGCACAGGACTACCGCAATCATGGAATAGGAAAAGCCATGGTGGTAAAGGCTATGGAAGCGCTTGAGGCAGAGCATGTAAGCAATGTCACGCTTATCGCTTTTACGGAGAACGATATCGGAAATGCTTTCTGGAAGCATATCGGATGGAGAAAGAGGGAAGACTGTAATTACTATGATTTTGTTCTCAATAAGGAGAATATCATCAACTTTAATAAATAAAAAGAAACGAGGAAATACAATATGGCAAATTATCCGACACCACATATAAATGCAAAGCCGGGAGATTTTGGCAGGACTGTACTTATGCCGGGCGACCCGCTTCGCGCGAAGTTCATCGCTGAGAATTTTCTCACCAATCCTGTGCTTGTGAATAATGTAAGGGGAGTTCAGGGCTATACAGGAGAGTACAAGGGAGTTAAGGTTTCCGTTATGGCGAGCGGTATGGGAATGCCTTCAATCGGAATCTACAGCTATGAGCTTTTTAACTTCTTTGATGTCGACAATATTATACGTGTAGGCTCAGCAGGCGGTATGCAGGAGAATGTGCATGTAAGGGATCTTGTAATCGGCATGGGAGCATCAACCAACTCCTGCTATGGAGCACAGTTCGGTCTGCCGGGAAGCTTTTCGGCAATAGCAAGCTATCCGCTTATGGCAGCAGCTATTGAGTCTGCTAAGGAGAACGGAGTGGACTATCATGTTGGAAATATTCTCTCATCTGATACATTCTACAGTGATGACGCTGAAGCTTCCGCTAAGTGGCGCAAGCTTGGAGTAATGGCAGTAGAGATGGAGGCAGCAGCACTCTATATGAACGCTGCGAGAGCGGGGAAGAATGCACTTGCGATTCTCACAATCTCCGATCACCTTCTTACAGGTGAAGCTACAACAGCAGAGGAGAGACAGAATTCTTTCACACAGATGATGGAAGTTGCCCTTGAGACTGCGGTTAAGATGAGCAGATAAATAAGTGTCTTAAATTTGGGAGGTGTTTTTGGTGGCTGATGCAGTAACAGATGTATTCGCAGCTGACGAACAGCAGCTTGTCGGTATGAAGGCATGGTTTTTTAAGGAAAACATAAGAATAAATGAGGAAAAGGCAGCCATAGAGCACGAGAAAGAGCGTATGGCGAAGGAAAATGAACTGTTTGAGAAGAAGCTGGAGATTCTGAAAAAGGAATTGTACAGGCTTGCAGTAGAGAAAAAGGCTGTTGAACAGGAAAGGATACGCCTTGAGAATATGAAGAAACAGTCATATTCCGAAAAGCCGGGCAGTGCCTACAGCACGCGGGGACAGTCAACAATGTTCTTTCGAGGTGTCGGAAGCGAACTGGCTCTCAAGAAAAGGTACAAGGATTTGCTTAAAATATACCATCCGGATAACCTGTGCGGGGATACCGATACGGTGCAGCGCATCAATCAGGAATTCGCATCTCTTAAAAAGAAATATGATAATTAAAACGGTGGCTGAAAGACAGCCCCCTGAACTTAAAGAACCCGACCATGACAGCCTGGTCGGGTTCTTTTTTACGCAGGTGTTGGTAAAGGAGCAGATTGGGGGGGGTGGATACTCCGAGGTAAGTATTTACATAAAAATAGCGGATTTGAGAAAATAGTTTGTGCAAAAAAGTACTTACATTTTAATGTAAGAGTTTTCAATTTGTAAGAAATGCATAAAAAAATTCATATAATGGTTGAATTATGTTTAAAAGAATGGTATTATAACCTTACGTGAGTATGTATAAGAGGAGATTGTGACCATAATTTCGGTATACATGCTAAAAATTCTTTTAAGGAGGATATTATGAAACACAAGTTATTAAGACGTGTTTTGGCGTCGGTTATGGCATTACTTCTCGTAATCGGTCTATTGCCGACGACTTTTGCGGGAGGAGGAATTAAGGTAAGTGCGGATGACGGCACACATATGTTTGATGTAACAACACTTACAGCAGCTAAAGATAAGGAAGCGGTTGAAGACGGAACTCTGCTTGGCGATGGATATTTTAAGTCAGTAGGTAAGGTCACTAAGAGAACTAACAGTGATGGAAGTGTTAAGGCTATTGAAGTTGATAAGGCTTTAACAGGTGGAATTGAATTTACTGTAACAGGTACAGCTACACTTACAATTGAAGTAAGCAGTACAGGTGGAAGCAATTCATCTGCCGTAGGTCTCATAAATGTGGCAGACCAGTCTGCTGTTGCAGAGAAGGATGCTGTTACAGCAGTAACAGGCACAAGCAGGACAACGCTTACATTTGAGAATATTGCAGCAGGAACATACAGAATTGTATCTCCTGAGAACCCGGATATGAACAGAGGTGTCAGAGTCTTTTCTGCCAAGGTTGAGGAGACAATTCCTGTTCAGATTAATGAGTATGCTTTAGATGCTACAGCTCTTACAGCCAGTGGCGATAAGGCAAAGGTTGAAGATGGAACTTTATTAGGCAGTAATAATTATTTTAAGTCTGTTGGTAAGGTTACCTTAAGAACCAACAAAGATGGAAGTGTAAAGGCGATTGAGCTTGATAAGGCTTTGACCGGTGCTATTGAGTTCACTGTAACAGGAACAGCAACCGTAGTTGTCAAGATGAGCAGCACAGGCGGTTCTAATTCTTCAATGGTTGGTCTTATTAATGCAGCTGATAATTCAGTCATTGCCAACAAAGAAGATATCAGCTCTGTAACAGGAACAAGTGCAATAGCTCTTACATACGAAGGTCTTACAGCAGGAACATACAGAGTTGTAGCTCCTGAGAACGCAGATATGAACAGAGGTGCCAGAGTATTCAGCATTTCTGTAACAGAGACAACAGGCGGTGAGCGTCCTGCAAGAGCAGACTGGTCAGGAGTTGCAGCTCCTTCTATCACAGAAGTTAAGCAGAACGGTGGAAGCATTGAAGTTTCCTATACAATGGAAATAGGATATGACGGAGCAGATTCGATAGCTGTTGATATGCTTGGAGCAGACGGAACAGTTGTCGACACAAAGACAGGCTCAGACTCATCTAAGCCGGTTACATTCACTCCTTCAGCTTCAGGAAGCTATTCCTTCAAGATCACAGCTAAGAGAGCAGATTGTGATGACAAGGCAGGCAACACAACAGAGGCATTTGCGTACGTTCTCCCACTTGGCACACCTGCTATTGAGAGTGCTACAAGCACAGGAAACGGCAGTGTAAATGTAGTATGGGGCGCAGTTGCAGAAGCAGCAGGCTATGAGGTATATGCAGGAGAGAATCTTGTAGGTACTACAGAAGCTACAGAATACACAGTTACAGGTCTTACAGTCGGCGAGAAGTATTCATTTACAGTCAAGGCTGTAAGAGGTGAGGATAAGAGTGAGGCTTCACAGGCTGTCGAGACTACTGTCACAGCAGAGCAGCAGCAGGTATGGGGCTTTACAAGATATGGTTCATCAACAGACAGTGCGAACAATGGTTATGAAGGAAGTGCCAACGATGGCAGGGTAACGGTATACAGTGAGGGCGGTAAGGGTAAGATCGTTCCTAACTCAACTGATGGTGTTTCATTCTACTATACAGCGGTTCCGACAGACCACAACTTTACACTCAGAGCGAAGGTTCATGTTGATAAGTGGAAGCTTTCCAATGGGCAGGAAGGCTTCGGTATCATGGCTGCAGACCGTCTTGGACAGAATGGAGAGACTAACCCATTATGGAATAACCAGTACATGGCTATCGCTTCTAAGATTGAGTACTTATGGAATGCAGAGAAGAACGCTGTAGATACAACAGGTACTAAGTATTCAATGAAGTTAGGTCTTGGTGTTATCGCTAAGACAGGTGTAACTAAGGATAATTTAGCTAAGCTTGAAGCTAACGATACAGCTACAGTCCAGAATGAGTTCAAGAGTGTTACAACAACCCTTGACACAACAGCAGCACAGAACGGACTTGGCGCAGGAACCTATAATATAGTGGGTAACGCTGAGGCAGCAGTTGATGGAACTATCGCAGAGCTTACAGATTTCATTCTTGAAATCCAGAAGAACAACACAGGTTACTTCATTACATATTATGATGAAGCCGGTAATGTTCTTGCACAGCAGAAGAACTATGACCCTGAAGCACTCAACAGGATTGATTCAGAGAATGTATATGTTGGTTTCTTCGCTTCAAGAAATGCAAGAGCTACATTTACGGATATCCAGTTCTCAACGGTACTTGCTTCTGATGATACAGCAGCGGAGGAAAAGCCTGTAACTTATGTGACACCTATGGTAAATGTTACATCAGCTAAGGTTGCAAATACAGAGAACTATACATTCAGCATGAATGCAAATGTTGACGGTACAGTTGACATCACATTAAATGGTGCAGTAGTTTCAACAGGTACTGCAGTTAAGGCAGGTACAACTCTTGATGTTCCTATGACACTTACATCAGAGTCAAATAATGAGATTGCAGCAGTATTCACACCGGATCCTAACTATGTTCCGGGTGCTGATATGAAGCTTGCAAATACAGATCCTATCAATATCAACCTTACTGTTGTGAGAAATAATTCTTACGCAGCACTTACCAATATCTATGTTGCTCCTAATGGGACTTCATCAGGTAATGGTACAAAGGAGAATCCAGTAGATATCTATACAGCCGTTAAGTATGTACAGCCGGGACAGACAATCGTTATCACAGAGGGTACATACCTTCTTGACAGCACTGTAAGAGTAGAGAGAGGTGTCAATGGTACAGCAGAGAAGAATATCCGTATGGTAGCAGACCCTGCTGCAGCGACAAGACCTGTATTCGACTTCCAGGGCAAGTGTGCAGGTATGGTATTCGGCGGTGATTACTGGTACTTCAATGGATTTGATTGTACACATTCACAGAATGCCCAGAAGGGTATTCAGGTATCAGGCAGCCATAATGTGCTTGATAACATCAACACATATCATAACGGAAATACAGGACTTCAGATAAGCCGTCTCTACTCAACAGATACAAGAGAGCAGTGGCCTTCATATAACCTCATTCTTAACTGTACGTCATACGGTAACGCAGATGCAGGTTATGAGGATGCAGATGGCTTCGCGGCTAAGCTTACAGTTGGCGATGGCAATGTATTTGACGGATGTTTAGCTTACAATAATGCAGATGATGGTTGGGATTTATTTGCAAAGGTTGAGACAGGTTCAATCGGTTCTGTAACAATCCAGAACTGTGTAGCTTACGGAAATGGTTACCTTGAGGATGGTACGAATGCAGGAAACGGTAACGGCTTTAAGATGGGCGGAGACAGCATGTCAGGTTATCACAAGCTTATCAATTCCTATGCTTTTAACAACAAAGCAAAGGGTATCGACTCTAACAGCTGTCCTGATATTCAGGTATCATCAAGCATCTCATACAACAATGAGAGCTACAATGTAGCATTATATACAAACAACGCTGCAAATACAGATTTCGCAGCAACAGGAATCATTTCATTTAAGGATTCCAATGTTAAGAGCGGTCTTACAACAGGCGAGCAGTTCAAGCCAAAGGGTTCACAGGACACAGCTAAGTATCTTGCAGATACTAACTATTACTGGGATGGTTCTAAGTCGGCTAACAGCTCAGGAGCTGCAGCGGATGTGGCTGCATGGTTTAAGACACTTGAGTTCACAGGAATTACAAGAAATGAAGATGGTACACTTAACCTTAATGGTTTCCTTGAGACTACAGATGCCGTAGCAGAGGGAATCGGTGCACGTCCTACAGGAACACCTTCAACCAAGGTTGTTCTTGACGGCAATACACAGACACCGGAGACTCCAAGTACATCCGGAACACCAAGTGGTGTAGCAGCAGGCAGCTCTGTACTCTCAACAGCAGACAACATTGTAACAGAGAAGGTCGGCAAGGATGGATATGTTTCAAATGATGTATTCACAAAGCTTATCAATGATAAGAAGACACTTGTTGTGGATGTTACTGATGAGAACGGAAATGTTGTAGCGACATTTACTATCGACGGTTCAACATTTAATTCACTTCCTGATTCATTATTTAGATTCAATGTGAAGTTCAATGACTATGCTCCTGCTTCTGAGAAGGCAAAGGAGATATTAAAGATTGAGGATAAGGATATGCTTGTATGCACATTCGAATCAGTCGGATATCTCAATGGTAAGGTAGCAATCACTGTTAAGGCAGAGGGCTTTGCAGCAGGTACACAGCTTAAGCTTTACTACTACAATGAGGAGCTTAACACTGTGATGGATAAGGGGCAGACAGTGACAGTAGGTGAGGATGGCAAGGTTACATTCACAGTTGACCATTTCTCAACTTATGTGCTTGTAAAGGCGGACGAGGCAATTATCACAGCTCCTTCAACCGGTTTCGATTCATCCGCATCAGTGCTTATGGGCATTATATTCTTAGCAGGCAGTGTTGCAGGTGCATGTCTCCTCAGAAAGAGAAGATATATAACAAAATAATAATGACGGTAATTCTGGGTCATTACAAGAATATGCCTCCGGCAGCAATTTCTGCCGGGGGCATTTTTGGTTACAAGATGTCAGCAGAATATAAATAATAAGTTGATAAATAATTATTGTGGTGTTATGATTAGAAAAAGTTAAGAGGAGGAGAAAGGTTGAAAAATTATAGTATAAAAAAATCATGTCTGATAATAGCTTTTGCAGGGCTTGTGCTGTTTGCTGTGCTCAATGTGGCTGCCATCACGGGAAAAGTGGCACTGATAGGCAGAATCCTTATGCCGTTCTGGATAGGAATATTTATGGCATTTATACTTAATATGCTGATGGTTCCGATACGGAAATTTCTGGAGAGGTTTATTTTTAAAAAGAGTAAGAAGCCGGCGAAGGCTGTTTCCATTGTGCTTTCGTATCTTATTTTTATTCTGATAATTGTAGCTTTACTGGCATTTGTTATCCCTGAGCTGACTAGGAGCATTGCTAAATTTATCAATAACTGGAGCACATATATAGCCCAGTTTCAGGAGATGGTCAATGAACTTACAGTGAAGTATGACTTTGATACAATTGACCTTAACAGCTTTGTCGCAAGCTTTTCCGAT
>UMGW01078762.1_pt1 | contig 10524 bp, 8 predicted proteins | sample 1965371 | NCBI WGS metagenome assembly UMGW01 (sample SAMEA4836082, study PRJEB28245) | human gut metagenome | biome: gut microbiome; material: fecal sample | place: Denmark | collected 2008
GAATCTGATTTTTAAAGAGCACTGCGCTTCGTGAAGCGCAGGATTGAAATCATACAGCGTTGATTTCGATTTGTCAAGAGCTTTTTTTGCTCTCATTCGATCGGGATCGGAGACCGCCTCTCGAATGAAGGTTGCATTATAGACCTTTTCAGAAATTTGTCAAGGCCTCATCCAAAGATCGAACGCGGGGTCCGCTTCGGCCGCCCGAACGTCTTCGAGGCTGTTGAGGTTGGCAAGCCGTCGCTCGTCCCCTTCATAGGGAAGCACGGTGAGGCCGGAGCAGCGCAAAAACTCCCCGAGCCGGTGCCCGCCCTCGTCAAGGAACGCTCCTGCGTCCGAGAGCACGCTCCAGGAAAAAAGCGCGAAGGCGCTCTGCGCTCGGCCTTGCGCGTCCCGCGGGAAAGCGCCGCTTGCTCCCGCGCGTCGTGCCGCCTCATCCAATTCGAGCGGAAGCGTTTCCGGAAAAAAGGGCGCGTCGCACGGGCACGTGAAGACCCGTTCGGTCGGCTCGAGTTCGGATTGGGCCAGCGCCTCCAGAGCGGCAAGCGCTCCGGGGAAGTCCTTTCGGAGGTCGGGAAGCACCGTGACGCCCAACGCTTCGAAGCGTTCCGCGTCGCGGTTGGCGGAGACAACGATGCGCGCCACGCCGATCGAACGCAGTCGTTCGACGACGTGCTCGATCATGGGCTTTCCGAAAACGGGAACGAACGCCTTGTTGACGCCCCCCATGCGACTCGCGAGTCCGCCCGCATAAACGAGTGCGGTCGTGTTGCCGGGAAACGTGCGCGAAGAAAGCGAAGTGTGCGGATGGTTCACGGAAGTACCCATAAAGTTCGCCGAAAGGAGAATGCCCGCGAAGCGGGCCTTTGGCTATTCTATGGGACGTCCAACCGTATTTAGTTCTTGGAGCCCGTCATGACCACCCCCTTTCTTTCCTGCGACGACGTCCTGCTCGCCCTCGATCGGTTTATCCGCGCGGAGCTTCCGAGCGAAACCGTTCCGCTCGAAGCGGCGCTCGGCCGGTGCCTCGCCGAACCCGTCCGCAGCTCCGTCGACGTGCCCCTCTTTTCGAATTCCGCCATGGACGGGTTCGCATTCCGAAGCGAACTCCTGAAAGCGGGCGGCCGTCTGCGCCTTCCCGTCACGGGTGCGGCCTTCGCGGGTCACCCCTTCGAGGGCGAACCCGACCCCGAAGGTGCGCTTCGCATCATGACGGGTGCGCCCGTCCCCGATGCGCTCGATACCGTGATTCCGTTCGAACACGTCCTTGAATCCGAAGGCAGCATCGAATTCGACGCTTCGGCCGTTCGCCCCGCCGCAAACGTTCGCCTCAAGGGCGAAGAATTCCGCGCGGGCGACGAACTTATTCCCGCAGGCGCCTTTTTGACGCCCGAGGCCGTCGGCCTCGCGGCTTCCGCGGGCTACGCCGAACTCTGCTGCCGGCGCCTTCGCGTCGTGGTCTTTGCGTCGGGCGACGAACTGCGCGAGCCGGGGAAGGAACTTGCCGACGGGAAGATCTACAACGCGAACGCCTACCTCCTCACGGCGCTCCTGCGCTCCTGGGGTGCCGACGTCGAATACCTCGGCATTCTTCCCGACGATTACGACACGATGCTCGCTCGCCTCAAAGAGGCGGCCCTTCGGTGCGACCTCCTCCTCACCTCGGGCGGGGTCGGCGAAGGCGACAAGGATCTCGTGGGACGCGTTGTCGGCGAAGCGGGCGAACTTCATCACGTTCACGTGAAGCAGCGCCCGGGCAAGCCTCTTTCTTACGGGCGCATCGGCGAGGCCTACTTCATGGCGCTCCCCGGCAACCCCGCCGCCTGCGCGGTTTCCGCGCGCCTCTACGTTCGCCGTGCGGTCGAACGCCTTTTCGGCGCGGCGCCTTCGCCCCTCGTTGACGCCGCGGTTACGACCACGGCGAAACTCAAGGGGCGGCTCGGTCGCACCGACTGCATCCGCGGTCGCATTGACGAAAAGGGCTTTGTCGCTTCGCCCCGGTCCTCCTCGAGTACGTTGGCCGGCTTGAACGACGCCGATGCTCTGGCGCTTTTGCCCGAAGACTGCGCCGAACTTCAACCGGGCGAAACGGTCCGCGTGAAGTTGCTGCGCCGCTGAGTCGCTTTCGCACTGCTACTGTGAACTCTTCAGACTCTTTGGAAGAAAGCCCTCGTCGTTCCCGACGAGGGCTTTTCGTTTTTTGGGAGGAACTCACTCCTTCGGCTTGCCGCGTCCCTTGCGGCGACGCGGTCGACGCGTCTTTCCGCCCGGCGCGTTGCGCGAGGGTGCGGGTTTCACGGCACCTTCGGCGCTCGCAGCCGTCGGGTTCGCGGGAGCGCTTCCCGCGTTCTCGGGACGAGCACACTTCGCATCGCGCTTCTTGTCCTCTCGGACGTTGCGCTTCGCGTCGTTGTTCACGGCGGCTTCCGCCCTGCGCGCCTTCGCCTTCGAGCGGGCGCTCTCGCGTCGTCCGCGGGAGGCGCACGGCTCCTTGGAGGCCTCGTCCTTCGAGGGAGCTTTTCCCTCCGACTCCGACTTCGGCTTCGGACTCGTCCACGGCTTGAAGCGTCCGCCCGGGGCTTGCTTCGCCACCTCGCGACCGAGCGCTTCTTCGCGCTCGCGGGGCGTGACGTCGCCCGACGGATAAGCGAGCAACTTCGCGGAAGCCGCTGCCGCGGCCGCCAACATGCTCGGCGTCGTCGCTTCCGACGGAGGAAGCACGCACATCGCACCCGTTTTCGGGTCCCGCACTTCGATAAGCGCCGTTTCCGCGGTGCGGTTCGCCCAGTCGATCGCCGTCTGAAGGGCCGCCGCTTCGCGCGGATCCATCTGGGCGGGGATCACCACCTCGCCCTTGAGGTTGACCACCCCGCGGTAGCCGACCGCGCGAACGGTCACGTTTTGGTGCTGACCGTAGACGCGATCCTCGTGCTGGTGACCGTGAAAGTGCCACTTCACGTTGAGCGCTTTCGCGAGCCGGTCGATGGCGACAAAGCCCTTGCGATGACACCCCGCGGCCTCGTGCGTGACGAGGACGTCGGCGCGCTGGCGCATGAGGTTCTGGTAGACCGACGGGAAAATGGTCGAGCGGTGGCGTCGCGGGAGGCCGCCGCGCCACACGTTCCCCGTGCCGACCCGTCGAATGAAGGTGGCGGGGCAGAAGTAGTTGGGCGTACCGTCCGGCATCCACACCTGACCGCGGAAGACGCCGCCCAAACCGCCGATCCGAAGACCCGCGATGTTGGCAATGCGCCCGTGCAAGTTGTGGGAGGCCAGAGGCCCGCGCCACAGACGGTCGTAAAACTCGTCCGTGTCGGTGTCGTGATTGCCCGGAATCCACCAGACGTCCGTCAGCGCGAGCGCCTCCTCCAGGAGCTCTTCCACGGGAGCGGGCGGCTGCAGGTCGCCGAGAATCACCACGGCCGCGGGCTTGTGGAGCCGCACGGCTTCGTTGATCTGCTCGAACTCCCCGTGCGGATCCCCGCAGAAGAAGATTTCCGGGAGCTCTTTCGGACGGTTCGAGTGCCGGGGTCGACGATTGCGGCGGCGCTTCGTCGGAGCGTCGTTCGTTTTCTCGTTGTTTTGCCTCATGGTCCGCCTCAATGGGCCTTTCGGTCGTAGCGGGCACACAGTCGGCGCGCGGCGTCGATCATTTCGTTGCGAAGTTTGGGAGGTTCGAGAATCTCGGCTTTGTCACCCCATCGGAGGACGTCCCCGACAAGTTCCGTGCCGGAAGCGTACGGCACCTTGAGAAGGATCGATCCGTCCTCCTCGGGAACCACTTCCTGCTTTTCGTGCCAGATCTCGCGAAGGATATAGGAGGCGATCGACTTGTCGAAGCGGATCACCGCGGTTTCGATGTTGCGGCTTCGGAACATGCCGTAGCCGCCGTCGAGTTCTTTCGCGACGGCTTTGAGCGTCATGCGGCGCACGCTCTTCTCGAGAATTTCGGCGCGGCGCACGTTCTCGATGAGGAACGTTTTGAGCTTGTCGGTCGTATGGTCGAAGGCGTCGACGTACCAGCGGTTGTTCGCGTGCACGAGGCGCATGGGCGAGATGACGCGCACGGTCGTGTCGTCGCGCTTCGGGTTGTAGTAGTGCATCTCCAGGCGGCGGCGCGCGCAGAGCGCCACGCCGATCGTCTCGAACGTATCGGGTTCCCGAAACGCCTTCTCGCGACTCACCACGCGTACGCGCCGTGCGAGCTCCGAAGGCTCCATGCCGCCGAGCGTGAAAAGATTGAGCGCGCGGGCGCGCAAAGGCGCCAGGTCCTTCGCGAGCATCGACTCGGAATCTTCGCCCAAGCGACCGAGCAGTTCGATCATGTTCGCAAGAGCGAGGAGCTCTTCGGACGTGTACCAAAGCTTGGGCTTCGGGCGGCGGGCGCCCTCGGTTGCGTCGTCGCGCTTGCCCTTCGTTTTCGCACCGGCGGCTTCGGGCTTCGACTCGTCGTCGTAGAAGTAGCCGCCGCGCGTGCTCGAAAAGCGAATCGGCGCGTTGAGCATTTCGCGCATGTAACGCAAATCGCGCTTCACGGTGGGAGCGCTCACTTTCAGTACGGCAACGAGCTCCTCGAACGAAACGGCACCTTTTTCAACGAGCATTTTGTCGATGATCATTCGACGCATGCCGCTCTTGATACCCTGGGTCATGGGATGCTTTCTCAATTTCGGCTCCGCCGCAAAGCCCGATCACGAAGGGGCTTCGGGGCAGAAAAATTTCTGGTGGCCCTGTAAAAAGGCCTGCATCCTTGGATTGTATCGGGTTTTGCTCCGACGTTCGATCGGGACAAACGCCTGCGCCGCACGTGTTTGCACCGGGCGGACGCGTTCCCGGAAACCTTGTATGGACGCCCCGCCTCAGAAGGCGGAGTCGGTGAGAACGTCCGTCCCTTCGGGCACGACGAGCTCGAACCGCTTTGCGTCCGGGGTCGTACGGTTGAATTCCGTGAAGACGAGTTCCGTTTCCTGCCCGAAGGCGTCGACGAGCGTCATGCGGGAAGGAAGCCCCGCGGCGCTCCAGCCGATGACGACGCGCTCGAACGCGCCGCTCGTTTTCGGTCGCGCCTCGATGCGCGCTTCGCCCCCTTCGGCCGGCAGCTCCCGCACGGTCCAATCGCGCGAGAAATCGTTGTTGCCGAAAAGAATCGACGCGGGCGTCGCGTCGATCGCGCCTTCCAGGCGCTTTTCCGTCACCTGCATGAGATCCGCGTCGTAGAGCCGAAGCGTCGTTCCGTCGCTCACGATCCGCTGATCGTAGGGTTCGAGGTACACCCAGTCGAAGCGCCCCGGGCGCGAAAAAGCGAAGGTGCCCGAAGCCTTGAGCGTCACCTGCCCCTCGCGGTCGAAATTGGTCTGCACGAACGCACCCTCGGCGGCGGGCGTACTCGCCGCAAAGGTTTCGAGGCGCTTCACGGCCGCGGCGTCGGATGCCGCCGGAGCGGCGGCACTTTCGCGGGACGCACTCCCGGGGGCCGCACCCTCCGACGCGAAAGCGCCCGCGAGCGCGAGCGCCGAGCAGGTCGCAACGAGACTGCGGGTAACGGTGGTTCGAAGGTTCATGGCTCTTTTCGGCGCCCGAATCCGTGCGTTCGTACGCGCGGGCGGCGCCCTCCTCGGTTGGTTGGGGTTCGTCGGTCGTTCGCTCCGGAGTCCGATGTCGGGAGCTCGTTGCGAAACGGTTTGGGAGATCTTAAGGGCCTCGGCGCCCGGGAAGGTCGCCCGACGCCGAAGGTCGGTGAGACGAAATGTTAACGGCCCGAGCCTACAAACGGATCGGCAAAAGGAAAAGCGCCTTCTTTTCGGGAAGACGCTTTTCCTCAGAACGGACGCAAGGAAGCTCAATGCTCGGAATTGACGAGAATGCTCCGCTTCCCGGTCGCACTCGCCTTCGAGACGATGCCCGCCTCTTCCATGGCTTCGAGAATGTTGGCCGCGCGGTTGTAGCCGATCCCGAGGTGACGCTGCACGAACGAAATCGACGCGCGCTTTTCGCTCAGCACCACCTGCACCGCCTGGTCGTAGAGGGGATCGGTTTCGCCCGAGCGGCGGGAGCCGCCCGCATCGTCCCCGGCCGCTTCCGGATCGACCGATTCGGTGACGTCCGAGACGTAGCTCGGCGAGCCGTACTTCTTCAGTTCGTCGACGACGCGCTGCACCTCGCCGTCGGCGACGAAGCACCCCTGAACGCGCTTCGCGCCCGGTTCCCCGGGGCGGTGCAAGAGGAGGTCGCCGTAACCGAGCAACTGCTCGGCGCCGGGCTCGCCCAGAATCACGCGGCTGTCGATGGCGGAAGCCACCTGGAAGGAAATGCGCGTGGGGACGTTCGCCTTGATGAGCGACGTGACCACGTCGACCGACGGGCGCTGCGTGGCGAGAATCAGATGAATCCCCGCCGCACGGGCCTTTTGCGTGAGACGCGTGATTTCGCCTTCGACTTCCTTGCGGTTCGTGAGCATGAGGTCGGCGAGTTCGTCGACCACGCACACGATGTAGGGCCAGGGTTCGAGCGTGCCGGCGAGCGGATCGTCGGGAGCGGCCATCGGGTCGCGAATCGGTTGCCCGCGCTCGATCGCTTCGCGCACGCGCTCGTTATAGCTCGTGAAGTGCCGCACGCCGATGCGGCTCATCACCGCGTAGCGGTTGTCCATCTCGCGCGTCAGCCACTTGAGGGCGGTCGCCGCCTTGTTCATGTCGGTGACAACCGGGCAGAGAAGATGCGGAATCCCGTTGTAGAGCGAGAATTCGAGCATCTTCGGGTCGATGAGGACGAGGCGCAGCTGCGAAGGATCCGTGCGGTAGAGCATCGAGAGGATCATCGCGTTGATGCCGACGGACTTCCCGGAGCCCGTCGTACCCGCAACGAGAAGGTGCGGCGTCTTCGCGAGGTCCATGACGAAGGGGCGGCCCGCGATGTCCTTGCCGATCGCAAGCGTCAAAAGGGACTTGCTCGTTTCGTACGCTTCCGACTGCAGAATTTCCTTGAGGCGCACCGTCTGACGAACGGGATTCGGCACTTCGAGCGCGATGTAACTCGTCCCCGGCACCGAAAGCACCACGCGCACCGCCTGCACGCCCAGGGCGCGACGCAGGTCGTCGCGGGCGTTTTCGATTTGCGAACCCTTCACGCCCGCACCCGGCTCCAGCCAATACTGCGTGATCACGGGACCGGGCTGCGCGCTCATCACGGCGGCTTCGATGTTGTAGCTTTTGAGCTTCGAGACGATCAGTCGACTCGTCATGCCGATCGTCTCTTCGTCGACGCCGCGCGTTTCTTCGTCGGGGTCGTCGAGAAGCCCGAGACTCGGACGGGGCGAGTCCGCCCCCGGGGTCGAACCTTCGGGGCGCGGTGCTTCGCTCCGCGGGGCGGGCGCCGCCCTTTCGGGCGCCGCGGCTTTGGGCTTGATGATGCGAAGCGGAAGGCGGCTTTCGGTATCGACCGCGGCCGCGCGACTTTGCTTCGCGAGATCCCCTTCGGCCTGAGCGGCGAGCTTCGTTTCGGCCTCGGGCCCTTCGCCCGACTTCAAGCGCACGACGGGCCGAATGACGAAGCGGTCGAGAAAGCGCCCCAGGGATTCGGAGACATTCACCCACGAGAAGTCCATGAGCAGCGAAAGGCCGATCGCCATCAGCGTGAAAAACATCACGGTCGAGAGACCGAGCCCGACGTAGTACTCGAGCGACGTGCCGAGCGAATGACCGAGCACACCCCCCGAGTGCGCGGGAAGCACCACTTCGAAGCGTCGAAGGCGCAGCGCCTCAAGCCCGGTCGAACCGAGCATCAATGCGAGGAACCCGACGCAGGCGGAAAACTTCGGCGGGTTGATGCGCTCGGGATCCGTTTCGCCGCGCGCGCGGCGCAACTGCGAACGGATGGCGAAGACCGCGATCATAAAGAAGCCCGGAACGATCCACCAAGCCGAGAGCCCGAAAGCGCCGAAAAGAAGGTCCGCCGCCCACGCGCCCCAGAGGCCGCACAGATTTTCGGGCGATTTCGACGTGCTCACCGAAAAAGCCGGGTCGTCGGGCGAATAGCTCCCGAGCGTCATCGCAAGAATGACGCCGACCGGAATCGAAAAGGTCCAGCTCCACTCCCACAAAAAGTGCGCGACGTGCCAAAGCCCCGCCTTGATGCGCTCCAGCATCCAGGCCAACAGTCGCGCCCAGCGCGAACGCTCCGAGAGGGCGTCCCGATCCGTCGTCTTTCTCTTCTGATTGCTCTTCCTCGCCATGGCGTACGGGTTCCGGAAAACTCAAAACGCCTCATTTTAAAGGGGGAACGTACGCGGGGCGCGGCCGATCGGGCGCGAAGCGGCTTGAAGTCGACCCGCGCGTCGCGCACGGGACCGGAGGCAACCGAACGGACTATCGCATATTGCGCACCAATAGATTATTTATATATAATGAGCCCACTCTTAACGTTTTTCCGGTCTTCGACCGTCCTTCGCCCCTTGAGGGCATCGGGAGCCACTCATGTCTGAAACGAAGCACGCCCCTCTTCTCATCCTCGGTTCCGGGCCCGCCGGCTGGACGGCCGCCGTCTATGCCGCCCGTGCGAATCTCAAGCCCGTCGTGATTACCGGCATGGAAGCGGGCGGTCAGCTGATGACGACGACCGAAGTCGACAACTGGCCGGGCGCCGTTGACGGGATCATGGGTCCCGAACTGATGGAGCGCCTCCAGCAGCACGCCGAACGCTTCGGCACCGAAGTGGTCTTCGACGTCATTCAGTCGGTCGACCTCTCCTCGCGTCCCTTCAAGCTTTCGGGCGACATGGGTTCCTACACCGCCGACGCGCTCGTCATCGCGACGGGTGCCTCCGCCATGTACCTCGGCCTTGAAAGCGAAGAGAAGTACCGCGGTCGCGGCGTTTCGGCCTGCGCGACCTGCGACGGCTTCTTCTACCGCGGCAAGCCCGTGGCCGTCGTGGGCGGCGGCAACGCGGCCGTCGAGGAAGCGCTCTACCTCTCCAACATCGCGAGCAAGGTGACGCTCGTTCACCGTCGCGACACGTTCCGCGCCGAGCCGATCCTCGTCGACCGCCTGATGGAAGCGGTCGCCGAAGGGAAGATCGAACTGCAGCTTCACCGCACCGTCGACGAAGTGCTCGGCGACGGCAAGAACGTGACGGGTCTGCGTCTGGCGTCGACGAAGGGCGAAGCGCCCGTCGAAATCGCGGTCGACGGCCTCTTCGTCGCGATCGGTCACAAGCCCAACACGGCACTCTTCGAAGGCCAGATCGAACTCGACAACGGCTACGTCAAGACGGCGGGCACGGGCTCTGCGGCCGCGACCGCCACGAACGTTCCGGGCGTCTTCGCCGCGGGCGACGTTCAGGACCAGCACTACCGTCAGGCCTGCACGTCGGCCGCGACGGGCTGCATGGCCGCGCTTGACGCGCAGCGCTTCCTCGAAGCGCAGGCTCACAGCCGCTAAAGCGCCAGCCGGCGTTTCGAATGCTTGAGCCGCAACGAACCGGAAGGCCCGAGCGCTCGATACGCTTCCCCGCGCTTTGAATCGACACGCCCCGACGAAGCTCCGTGCTTCGCGGGGCGTTTTTCTTTTGCCTCTGCGGCGAATGCGCGCGCTCGAGGGCGCTTCGGCGGCCGAAGCGCGATAATGCCTCATCCCGTTTCGAGGACGGTGCCGGAGCGAAACTTCCGCACGGCCCGCATCCGCGAACCCACAGCAGACGATTCAACCCACCCTAGGAGCGGCGCTCCCGCCGCGCGGCAACGCGCGGGCTTGCGCGCCGGAAAATGCAATGAAGTATTCGAGCCTTGCGGATCTGAAAGCCGTCAGCCGCGAACTCAAGGAAAAGGCCAAGGCCGCCGAAGAAGAACGTCGTCGTGAAGAAGAGCGACGCCTGGCCGCGACGAAAGACGCCCGCGCCTTCCGTGCCGCCATGGCCGACCTCGGCGTGACGCCCTCCAAAGACGCGAACCGCGTCTTGCACGCCGCGCGCCCCAAGACCCCGACCCCTCAGGCCAAAGCGCTTGCCGCGAAGCTCGCCGACGAGACGCCCGCCGATCGCTTCTCCGACGAGTGCGATCCGTCCGACTTCCTTAACGAAGAAGACCTCTTTTTCCGTCGCGAAGGGGTTTCCCCCGAACTCCCCAAGCGTCTGCGGCGGGGCGAGTGGACCGTGCAGGCGAAGCTCGACCTTCACGGCCTCTACGTCGACGAAGCGCGCGTCGTCTTTGCGAAGTTCCTCGACGACTGCCGCATCCGCGGCTACCGGTGCCTCTCGATCGTGCACGGCAAGGGCTACGGCTCCGCGGGCGGGCAGAGCGTGCTGCGCGAAAAGGTGCGCCGCTGGGTGAAGCAGTGCGACGACGTGATCGCCTTCGCGCAGGCCGCTCCCTCGAAGGGCGACGCGGGCGCGCTGATCGTGCTTCTCAAGCAGCCCGGAGCCCGATAAGGAGCAAGGCCGCTCGGACCGCTCGAGCAGCTCTCAAGAAAAAGCCCCGACCGAAGTCGGGGCTTTTTCCTGAGTTTGACAGTTCCAACTAGGGGCAATCCTTGC